>ENA-ORMN01002112-ORMN01002112.1-human-gut-metagenome-genome-assembly--contig:-NODE-2112-length-17941-cov-10.990719_pt1 | contig 17941 bp, 19 predicted proteins | sample MGYA00242102_ERZ508993 | MGnify/ENA primary metagenome ERZ508993 (study PRJEB26280, sample SAMEA2338770) | human gut metagenome | biome: human gut; feature: human-associated habitat; material: faeces... | reverse complement strand
CGTGGCGGTATGCTGGAAAGTTTTCTGCAAGAGCCGGAACGCCTGACAGATGATGATGTCATGCTGTTGTTGAAACTCATTTTTCACAGGCAGGACACGCAGGAACTATTGAAAAAACTGCTGGAACGGGAGAAGCCGGAAACCCCTTAGTTTACTAAGGGCGCAATTATACACCACCCAGAGGTTGGTGCATTGCGTTCTCCGAAGGCTCCTCGCCGGAGGGCTGTGATTTTCCGCAGTCAAGGTCTGCTCCAAATCATACAGGGGACGCTACGCTTCCCCTGCGCTGGCTGCCGCCAGCTACCCTTTTGTGGACTTGCCATCTGGGGACACCTTGCGTTGCAAGCTGTTCCCAGCCGACAAGTTTCATAAAATATGCTATCTTTTCGATAGTCGATGAAGTATAATGAAGATGACAACAAACCTGAATTTAACGAGGAGGTAATGATTATGAGTAGAAATATAAAAGGTGGTTTTTTAACATTAAGTGGTGTTGTTGGTATTGTAGGAATGATAATAGCGGCAATGCAAAATCCAGCAACTGCATGGGTAACGCCACCTGGAAGAATGATTGTAAGTATTTTAGAAAATGGATTATTGATTCCTACGGTTTTATTCCTTGTTCTTTTTATTTATGGATTGTATATTCTCCTAACGGAGAAAAACGATTGAGCAATACCGGTTTGTCGAATTAAGAAAACCGGTATTTGTGGAGGAGGAATTCTGTAATGAGATTTTTTGAAAATACCCGTAAGCCACAAGGCTTCGGCGGAAAATTGATGACGAAGATGATGAACAGCGGTCACGCCAAATTATCGCAATGGGGATTCTCAAATATCTCCGCGAAGTCTGATGCTGAAGTTCTGGATGTCGGCTGTGGCGGCGGAGCAAATATTGCGGTTTGGCTTGATAGATGTAGAAATGGCCACGTGACAGGAATGGATTATTCTGAGGTTAGTGTGGCAGAATCTCAAAAATTGAACGCTCTCGCCATTAAACAAGGGAAATGTAATGTAGTTCAAGGAGATGTATCTGCTATACCCTTTTCTGACGCGACTTTTGATTATGTTTCTGCCTTCGAAACAGTTTACTTTTGGCCAGGATTAGTAAAATGCTTTTCCGAGGTCAACCGTGTGCTGAAAAGCGAAGGCATATTCCTGATTTGTAACGAGAGTGACGGAACGAATGCCGCAGATGAAAAATGGACAAAGATGATCAATGGTATGAAGATTTACACATCTAAACAACTTGTTGCCGCTTTGAAAGAAGCGGGTTTTACAGAGATCAAAACGTATTCAAATGCAAAAAATCATTGGATAAGTATTGTTGCAACGAAATAGCCAAATTCTAGTTTGACGGAGTAATAGATATGAAAATCCGAGAAGTGAATGAGAATAAAAAGCAATTTATAGCATTATTGTTATTAGCTGATGAGCAGGAAAATATGATTGATCACTATCTTGAAAAAGGTACTATGTATGTACTTGAAGATGGTAATGTAAAAGCTGAATGTGTCGTTACTGATGAAGATAATGGAATACTTGAAATTAAAAATATTGCAGTTGATCCAAAGAACCAAGGAAATGGCTATGGTAAAGCTCTGATAGACTTCCTTGCAGAAAAATATGCAGAAGAATATTCTATTTTGCAGGTTGGAACAGGTGACAGTCCATTGACAATACCATTTTATGAAAAATGTGGATTTATCCGTTCTCACAAGATTCCCAATTTCTTTACCGATAATTATAATCACCCAATATATGAGGGCGGTGTACAGTTAATAGATATGGTATATTTGCAAAGATATTTATGAATTTAACATTCCTTTTGCAATAAACAGTTGGAAAACCTATTTAATATGTGGTAATATATAAAGAAAAATAACGCAGAAGATTCCCAATGGGCAGGATGGTATTCCGTGAAAATTCCGGAGTATCATCCTTTTTTTGTGTGAAAAGGAGCATAAGAGATGGATATATTAAAAGGAAACATCAAATCAATTTATTTTAAGTATCTGATTGCAGCCTTCGGCGGTACATTGATTCCGTGCATTTATTAAATATATAAATCTATCCATTTGCATATAGAATACTTTTATCTTTTGAACATTGTAAATATGATGCATAAATAGTATATTGTCAGCATAATTGATACAGATAATAAAACGAAAAACAACATCATCTCCAAATATTGTATGATTACAGAAAGTAGAAATTAAGAAATTTCCTCTGTTTTCTTCTTTCTGTATTCATTTGGACTCATATGATAATATTGTCTAAACTTCCGGCAGAAATAGCCGGAACTTGTAAATCCGGTTTCTTCTGCAATGGAAGAAACCGATTTTTGAGTGATATAAAGTTGTTCAGCAGCCTGTGCTAGTCTGTATTGAATTAGATATGCTACCGGAGAACAGTGGATGCCAGTTTGAAAAATGTGTAAAGCTCCACTTTTGCTGATAGATGCCGATGCCGCAATCGTCTCCAATGTAATCTCTTCCATGTAGTGATCATGAATATACTGCATCATAGCTTGTAATCTTGCTTGTTTGTGATTTAATCGATGAATACTGTTAGAATCAGAAGTCCAGTCCATATTTTTTTGCAATATGTTCCAAAGCTGAAATAAAAGTTGTATAGTACATAATTCATTATCCGGCTTAGTTTCCTGAATAGTACAAATTTGCGACAAAAGTTGTAGCACCTGTTTTCCAAATGTGTTGGATGGACTGAAAACTTGATATGGAACAGACGAGCTTATCACAGGAAGAATATATTTTTCGTAAATGAGGCTGTTTTCGGGTGCTAATAGGGTTGGCGAAAAAACAATATTAGGTGCAAATGTACTGCTTTGTGCTTCAAAACGATGCAGGACACCGCTATTGATAAATATGCCGCAACCTTTATGTAGTTCTATTTTACTTGTACCTATAAGGCAGAGCGCAGTGCCTTCAGCAATATAAAGAAATTCTAATTCATGATGCCAATGCCAGTCAATGCGATGGAAGTCAAATTTCCAAATATTATCAGGATAGTATGCAAATGGATAACGATTGTTGCCATGCTGGATGGTTTCTCGTAGTGTTTCATCTGTAGTTATCTTAAAAGTCTCCATGCTATATTTCCTCATAAATAATAAAATTTGTTATATTGTACCATAAATATATGATTTTATGCAATGACTAGATATAAAGTTTACGATATAATCACATTTATTAGAGGAGGACAAAATGAAAAGCCAATATAATAAGACAATTACAGCCTGTTTTGTAGGTTATATTGTACAAGCTATCGTTAATAATTTTACACCACTGCTTTTTTTGTTTTTTCAGAAATGCTATCATATTCCAATTTCCCAAATTACATTGTTAGTGACTTTTAATTTTGGGATACAACTACTGGTTGATTTTCTTTCTGTCAGATTTGTTGATAAAATAGGATATCGGATATCAATGATTATAGCTCATGTTCTAGCAGCGGCAGGATTATTCCTTCTTACAGTTTTACCAGAGATTTTACCAGTTTCCTTTATTGGAATTTTGATTGCTGTAATGATCTATGCGGTAGGTGGTGGACTTTTGGAAGTCCTGGTCAGTCCAGTTGTTGAGGCTTGCCCATCCGACAATAAGGAAAAAGCAATGAGCCTGTTGCATTCTTTTTATTGCTGGGGACACGCCGGAGTTGTACTCATATCAACAGTGTTCTTTTATGTAGTCGGTATAGATAACTGGAAAATATTAGCCATTATTTGGGCGGTTATTCCAATTGGAAATGCTTTTGTTTTTTCAAAGGTTCCCATTGCACCATTGCTTGAGGATGGAGATACCGGACTTGGATTAAAGGAATTGTTTCGGATGAAAATTTTTTGGATTTTGTTGATTATGATGATATGTGCAGGAGCAAGTGAGCAAGCAGTAAGTCAATGGGCCTCTGCTTTTGCAGAAAAAGGTCTTGGAATTTCAAAGGCAGCCGGCGACTTAGCAGGGCCGATGGCATTTGCGGTTCTAATGGGAATATCAAGATTGTTTTATGGTAAGTATGGCGACCGTATCGATTTGGAACACTTTATGATTTATAGTAGTTTTTTATGTATTTTATCCTATTTAGGGATTTCATTATTCTCGATTCCGCTATTAAATCTGATTGCCTGCGCTGTCTGTGGGCTTTCAGTGGGAATCATGTGGCCTGGAACTTTCAGCAAGGCATCAGCAGCTTTGCCCAAAGGGGGAACAGCCATGTTTGCGTTGCTGGCATTAGGTGGAGATATAGGTTGTTCAGGAGGTCCTACATTGGTTGGAATGGTATCAGGAGCTTTTGGGGATAACCTAAAGATGGGAATTTTGGCAGGAATTATTTTTCCAGTGTTGTTACTTATAGGAGTCATTCTTTGCAGAAGACAAAAGAAAATTACTAATTATAATACAGTGAAAAGTAGGCACTAAATATAGCTGCTTATTAAAATAAAAAAGAAAGTGAGAAAAAAGATGGAATTTTTGAAAAACAATCCTAAATGGATACGTCAACCAAAGCAGGTACAAATTAGTGAGGATAAAGTTGTAATTCTTACAGAAAGGGGTACCGACTTATGGGCACGCACTTATTATGGTTTTCAAAATGATAATGCTCCAGTATTTCAAGTTGAAACAACGGACAAGTACTTTTCTTTTATTGTTAAAACAGAATTCGAGAGTACCTGTCGTTTTGACCAGTGTGGTGTGGCTATGTATTTAAATAGTGATAATTGGTTTAAGGCATCTATAGAATATGAGAATGAAAAAATACAGCGATTGGGAAGCGTTGTAACCAATCATGGATATTCTGACTGGGCAACAACAGACATATCCTCTGATATTAAAAGTATGTGGTATCGTTTTTCACGAAGGGACAGTGACTACTGTATTGAATGCAGTGAGGATGGCATAAATTTCAGACAAATGCGTATTTTCCATATGTGGGAAGGTGCAGAAAAAATTACTTATGGAATATATGCATGCAGCCCGACAGAAGGCTCATATAAGGCAACATTTTCAAATATGCAGATTACGGAATGTAAATGGGAATCAGATGCAGACTGGCGTGATTGATGATATGATTTCTAAAGATAAATCTCATATGAGAATCATTATCAGTTAAATTGAATAATAAATATAAGCCAAAAATAATCCCCGAAAAATTTTAGAATTTTTGGGGGATTATTTAACATTATAAATAAAGAGTGTCATCTGCATCCACCGAGCACGATGATAATCCCCTCTTTTAGTATGCCGAATGTCATTTCGCTCTATTACCGCTTAATTAAGATATTAGATTTTGAACTATTATTCTATCCAGAAAACCCTGTGTTCTTTCCTTTTTGTGGCTACAGGTATTTCACCATCAATATATCCGACTGCACAATGACCTATAATTTGAAACGATTCATCAGGACTTCAATTCTTCACAGGTAAAACTTTGCAATCTTCTATATCTGCTTACTATGAATCAACCTGCAAATTCCGGTCTGGCAGTAGAAAAGAAGAAACCATTAGTAATTCATTGTAGAAAAGCTTATGATGAGGCAATCAATATTTTGCAGGAATATAAGTTGACGGAATGTCCGGGAGTAATTCATTGTTTCAGTGGAAACTTAGAGCAGGCTAGAAAATTGATGGATATAGGATTCTGTCTAGGAGTTAATGGAATGTTTACGAAAATGGATGAAGATGCAGAATTATGTGTGGCTTTGAAAAGTATTCCCTTGGAGAAGATTGTGTTTGAGACAGATTCACCATATTTGATACCAGATGGTGTTGCAGGAAAAAGAAACACATCAAAAAGCCTTAATGTTATAGTGAAAAAGTTTGCTGAGTTACGAGGTGAATCCCAGGAACATATTCGGGAAGTGGTGTTAAAAAATACGAAAAGGTTATATCCGGAATTATTTGCTGGATGAGATAGGGAGCCATTATGATAAGGGTGTAGATGACAGGCGAGGAAAAAAAACTTCGTCTGTTTTGTTTATTGGTTTAATGTAAAATTTATTTCAAAAAAACAAGTTGAAAAATTGTCACGAAAATCATATAATAATCGTGACAAAATAAGGAGCGTGGTTTTATGGCAAATAGTATCTATACGGAAATAAAGAAGAGAATAGAGTTGGCTGAGCCTGGAACGGTTTTTTTGACATCAGATTTTACAGACGTTGCTACAACAACAACTGTAAGAAAATGTCTAGGTAGGCAAGTTGAAGAGAAAAATATACGAAGAATTATGGACGGCGTGTATGAGAAGCCTGTATATAGCAATTTGCTGAAGGAATATATTCCAGCAAATCCTGAAAGGGTAGCGTATGCTATTGCCAGAAGTTTTCATTGGACCATTGCACCATGTGGAGACGTAGCATTAAATAAATTAGGACTATCAACGCAGGTTCCGGTTGTCTGGTCCTATATCAGTGACGGACCATATAGAAAGTTTTCTTGGGAAAATATCACGCTGTCTTTTAAGCATCGTGCAAATCGTGAAATTTCATTTATGTCTGAGACAACCACTTTGGTTGTTGAGGCATTAAAGACATTGGGGAAGGACCGTGTTGATGATGGTATTATTTTGAGTTTGAGAAATAGATTGCCTAAAGAAGAGAAGAAAAAGATGTTAGAGGAAGCAACAGGTGTAAGCGAATGGATATATACAGTAATCAGAAAGGTGTGTGCTGAATAATGAAAGAAGTTGCTAAATTACAGATAAAAGACAGAACTGAATTATTTCAATCCACTGCAATTTCTATGGGAATGCAGCCTAATGTAATAGAGAAAGACTTTTGAGTATGTTTTATGTTGGATCATTTATTCCATGATTGCAGGTACAAAAACGCTTTTGTATTTAAAGGTGGAACAAGCCTTTCTAAGTCATACCATGTTATTGAGAGGTTTTCCGAGGATATAGATTTGATTTTGGACTGGCGAAAAATAATGAATGACGAGGTGAATCCTTGGGAAGAAAGGTCGAAAACCAAATAGGATTTATTCAATAAGCAGATTAATTCGGAAGCAGCAAAATTCTATAAAGAGGAATTGATACCCCGGTTGAATAGTGAAATGAAAGAAAAACTGGGGGATGGAGAATGGGTTTCGGTTGATACAGAAGATGATATGGTGGTTAATTTTTATTATCCGGATATTTTTTCACAAAAAGATACATCGGTTTTGACCATTGATGTTGAGAGAACTTTCTGGGAAAAACTCACCATATTACATAAAATTGCAAATTTCCCGGAGGGAAAGCCGTTGCCTGCCAGATATGCAAGACATCTATATGATGTGTATAATATGGGCAATTCATGGGTAAAGGAAAGAGCATTTGATAGAAAAGAGTTGTTGGAAAAAGATGTGGCATTTAAGCAGAAATTCTATTATGCGAAAGGAGCACATTATGAAACAGCAACATTGGGTAGTATTATGATTTTGCCGGGAGAAAGCATACATAAAGCGTTAGCAGAGGATTATCAGGCAATGCGCAACATGATATATGGTGCTGCTCCGGATTTTGAAGATATACTTGCATTTCTTGAGAAGCTACAGGCTGAAATACATGAGTTGAGTAATAGTGATATTTTGTGACGAATAGGAGAACGCGATGGAAGAAAAAGTAATTGAGGAAGGTTATTATAAAATTCGACGAAAAAAAGGTAGCCATGTGAATAGAAAGATAAATTCAGATGGTTCAAAAAGTGCCATTCAATTTTTCGATGGAACAAATAACTTAAATGGTCCGGTTGAATTGATAGAAGTGGATGAAAGCGAATTGATGAGAATACAAAATGAGCAGGGAATTCATCCAATTGTCAAATATGTCATTGATAATATACTAGCTCCTTACATTACGAGGGAATTAGAAAGAGGAACTGATTATCTGTTAGGGATACTTGAAGAAAGAGTTATACCCAAAACAAAAGAAAATGTAAAGAAGTTTTTTAATAATTCCAGTTTATATATAGTGGCATTTAAAGATGCACTGATGGGAAAAGAGCCAAAGGCTCTTCAGCTGATGAGAGAAATAAAATCACCAGAAGCCTCTGTAGAAAAGACGGTGGTAGTTAATACCACCGTTGGAAACAAATACAAAACAGAACAGGAAAAAGAAGATAGAAGTCCTGAAGAAGTGGAACAACTTCTAAAAATAATGCAGGCAAATGTTGTTTCTCTTGCTAGTTGTATTAGGATTCTGTCAAATACAATAGTAAAGGACGCAGGTAAAAATTCAGAAGGTGTTCTTGCAATGAAAAAAGAGATTGAAAGACTTAGTACTGAAAAAATGATGTATCAAATTAGTCTTTTGCTTGATGACAGGAATCGGGATTTATTAGATGAGAGTTCATTTGAAATTCTTTCAGCATTTAGGGAAGGTAAATTTATTGTTGATGGCAAGATGATTCCTATGAGTTCATTTAAGTAGATTATTTGTGTAAAGCGCAATGAAGATGGTAATGACACAATAATGTGTGCTACAGACAATATTGTAAGATGGTGAAAAATACGAACCTGCAAAAGGGAATTCACGAAACAACAGAATATCTCGAGGTGTTTCTTAGAAATCTGCTTTTGAACGATAAAAATGAGCTTCACAATAAAAATCTTCATATAAATGGAATTTTGAATGAAGAAAAAGTGGACATTGGAGATACAAAAGTGGATATTAAGAATGAGAAAGTGGACATTCAAGACCAAAAAGTGGATATTGAAAGTGTACTTTCCGAAAAAGGCAGCGATTTCTCGATAAAAACGACGGTTCATATCCATAGACTTTTTGAGAAGTTTGGTTTTGATGAAGTATTTGGAAGAAGTGCAGTTATGGAACTTCTTGAGCTGAAAGGTTCAGGTGCTTCAAAACTTCTTTCCGATTTGGTACAGGCGGATATTGTTGAACCAGTATCCGGTCATGGAAAAGGAAAATATAAATTTAAGAAGTAAATAATTTCAAGGATTCAGGAGAAAAACATTATTTATACGATGGGGGAAGTTATCAATAGTTATTTTTTGATGATGTGATATTGACAAAATGTTGTTGTAGATGTATTGTGGTGATAGGAAAATAGTAAAAAACATCGTTGAAAATGGGAGGAAAATAAATGGAAAATGAGAGAAGGTCTGACTTTTGTACTTCTTGCAGAAAAGCAACATCATATAAAATGCGTAAGAAAATTGTCCCAAAAGTGATTAAAGATAAAACTTATGAATTTGAAATTGCTATTGCAGTATGTGAGGAATGTGGAAAGGAGATGGATATTCCTGGACTTTTGGATACAAATATAAAATCTATTGACGAACAATACAGACAGGCGGAAGGTGTAATTAATGTTGGTGATATTTAGAAATTGATGCAGGAAGAAAAATTCAATAGGGATATGTTATTGATGGTGTATGAAAGACAAAAAAATCAGTGAAAATGTAATTGGTAATTATTAGGATAGTGAAAGATATTATAAAAATGAGACTTTTAAAACATATATAAAAGATATTTTAGAATACTGTACAATGGAATATTATCGCGGAAGATAAAAAAGTGGAAAATGCAGACAAATGAAAAGGAGAGGATAAATATGTTATTATTTTCAACAATTCTTGATGTTGAGAAAACTCTAACGAAAGAAGCTTTTATAAAATTGGTTTTGGAATGGAATCAAGGTAGTCCCCACGAGAGTAATGTTATCAAAGAAATCAATTGGAATGGGGAACGTAATATAAAATATGGAGATGAAAAATTATGGATGGAGATTGAAGAGTATAGAAATGAAAATATTATTGCTGTTAGATTTGAGAAAGTTGAAGAAGATGGTGCAGTTTGGGATAATGATTATGTCATGAATTTTCAAGATATGAAAATGTCAATTAGGTTGGATCGCAGTTATCTTGAGGAAGCTTTGATAGTTGATAGTAAATTTTCAGCACCATATTTTATTACGTTACTAATAGAACGAGGATTTGTAAAGAGAGACGGATTGCTGGATGTTCTGAAAAAACCTATATTTATAGATGATACTAATATTCAGATGCTGGCAGATATTATTAATGGAGAAAAAAACTATAAATTGCCTGTTGTATATATTTCAAAAACATATAACGACGAGGACCCGATAAATGTTGGACTTTTAGCAAACAAATTAAAAGGTGTTGCACACATTCTTGTTCAGAAAAGTAAATCTACGAATAACAGATTGAAAGTCTTATGTAATAATAATAATGAGTATTTTGGTGCTATAGGAATATATTTTCCAAACCAGGCAATGAGGAGGGTACGCTATTTATATAGATTTACAACAGGAATTGATAATTATTTATTAGAAAAAGTTATCCGGGTTGTTATTCAATATTGTAATTCTCAGATGGTAGAAACATTGTATACATGGCAAGGTGTTAATAATTCACTTTTAAGAGATAGACTTTTAAGTCAAAAAGAAGAAAGAGTAAAGATTGAAGAAGAACGGCGAAAAGCACTTTATGAGTTATTGCGGATAAAAGGGGATCTTGATAAAACTCAAGAAAAAATGCAGCAGAAGGCAATAGAAGAGGCGAAAGCTGAAGCAGATAAAATTTTAGATGGTTTTGAAGAAGATATGCAAAAGCTTCAGGAACAAGTAGAACAGTTGTCTCGTATGAATGATGCTTTAACAAGTGAAAATTACGGACTTCGTTCAAAAATTAACTCTGTTAATAAAGTGCCAGTAATTTTTTTAGGAGATGAAGAAGAGTTTTATCCTGGAGAGATAAAAGAAATGATTCTTGATGCTGTGAATGAGTCGTCGAAATCTGTAGCTCCAAAAACAAGAAGAAATGATGTTTTTAATGATATTTTAGAAAAAAATATGTATGAAGGAGTATATGAGAAAAGAGAAAAAATTATAAAAAATATATTTAAGGATTATAAGACTCTGTCAGGTGTAATGCGGCAGGAACTTAAAGATATTGGATTCGAAATAACAGATGATGGAAAGCATTATAGATTGACCTATTATGGAGATGAGAGGTATAAGACAACTGTCGCAAAGACAGGAAGTGATTGGAGGGAAGGAAAGAACATAGCAAGTAATATTTTGAAAGATATGATGTAGCAATCCAAGTCTAAGAGATATATTAGAGCAATTTAAGTATTTTTTATGAAAAAAGTTGTAAAGTGAGGTATCAAACGTAAAGAATTAAGCCATTATTTGAAGAAATAGTTGGTTATGAAGTGGTTAATAAGTAAATAATCTCAAGGATTCAGTGAGTGGCCTATTTGGCATGGGGAAGTTGTCTCAAAATAGAATAGTTTGTTAAATGAATGGGCAATTCTGGTTGGAGTTGTCCATTTGTTATGCATTTCGGTATGAGAAAATGCTATTATGGTTATGACAGTAGAAGGAAAAAAATTCAGCAGGTTCATTATATCTTTTTAAATGAGAAATTAGATGTTTGAAAAAAGTGACACTTTGATAGTGCTACATTGTGAACAAACTGCTATAACTTGAAAAAATGCATTATTTATGGTATGATGTCAAATGAATAGATGTAACTAAAGTTAAGTAAAAATGAACAGTATCCCTTGATGTGCTTATGAGAATTCACAAAGTATTTCATTGTGATATTGGCGATGTATGTGAAGTCATATTAGACGAATGATATGAGGAGGTCTGAAGATGGCAGCAAGTGGTAAGAAAAATATGTTTAACGAAGCTACCCGTGTTCAAATGCCAGCAATGGTTCATTTGACACGACTTGGTTATACTTATTTTGGAAAAATAACTGAGGATATGGCAGGTACAGTATATGCCCCTGATACCAATATCTTAATTGCTGTTTTTAAGGAGCAGTTTGCACGGCTTAATCCTACTCACGCAGGAGAAGCGGAACAGACACTGAAAACTATTAGGCAGGAATTAGATAATGATGATATAGGACGCAGCTTTTACGAGCGTTTGTCGTCTGTTTCGCCTATTAGGTTGGTGGATTTTGAGAATCCAAAGAATAATACATATCATTTTACCGCCGAGTTCACTTGTAAGCGTGACCAAGATGAATTTAGACCTGATATTACATTGTTTGTAAATGGACTTCCACTTGTATTTATTGAAGTAAAGAAGCCGAATAATCACGGCGGTATGGTTGCAGAAAGCAAGAGAATGAACCAAAAGAGATTTCCTAATAAAAAATTTAGGAGATTTTTGAATATTACACAGTTGATGATTTTCTCTAATAATATGGAATATGACACTATGGGTGGTATTGTTCCGGTTCAGGGGACATTCTATTGTACGACGGCAAAACAGTCTGCACCGTTTAACTGTTTCAGAGAAGAAAATCCTACTAATTTGGATATTGCACCTTATAATGCAGATTTTCCATATAAGGATATAGACCCGATTGTTGAAAAGAAGATATTGACTGACTTTAATTGCCAGGTTATTCATACTTCTCCGGAATATCAAACAAATTTAGATACCTATACACCGACAAACCGTGTACTAACATCTATGTGCAGTCCTGAAAGATTGCTATTTATATTGAAATATGGAATTGCCTATGTTCGTTTTCATAAAGAAATAAATAGCAAGATAGAGTTTATTGAGCAGAAACATATAATGCGTTATCAACAGATGTTTGCTGCCTTAACAGTAAGAAGTAAGATTGATGAAGGTGTTAATTCAGGTGTTATATGGCATACTCAAGGTAGTGGAAAGACAGCTCTTTCTTATTATCTTACTTATGTTCTTTCTGACTATTTTAGCAAGCAAAATAAAGTTGCAAAGTTTTATTTCATTGTTGACCGTCTTGATTTGCTGAAGCAGGCTTCAGAAGAATTTGAAGCTCGTGGATTGGTTGTAAAAACGGCAAGTTCCCGTGCTGAACTTATGGAGCAGTTCCGTAATAATCAGGCACAAGAGGGGAATACAGGAAAACCCGAAATTACAGTTGTAAATATACAGCGTTTTGCTGAAGACAGGTCAAAAGTTGACCTTCCTGCGTATGCAACGAATTTGCAGAGAGTGTTTATTATTGATGAAGCCCATAGAGGGTATAAACCAGAAGGCTCATTCTTGGCTAATCTTCTTGATGCAGATAAAAATGCAATAAAGATTGCGTTGACAGGAACACCACTTTTGAAAGAAGAAAGAGAATCTTGGAGAGTTTTTGGTAATTATATTCATACATACTATTATGACAAATCAATTTTAGATGGATATACGCTGAAAATTATCCGTGAAGATATAGAAACTCAGTATAAGGAGCGACTTTCTGAGATTTACGAAAAACTTGAAACTTTGGTAGAAAAGAAAGATGTAAAAAAAAGTCAGATTGTTGAACACGATAACTATGTCAAAGAGTTGCTTAGATATATTATTTCTGACCTAAAGATATTTAGACAAATTCAGGGAGATAATACACTCGGTGGTATGGTTATTTGTGAAACAAGTGAGCAGGCAAGGAAGCTGTTTGCATATTTTGATGAAATTCAAGAGGAACTTAATAAAGACGCTTCTATGAAAAGTCATTTGCGAGCTGGACTTATACTTCACGATAGTGATGATAAGGATACAAGAGATAAAATTATTGATGACTTCAAAAATAATATGACAGTTGATATTCTTATCGTTTTCAATATGCTTCTTACCGGATTTGATGCACCAAGATTAAAACGTCTGTATTTTGGACGAAAATTAAAAGACCATAATTTGTTGCAGGCAATAACAAGAGTCAATAGACCATATAAAGAAAACCATTATGGATATGTCATTGATTTTGCAAATATAAAAAGAAACTTTGAGGAAACAAATGAAGCGTACCTCAAAGAGCTGAACCGTTTTAATGACCCAAATGAAGTTGGTGTGGGAAATGAAACAGATACATTCAAGCAGGTTATTGAAGACCCGGCAGAACTTATTAAACAAATGCAGGAAGTGCAGCAGGTTCTTTTTAACTATACCACAGATAATGCGGAAGAATTTAGCTCGGAAATATCCACGATTGAGGATAAGCAGGAATTGCTTAAACTTAAAAAAATTCTTATTGCTGCTAGTGATTGTTGTAATTTGGTAAGAACCTTTGGTGATGATGAGTTAAAGGAAATATTTGCAAAAATGGAATTAACAAAATTGCCATCATTGATTTCAGAGGTGAAACATCATATTGATAACATAAATCAGAAAGAACTTTTTGCAAGTGATGATACCACAAAGTTGCTTGTCAATGAAGCAATGGAGGATATTACTTTTAATTTCAGTAAAATCAGTGAGGAAGAATTGAAAATCGTCGGTGGTAAAGACGCAGTGACAGAAAAGTATAAAAAGACTGTTCGTGCCTTTACTCAGAATATCGACCCTGATGACCCTGAGTTTATTACTTTGCAGGAAGCATTTTTGCTTCGCTTCAAGCAACATGGTTTTGAACCTAAGAGTGTATCTGAGATTGAGGAGCAAGGAAAGGAATTGGAAGATATTCTCAAAAAGCTTGATGAATTGCAGAAGAAAAATACAGTTCTGCTGAGAAAATATAATGGCGATGTAAAATTTGCAAGGGTTCATAAAAGAATCAGGGAAGAAAATCTCGCTCGAAAAGCAGCAAATAAACAGCCGATTGTTTCAGAGTATGATATGTCTATTATGAATGTTTTGCTTTCTATTAAGTCTGATATTGACCAGAAAGTGTATGACAGAAATGATATATTGAAGAAAGACGCATATTTTGAGAGAATGGTTATGACACAAATAAAAGCAGGCATTGATAAAATGGGAATAGCAAGTGCTCGTGAGGATAGAGTATTTATACAGAGCAGGATTACAAAACAGTATCTTGACCAGTACAATCGGACTCATTCAGTGGCATAAAGGAGAATAGAATGGAAGAAATAAAGACGATAAAAGAAAAAACGATAGAGTTGATAGATGCCTTAAAGGCAACTTGTCAGACTTATGGTATGGGAAACGATGGTAATGAGTATAAGATTATTACTCAGGTTTTTCTTTATAAATTTCTCAATGATAAGTTCGGCTATGAGGTGAAAAAGATTAGTCCTGTTCTTAGAAATGCTGAAAAATGGGAACTGGTTTACGCAGAAATGTCAGAAGATGACCGTTTAGATATTTTTGATAGTTTGTCAGATGTTCCACTACTTAATCCAGAACATCTTATTGCCAACTTATGGAATCAGCAGGCAAAAGGCGATTTTGATTTGATTTTTGACAGCACGATGACAGATATAGCAGATAAGAATATTGATATATTTTCAACTCAGACGGCTCAGAACACTAAAATACCGCTTTTTGAAAAACTTACACAGTATGTAACGGACGATACAGCAAGAGCACCTTTTGCCCGTGCTTTGGTTGATAAGTTGGTAAACTTTTCTTTTGAAGAAGCATTTGAGAAGCACTATGATTTCTTCGCTGATATATTTGAATATCTGATAAAGGACTACAATACCGCAGGCGGTGGTAAGTATGCAGAGTATTATACTCCTCACGCTATTGCAACGATTATGGCAAGATTGCTTGTTGGAAATGCAACTGATTTACACAGCATTGAGTGTTATGACCCATCAGCCGGAACAGGAACACTTTTGATGGCTCTTGCTCATAAAATTGGCGAAGATAAGTGTACGATTTTTGCTCAGGATATTTCACAGCGAAGCAATAAAATGTTGAAACTTAATCTTATCCTGAACAGTTTGGTATCTTCTCTTGACCACGCAATTCAGGGAGATACGCTGATTGCTCCATATCACAAGAGTGATAATGGACAGGAATTAAGAACTTTTGATTATGTAGTTTCAAATCCGCCTTTTAAGATGGATTTCTCAGATACAAGAGAACGTATAGCAGCGATGCCTGTTCGTTTTTGGGCGGGAGTTCCGAAAGTGCCTGCCAAGAAGAAAGAGAGTATGGCAATTTATACATTGTTCATTCAGCACGTTCTTAATTCATTGAAATCAACCGGAAAAGGTGCGATTGTAGTTCCTACTGGATTTATAACTGCAAAGTCGGGTGTAGAAAAGAAGATACTACAACATATTGTAGATGAGCATATTGTTTATGGCTGTATTAGTATGCCGTCAAATGTATTTGCTAATACCGGAACTAATGTATCAGTATTATTTTTCGATAATTCAAGAAAAACAGATAAGGTTGTACTGATAGATGCTTCAAAATTGGGAGAAGAATATAGGGACGGTAATAATCAGAAACGCAGACTTCGTGATTTTGAGATTGATAAAATTGTCGATACATTCCTTAATAAAGAATCTGTTGATGATTTTTCAGTTGCTGTTACCTATGATGAAATCAAAGAAAAGAAATATTCACTTTCAGCAGGACAGTATTTTGATGTAAAAATTGAATATGTTGAATTATCACAGGACGAATTTAATGCTCGTATGAGTGCTTATGCAGAAAAGTTACAGGAATATTTTGCAGAGGGCGACAAACTGAAAACGGAAATTATGGAACAGTTAAAGAAGGTAAAGTATGAATAGAATGAAACTTGGAGAAATACTATCCGTAAAGCATGGTTGGGCTTTTAAGGGAGAGTATTTTGCGGAAGATGGAGAACAAAGTATTTTGACTCCGGGGAATTTTTTTGAAAAAGGTGGATTTAAGTCTAATAATGGGAAAGAACGTTACTATACAGGAACTTATCCAAAGGAATATTTGTGTCATAAAGGCGATTTGATAGTTGCCATGACACAACAGGCAGAGGGACTTTTAGGAAGTACAGCGTTAGTTCCTGAAAATAATAAATATTTGCATAATCAGCGAATAGGACTGATTATTTGTGATGAAAAACGTTTGAACAAATTATTTGCATATTATCTTTTTATGACCAAAAGTGTAAGAGAGCAGTTAGAACGTAGTTCATCAGGTACGAAGGTAAAGCATACATCGCCCGAAAAAATTTATGATGTTGAGGTTGAAATTCCCGATGTGATTTCTCAACAAAAAATTGCAAATTTGTTATGGTCTATTGATGAAAAAATTGCCAATAATAATGCGATAAACGATAATTTACCGTATCAATCACTGATGGTAGTCTGACCGTTCATTAACATAGGCAGCAACCAGTCACGAAGTTTAACAAGTTCTTGATTTTCGCAAGTATTTTTACTTATTTGTGCATATATAGCTTGAGTAGCTTCGTGATAAGCACGTAAAACTGTAGCTTCAGGAATAATAATGTGAACGCCTGCCAAATCATCATTGTTTACAGCTTCTTGAGTCGCTCCGTGAGCAAGCATATCTTTATGAATTTCAAAATATGCATTTGAAACATAAGAAGCAATATATTCAAAACTGATTTCGTTGCATTGTAATCCACAAAATCCTGTTGAAAGAATAGAACTTGAAATAATAGGCTGCATTTCTTTGTTTAGGTAAAGATGCTTAATACTATTTTTCATTTTAGCAAACCATACAGAATTTATACTTGGTTGCATATTAGCACGACTTTCTCTACCGTCGTAATCAACAATAGTTCCTGTTGAAATAGAAGTACCTTTAACATCGGCTGTTGCTAGGTATGTTTTTGTATTAAAGATTTCGACTCCGGGTTTTATTATGGAAGATAAACAATTTGAAATTACAGATTGAACTTTCCAATTTTCAGGAATATTACGCTTCAAAGTATCGTTCCAAACCATTTTTCCACCGGAAGTCTGATAAGGATTGCCGTCGTTATCAGGAAAATCAAATTGGGTAAACCAATAATCATATAAAAGCATAAGTTGCTGCTCTAAATTATCGTTTAATATATCCCATAACTCTTGTGAGTGGCAGGAGTTAAAGCAGGGGGACTACCGCTCCATAGTTGTTCTCTAAGTTAAATAAAAGGAGAATTGACTATGAAACAGAACTTAATCACAGATGTTATTCAAGGAATGTTACCTTATTTGAATAACGCACAGACAGAAAGATTGCAAGAGGTGTTGCAACATACACTTTTTGA
>ENA-ORMN01002109-ORMN01002109.1-human-gut-metagenome-genome-assembly--contig:-NODE-2109-length-17984-cov-3.574209_pt1 | contig 17984 bp, 18 predicted proteins | sample MGYA00242102_ERZ508993 | MGnify/ENA primary metagenome ERZ508993 (study PRJEB26280, sample SAMEA2338770) | human gut metagenome | biome: human gut; feature: human-associated habitat; material: faeces... | reverse complement strand
ATGCAAAAATAGCAGGTTTCGTAGCCAATAAGAGGAGAAATCCATATTTTTCCTATACATTCTTTCTTGCCGGAGTTGGAATAATATAAAAGACAGCGTACTCTTCTTATTTGTATGCTGTCTTCATTGCATACTTTTACCTCTATACGTTTACCTTTTCCGATGTTGTAGAATTGGGGAGCAGACATTTTTATTTTGTTTAAAATACTATCTTTATCATTTACACTGACTACGACGAACTTCTCTATATTGTTTGGCGATTGGGAGAAAGTGCTTTTTGTGGTAAACAACAATATTAAAAGTAATGTTATAATTTTTTTCATGTGATTGGACTTGTTGGTTAAAGCAGTAGCAGATTATTAATTAAGAATTTATTCTTCCGATAATAAATACTTCATACTGCAAAGTAAATGTTTTTTGTTTTAAGGGTTATAATTGTTAAAATGCAAAAATAGCCTGCATCCGCTAATATGTCAAGGGCTGTTTTTCATAAAAAATGTTCAATTCTTTGGTATTTCTTTGGGGTTTTCTTGGTATGAAATTTCTGATAGATTATATGAAAAGTGATTTGGAGGCTATTGAAATTCTTTTAGAGTGGTGCATTAAGCGATGGGATGTTTTAAAAGTCTGGTTGGCATTTTAATGCTTTATCTTTGTAATTTGAACAAAAAGTAATAAATAAAAGAGGTATATGGACATTCTTGTATGGAGTGGTCTTGGAAACTCCGATTATTTGGAAAAATGATGTCGTTTTCCAATATATATTTGTACTTTTGGCTGAAAAGAAAAAAAGGTATATCCCGTGTTTATATCGGGTGTGTTTATATGTATTTTAAATGGACTACGGTTTTATGACAAACATTATAGATAATATGCTCTCTTTGTGTCCGGTTTCTGAAGATACGATACAAGAACTGAAAAAATGTATGATTTTATGTCGTTTCCCTAAGAAATATCAGTTAATAAAGGAGAATACATTTTGTAAATCAGCTTATTTCATAGAAAAAGGAATGACACGTTCTTTCTGGCTTGTAAATGGAGAAGAAATAACAACCTCCTTTTCATGGGAAGGAGGTATTGTTTTCAGTATGGACGAGTTGTACTATAATAAGCCGAGCGAGGAATTTGTGGAAACGCTTGAAGATGTAGTTGTTTACAAAATATCATTAGCTGATTTAACCAGACTGTTTCAGACTAATATTGAATTGGCTAATTGGGGGAGGATTATTCATCAAAATGAGTACAGGCGTTTGCATCGTTCTCACAAAGAACGGCTGACTTTGCCAGCAAAGGAAAGATATGAGGAGTTTAAACAACAGTTTCCTCAGATATGCCAACGGGTGAAGTTAAGGTATATTGCATCTTATTTGGGTATAACACTTCCCACACTTAGTCGTCTCCGAGCTAAGAAATAATTTATGTATTGCTGATTTTTTGTCATAGGACAAATTTAAAGGCCTTTAAGTTGTGTAACTTTGCAGCATTATTAGTAACAGTTAAAAAGAATCAATTATTAAATCTATTAATTTATTATGGAAAAAATCTCTTCTGCAGCATTTACTGATACAAAGCCTCATTATGATCTTCTTGATGGATTGAGAGGAGTTGCTGCTCTTATGGTAATATGGTATCATGTATTTGAAGGTTTTGCTTTTGCTAGTGCCGGCAATATCGAAACTCTCAACCACGGGTATCTTGCTGTGGATTTCTTTTTTATTCTTTCGGGTTTTGTTATCGGTTATGCGTATGATGACCGTTGGGGGAAGAATTTCACTATGAAAGACTTTTTCAAACGCCGTTTGATCCGTCTTCATCCGATGGTAATTATGGGTGCTGTTTTGGGAGCTATTACGTTCTGTATTCAGGGTTGTGTGCAATGGGATGGAACGCATGTCGCTATTTCCATGATTATGTTGTCTTTACTTTGTACAATATTCTTTATTCCTGCCATGCCGGGTGTGGGATATGAAGTTCGTGGTAATGGTGAGATGTTTCCGTTGAACGGACCTTGCTGGTCCCTGTTTTTTGAGTATATAGGTAATATTCTTTATGCGTTGTTCATTCGTCGGTTATCTAATAAAGCATTGGCTGTGCTGGTTGTGATGCTGGGTATGGCATTAGCGTCATTCGCTGTTTTCAATGTGTCTGGTTATGGGAATATGGGAGTGGGATGGACACTCGACGGAGTGAATTTCTTAGGTGGAACTTTGCGTATGCTTTTCCCATTTTCATTGGGTATGTTGATGTCGCGTAACTTCAAGCCTATGAAGGTGAATGGGGCGTTTTGGATATGTACTATTATACTGATTGCGCTGTTCTCGGTTCCTTATCTGGAAGGATTGGAGCCGATTTGCATGAATGGTATTTATGAAGCTTTTTGTGTAATTGTGGTTTTTCCTTTTCTTGTGTGGCTGGGGGCGTCGGGTACTACTACGGATAAGCAGTCTACAAAGATATGCAAGTTCTTGGGAGATATATCCTATCCGGTTTATGTAGTACATTATCCGTTGATGTATTTGTTCTACGCATGGTTGATTGAGAATAAACTTTATACATTGGGAGAAACTTGGTATGTAGCTGTGGGTGTTTTTGTTTTGAGTGTCATTTTGGCTTGCCTGTGTCTGAAACTGTATGATGAGCCTGTGAGAAAATGGCTGACTAAGAAGTTTCTTGCTCCCAAATAAAAATACTGTATTTCTTGATTGATGTTCATTAAAAGGGCGGATACTATATAAGAAAATATTACAGCTTTGAATAACAGACAATTAGATGAATGGCATCCGATCAGTAAATTCGGATGCCTGCATTGGATTATATCAACTGGGCTTTGGGGTTGATTTCCTTTTCTGGCAATAGTTATATATGCTGATGAGAGCATTCCGAACATAGACCTTTCAGGACATAATTGATACTTTGTACGGTGAATCCGGGAGGTAGTGTCACGATGGGCACGTGGATACTTTTCATACAAAACGTGCGGTGACAGTTCTCACAGTAGAAGTGAGTGTGGAGGTCGTCTACCTCACAATTGCAATCATTGCTGCAAACTGCATATTTTAACGATCCTGTACCGTCATCAATGCCATGAATCAGATGATGGGCTAAAAAAAGGGTTATGGTGCGGTAGATGGTTGATTTGTCTACCGTATCCAATTCGTTTTCCAAATCCAACAGTGAAAATGCTTCTTTGTGCTGCATCATGGTTTTTAGAATAAGCAGACGTATGGCTGTCGGTTTGATTTCCCGCTGTTCCAGTTTTTTTAAATAGATTGTTTCATTCATAGGTCAAATCATTTTATTCTTTCCATTTCTGTATTCTCATTGCATTAAAAATGGCGAGTAAAGCTACGCCTACATCTGCAAATATGGCTTCCCACATAGTGGCCATTCCGCCGGCTCCCAATAGCAATACTAACAATTTCACTCCGAATGCCATTGATATATTTTGCCATACGATGCGATGGGTCTGTTTCCCTATTTTTATAGCTTCCGCCACTTTACTGGGTTGGTCTGTTTGTATCACTACATCCGCAGTTTCTATAGCAGCGTCACATCCTAGGCCACCCATGGCAATCCCAACATCGCTGAGTGCCAGTACGGGAGTATCATTGATACCGTCTCCTACAAAAGCTACACGATTTTCAGAATTTGCTTTTAATTGTTCTAAATGTGCTACCTTACCTTCGGGTAGTAAATCGCCGAAAGCCTGTGTGACACCTATCTTTTCGGCTAAATTAGAAACAATTGTCTGTTTGTCTCCCGATAATATTTGAATATTATTAATATTTAAGTCTTTCAGTTCGCGGATGGCTTGTACAGCATCTGGTTTTGGTGTATCCGCCAATGAAAGATATCCCAAATATTTGTTTTCCATTGCACATAACACGATTGTTTCTGTCATGTCGCTGATTTCATAGGGAAAAGAGATGCCGTATTTTGATAATAACCGTGTATTTCCTACATATACTTCTTTACCGTTTGTTACGGCTTTTATTCCATATCCGGCAAATTCAGTGATTCTCAGTGACGAGTTAAGAGATATACTTTGTTCTTCTGCATATTTGACAATGGCTTTTGCGATAGGATGATTGCTGAAACTCTCTATAGAGGCGATAAGTTGAAGCAGTTCTTTTTGCGAAACACCTTCGGCTGCCGATATTGCCTGGACACTGAATACACCTTGGGTGAGTGTTCCGGTTTTATCGAATACTACGGTGTTTATTTGGGTTATGGCATCTAGATAATTACCCCCTTTGAAAAGAATCCCTTTGTGAGATGCGGCACCAATACCTCCAAAGTATCCTAATGGAATGCTGACCACTAATGCGCAAGGACATGATATGACTAGGAATACTAAAGCCCGATAGAACCAATCATCAAAAACAAAAATGAATTCAGGTTTTATCAGAGAGTATAAATAGGGGAGTATGACAACTAGTATCGCCAGTCCTGTCACTATCGGTGTATAAATTCGTGCAAAACGGCGGATAAATAATTCGGCAGGGGCTTTTCTTTCTGCTGCATCTTGTACTAAAGTGAGGATACGTGCTAACGTACTTTGATCATACGGTTTGTTTACTTTGATCCGTACCACTTTATCTGAAGCGATCATTCCTGCTAAAACTTCTTCTTGTTTATATAGAGTCCGGGGAACACTTTCTCCGGTTAGGGCGGCCGTATTAAATGAAGCGGAATCTTCCAGCAAAAATCCGTCTAGAGGTACTTTTTCTCCAACTTTTACTTCAATGGTTTCTCCTGGCTGTACTTTTTCCGGTACTGTTATTTTATATGTGTTGTTATATATTACAGTGGCTGTTTCGGGACGTACATCCAATAATGCTTTGATGTCGCTGCGTGCTTTGTGTACAGCTTTGTGTTGGAACCATTCACCTATGAGATAGAACAGAATAACGGCAATACCTTCCCAGTATTCTCCTAGATAGAATGCTCCTGATACAGCTATTCCCATTAAAGTGAATTCATTGAAAACTGATTCTAATTTTATTTTTTTCATTGTTTCTTTTTATTTATGACAACAAAGATAGCGGAAAGAAGATGCAACTAAATTGCAAATTATATTGTACCTTTACATCGGGTAATTTTTTATATACATGAAAAAACGATATTGGGCTTTTTTGATAGGAAGCTGGTGTTTGTCTGTAGGAATGCAGGCAGCTAAGGTGGATACTTTGTCGGTACATAGCGATGCAATGAATAAAGAGGTTCAGGTAATTACCATCTGTCCGGATAAAGCCATGGCAGGTGAAAAATGTCCCGTACTTTATCTGCTTCACGGATATGGGGGCAATGCGGGAACATGGCTCGGGATAAAACCGGAATTACCTCGGATAGCTGATAAGGAAGGAATCATTTTTGTTTGTCCGGACGGGAAGAACAGTTGGTATTGGGACAGCCCTTTGAACAAGGAGTACCGTTATGAAACATTCGTGTCAAAAGAATTGGTGAACTATATTGATAAGAATTTTACTACGAAAGCGGAGAGAGGGGGACGTGCTGTCACCGGGTTAAGTATGGGTGGTCATGGAAGTTTATGGTTGTCCATCCGTCATAAAGATGTCTTTGGAGGAGGAGGTAGTATGAGTGGAGGTTTAGATATCCGTCCGTTTCCCAATAATTGGGAGATGAAGAAGCAATTAGGCGAAGAAGCGAGCAACAAGCAGAGATGGGACGAACATACGGTAATTAATCAGTTGGATAAGATAAAGAATGGTGATTTGGCTGTTATAATAGATTGCGGTTGTGATGATTTTTTTCTGGAAGTGAATAAGGCTGTACACGAAAAACTGTTGAAGAAGAAAATAAATCATGACTTTATCATCCGTCCGGGTGGGCATACAGGCAGGTATTGGAATAATGCCATAGACTATCAAATACTATTTTTCAGTAAGTTCTTTAATAAATCGAAATAATAAAATGGATAAGATTGTTTTTATCACAGGAGCTTCCAGCGGTATCGGTGCCGGATGCGCTCGCAAGTTTGCTTCACAGGGAGCAAGTTTGATTTTAAATGCCCGTAACGTAAATAAACTGAGTGCATTGAAAGAAGAATTAGAAAAGCAATATGGTGCGAAAATATATTTGCTTCCTTTTGACGTGCGCGACCGTAAAGCGGCAACGTCTGCTTTGGAATCATTGCCCAAGGAATGGCAATCCATTGATATATTGGTGAATAATGCTGGGTTGGTTATCGGTACGGATAAAGAACAGGAAGGCAGTCTGGATGAGTGGGATATTGTCATAGATACTAATATTAAGGCTTTGCTGGCAATGACACGCCTGATTGTACCGGGAATGGTGGAACGTAAACGAGGACATATTATTAATATTGGTTCTATTGCCGGAGATGCTGCTTATCCGGGAGGTAGTGTGTATTGTGCTACAAAGGCTGCTGTGAAAGCTTTATCGGATGGACTGCGTATAGATTTAGTTGATACTCCATTGAGAGTGACTAATATCAAACCGGGGCTGGTGGAAACAAATTTTTCAGTTGTTCGTTTCCGGGGAGATAAGGAAAAGGCAGATAATGTATATAAAAAGAGGATATCCAAAAGTTTACAGAGATGGCAAAGAATTTCAAAGAGCCAGGAGATAAGGAAAAGGCGGATAATGTATATAAAGGTATTCGTCCATTGACGGGAGATGATATTGCGGAAACGGTTTATTTTGCAGCTTCCGTACCGGAATATATGCAGATTGCAGAAATGTTGGTTATGCCTACTAATCAAGCTACAGGGACAATTGTTTCACGTAAATAAAAGAGGTGGACAGAGATATAAATAAAGGCGGCCCTTTAATAAAAGCCGCCTTTATTCTTACTTTCTCATTTTACCTTCTTACCTTAAAAAACAATTATAATTCAATAATCAATGATTGACGTGCACCGACTGTCATATTTTTGGTAAGGTCAATTTTTTTGCCACTGATAAGTTCTTTACCGCTTTTTGAATCATTTGTCATTATGCGGTAGTGGTCATTTGCCACCACTTGTTCGGCATCGGTGCTGTTTAGGACAATGAGTTCAGTTTTCCCAGAATTAGTACGTGCGTACATATATATTCCGTGTTGGGGAATATGGTACTTAACTGTTTTCTTTTCCATCTTCGTTTAATTTAGTTTGGTTTTACGGCGGCAAATTTATATGTTTTTCAGCATATCTTATATAACTAATCGTTCAAAAATCATAATAAATCATTCATTTCTTAATCTATATCAATAAAAAATCCTCTTCCACATATTAGTTGAAGAGGATTTTATTTATTGTTGTTCAATGAATTACATCAAGAACCCAAGTAAAATACCGGCAGCTACGGCAGAACCGATTACACCGGCTACGTTGGGACCCATGGCATGCATCAGCAAGTAGTTGGTAGGATCATATTCCAGACCGATAACCTGAGAGATACGTGCCGAGTCGGGAACAGCAGATACACCGGCATTACCGATAAGCGGATTGATTTTGTTATCCTTACCTAATACCAAGTTGAATATCTTTACGAAGATAACTCCCGAAGCGGTAGCAATGATGAATGACAATGCACCCAGCGCGAAAATCAAAATCGAATCAATGGTAAGGAATTCTGAAGCTTGCGTGGAAGCACCTACTGTCAATCCTAATAAGATGGTAATGGTATCAATCAGCGGACCGCGGGCAGTTTCTGCCAAGCGACGGGTTACACCGCTTTCTTTCAATAAGTTACCAAAGAAAAGCATACCCAATAGAGGCAGACCCGACGGAACCAGAAAACAAGTAAGCAACAAACCAATGATAGGGAACATTACTTTTTCTGTATGAGAAACGACGCGTGGTGGTTTCATACGGATCAAACGTTCGTGCTTGGTAGTGAGCAGACGCATGATAGGCGGCTGGATAACCGGTACCAATGCCATGTATGAATAGGCAGATACCGCAATAGCTCCCATCAGGTTAGGCGCCAGTTTGGATGAAAGGAAGATTGCTGTCGGACCGTCCGCACCACCGATGATGCCGATAGCACCAGCCTGCATCGGATCAAAGCCCATTGCCAATGCAATCATGTATGCACCGAAAATACCAAACTGTGCGGCAGCACCAATCAACATCAGTTTAGGATTTGAAATCAATGCCGAGAAATCCGTCATTGCACCGATACCTAAAAAGATAAGTGGTGGATACCATCCGGAGGTAACTCCTTGATATAAAATATTAAGAACAGAACCTTCCTCATAGATGCCGACTTTCAGTCCGGCTTCCATGTTGAAAGGAATATTACCGATCAAGATACCGAAACCGATAGGAATGAGCAACATCGGCTCAAATTCCTTGGCCACGGCAAGGTATATGAAGAATAAACCTATCAGGATCATTACGATATGACCAACAGTAGCATTGGCAAAACCCGTATATGTCCAAAAGTCAGCTAGGTTATTCCCTAAAAAGTTGATAAATTCTCCCATATTATTCAATAATTACAAGGTCAGTACCTTCGAGAACGGATTCTCCTTTACTTACATTGATTGCGGTGATCTTGCCGTCTTTGTCTGCATTGATGTTATTTTCCATCTTCATAGCTTCAAGGATAATGATGGTTTGCCCCTTTTTTACGGTATCACCCACATTTACCTTGATATCAAGGATTACACCCGGCAACGGAGATTTAACGCCCGATTTACCTGTAGAAGTTGCAGCAGGCTTTACTACTGTAGCTGGTGCCGGAGCAGGGCTGGTTGATACAGGACGAACTACCGGTTTCACTACAGCTTTCGGAGCTTTTTCCATTTCCACTTTGTAAGGAGTACCGTTCACTTCAACATGAGCGATATTGTCTTCTATATCTCCAATGGCAACTTTGTATACGTTACCGTTGATCTTATATTTATATTCTTTCATCATTTTATCTTTTTATTGGTGACTTACTTTTTGTGGGGAGTTTCACGCAAGGTATAAATCTTGGAACTCCACGGTGAATAACTACGTTTTACACGGGTAATGGTAAGAACGGTTTCTTCCACGTCATGTACATCGCTTTGCATTTCATGCATGGCCATGGCGATAGCGGCGAATACTTCGCCCGGAGCTTCACCCAATTTCTTTTCTTTGGCTTCTTGCTTGTCGGTAATACCTTTTACCTTCATGGCATTGCGCTTGCTCAGGTTTACAGAAATCTTACCTACACATTTGAAGAGAATGAAAAGTAAAAGAAGACCGCAGAATACAACGCTCATAGCAGAGATGGCCATACCGATACCACTACCGTCGTGTTCTTCGAATTTTTCCATCTTTGCATGACTGTTGATAGTCTTGTTATTGGTGCTCGGAGTCACATATTTGTCTGCGCTGGAACCTTTCACCTCCCATTCATTTGCTGCGTCGCTGACACGTGCGTATGATTGGTTTGCTTGCAATGTGCCTGCCGGAACAATAATCTGATCCAATAATTTTTTGCCTGAATCATACAATCCAATCCAATTGTCGGTTGCGGCATTCAGTGTGAAATTAGTGTGGAAAGTACCGCGGTTGGGTTCGCCGTCTGCCCAGAATAAAGCGTGCTGGCGAGGTTTGACCAAAGTCAATACATCACCTTTAGGGATAAAATAAGTAGCAGTATCTCCAGGCTGGCTGCTCACCTTCAGTAAACAACCGGCAAGGTCTGCGCTACCAAATGATCTGTTGAATATTTCAATCCATGCGCTGTGTACTCCGTAGTCATCCTGGAAATTGCTTTCATTTTCAATCAGCACTTCATTCAGTACCAGCTTGGTGTTCGATTTCTGTTCTCCACAAGAACATAACCCCACCATCAGCAGCAAAGAAAGGAATATTCCTATATTTAATTTCTTCATGTTCAATTCTCAGTTTTTAATTTTTAATTAAAGAGGAATATTACCATGCTTCTTAGCCGGATTGGTTAATTTCTTAGTCTGCAACTGTTGCAATGCACGGATGATGCGGAAACGGGTATTACGCGGTTCAATCACATCATCAATGTAACCATATTTGGCAGCATTGTAAGGATTGGCGAACAGCTTGGTGTATTCAGCTTCTTTTTCGGCTAGGAATGCGGCAGGATTTTCCTGTTCTTTGGCTTCGCGTGCGTATAATACTTCTACTGCACCTGCACCACCCATAACGGCGATTTCGGCAGTAGGCCATGCATAATTCATATCACCGCGAAGTTGTTTACAGCTCATTACAATGTGAGATCCGCCGTATGATTTACGCAGGGTAATTGTCACTTTGGGTACAGTCGCTTCGCCGTAAGCATACAGCAACTTGGCACCGTGGAGGATTACACCGTTGTATTCTTGTCCTGTACCCGGAAGGAATCCCGGAACATCTACCAATGAAACAAGAGGTATATTGAAAGCGTCGCAGAAACGTACAAAACGAGCACCTTTGCGTGACGCATTGCTGTCAAGCACACCCGCCAGGTATTTGGGCTGGTTGGCAACAATACCTACAGACTGGCCGTTGAAACGTGCGAAACCAATGATGATATTTTTAGCGTAGTGAGGTTGGACTTCCAAAAACTCACCATTATCTACGATGGCGCTGATCACCTCATACATATCGTATGGTTTGTTGGGGCTGTCGGGGATAATTTCGTTCAAAGAGTCTTCCAGACGGTCGATAGGATCGGTACAGTCTACATAGGGAGCTTCTTCCAGATTGTTCTGAGGAATATAGCTTAACAATTTGCGGATCATGGCTAACCCTTCTTCTTCCGTCTTGGCTGTAAAATGAGTAACACCGGATTTGGTTGAATGAACGCTTGCACCACCTAAGTTTTCCTGGCTTACATCTTCACCTGTAACAGTCTTTACCACTTTCGGTCCGGTAAGGAACATGTATGATGTGCCTTCCATCATCAATGTGAAGTCTGTCAGCGCAGGAGAGTAAACAGCTCCGCCTGCACAAGGACCGAAAATACCTGAGATCTGCGGAATAACACCTGAAGCAAGAATATTGCGTTGGAAAATTTCAGCATAACCGGCCAATGCATTGATACCTTCTTGAATACGTGCGCCACCCGAGTCGTTGATACCGATACAGGGAGCACCCATTTTCATAGCTTGATCCATTACTTTGCATATTTTCAGAGACATTGTTTCTGAAAGAGAACCGGCAGAAACAGTGAAATCCTGTGCAAAGATGTAAACTAAACGTCCTTCTATGGTACCACAACCTGTTACTACACCGTCGCCCGGATAATGTTTTTTCTCCATGCCGAAATTGGTGCATCTGTGTTCCACAAACATATCCATTTCTTCGAAACTGCCTTCATCCAGCAACATGGCTATGCGTTCGCGGGCTGTATATTTTCCTTTATCATGCTGTTTTGCAATTGCTTTATCACCTCCACCCATGCGTGCTGTAGCCCGGCGTTCGATAAGCTCTTTTATTTTTTCAAGTTGATTGCTCATTTTACTTATGATTTTACAATTTACGATTAAAAAATAATTCTATTTACGCTTGAACCAGACTAAATATACTGACTTCAATCGTGAATAGTCAGATCTCGTGTTTTATGGTTTTTCGCAAAGCTCGGTCAGGACGCCCAAAGTTGATTTGGGATGTAAAAAAGCAATTTGCAAACCTTCAGCACCTTTACGCGGAGCTTTGTCAATGAGACGGATGCCGGTGGTTTCAGCTTCGGCTAACGCATTTGCCACACCATCTTCCACTGCAAAAGCCAAATGATGCATACCACCGTTGCCATTATTTTTTTCAATGAACTTTGCGATAGTGCTTTCGGGGCTTGTAGGTTCCAGCAGTTCTATTTTAACATCACCTACTTTCAGAAAAGCGGTTTTAACTTTCTGATCCTCTACTGTTTCGATATTGTAGCATTTCAGACCTAATACGTTTTCATAATACGGCAGGGCCTCTTCAATGCTCTTTACGGCAATGCCCAGGTGTTCAATGTGTGAGATTTTCATGATCTTATAATTTTAATAGTTTGGTTTTATACTCAAGTTTTCAGATAAAACTGCACAAAGAAAGTAATTTCGAGTTAAATAAAGAAATATTTCTTCAATTTTATTTCTTATTTGCAAGATGCTTCACAACACTTTAGACAAAAAGACAAAAATGAGTTAAATATAGAATTTGCACAAGAGTTTGTTCAGCCACTTCCAACTGAAGCGGAACCAGCGGCGTGTACTGCTCTGCTTGCCGCCAAAGCGGAGTATAAAGTCCCTGTAACCGTGCTTTTTGAACGGTAATCCTGCATCCATGAATTCCAAATGTGCATATCCTTTTTCGTAAGCATAGGTAATAGGTGCCCATACGGCCAGAATACCGGGGTAAAGAAAAGCATAGGTTTTCCGCATACCTCCTGAGAACCACAGGTAGGCACTTTCTTTTGAGAAAAGACAGATAGAACCACCTATGATTTTGCCTTTATATTTCACAAGAAACACTTTGGCTAATTCTTTTTCCGGGTTCTGCCATGCTAATAACCGGAAAAAGCCGATGTCCGGGAAATGTTTTCTTATCTGTGAGGAATAGGCTTTTTTCAACATTCGTGAGAAATCTTGAATATCTTTCTCATTGTCGGCTACTTCCATGATGGCACCGTTTCTCAACGCTTTGTTTATTTGTCTTTTGCGAGACATGCTCAGCCGTTCGTAAGGGACTTTACTGTGCAGTGAGTTACGTACTCTTAGCCAATTAATGGCGAAATAGTTGTTCTTTCTGAAAGCTTTGTATCCGAATAGCGGATTTTCCAAGTTGCGGAACTCGATGAGGAACGATTTGCATAATACTTCGTTGGTGAGATGTTCCAATATTTCCCCGAACAGGTCTTCCTTATTCTGTTCTTCATCAAAATACTCGCCTGTGCCATAAATTTCGCATCGTTTGATGATTGCAGGGGGGAACAGGCGCACACTTTTCCGGATGACTGCCAGCAGTTTGCCTACAGGACGGTTTCCTATATAGGCTACGATAAGCAAAGGTTCGTATCCCCGGGTCATTTCAAAGACATGAAACAGCTCGGTAGAATGGAAAATGTTTGTTCCCGGCAGAGGGGGAATGGCATTTCCTTTGCGATATGTACTTAATCTGACAGGCATCTCTAATTGCAAATTTATTGTTTTTTGTTTATCAATCCACATTCTAGTTGTATATTTGTGCAGAAAAATAAATTAACAGGGTATATTATGGAACAATTTAGTGACTTAATAAAGAACAGACGCAGCATGCGTAAGTTCACGGATCAAGAGTTGACACAGGAAGAGGTAGTTGCTTTGTTGAAGGCTGCTTTGATGGCTCCGTCTTCTAAACGTAGCAATTGCTGGCAGTTTATTGTGGTAGATGATAAGGATATGTTGGAAAAACTTTCCCATTGTAAGGAGATGGGGGCGGCTTTCCTAGCGGATGCTGCTATGGCTGTAGTTGTGATGGCTGATCCGTTGGCTAGTGATGTCTGGATTGAAGATGCGTCAATTGCTTCCATAATGATCCAGTTGCAGGCAGAAGATTTGGGGTTGGGAAGTTGTTGGATACAGGTGCGTGAACGTTTTACCGCTACCGGGATGCCCTCGGGTGAATACGTGCATACGTTGCTTGATATTCCGTTGCAGTTGCAGGTGGTTTCCATTATAGCGGTAGGGCATAAGGGTATGGAACGCAAGCCTTTTAATGAGGAGCATTTACAATGGGAGAAAATTCACATTAATAAATATGGAGGCAAGTAAACGTGGCTGCTGTCAATCATAAGGATACGTATAAAGCTTCTGCGGTGTTTCTCATTGTGATGGGGATGCTTTATCTGATCGATAAGTTTATAGGATTTGCTTCACACGGGTTGCCATGGGTTATGCAGAAAGACAATCTGTTACTGTATGCAGCTGTTATTTTCCTTTGGTTCAAGGCTGATAAGTCAGTAGGAATTGTATTGACGGGTATATGGCTGATATTGAATATCGGTTTGGTGATAGCTTTGTTGGGGCAGATGTCTGCTTATTTGTTGCCGGCGGCTTTGTTGCTGGTGGGAGTTATTTTATATTTAGTTTCGACCCGATGATGAAAATAGTTCTGATAGGAGCTGGCAATGTGGCAACCCATCTGGGAATTGCTTTACAAAAGGCGGGGTGTCTTATCTTGCAGGTATACAGCCGTACAGAGGAATCTGCTTCTGCATTGGCTGCCAGACTTTCAGTAGACTACACTATTGTGCCGGACGAGATACGTCGGGATGCCGATTTGTATATTGTAGCGCTGAAAGATGCAGTTTTGCGACAATTGGCTCCTGTATTGGTGAAAGGAAGGGAGCAGGCCTTGTTTGTACATACGGCGGGTAGTATACCTATGGATTTATGGAAGGGGTTGGTAAAACGCTATGGGGTACTTTATCCTATGCAGACTTTTAGCAAGCAGCGTGAAGTGGATTTCAATACTGTACCTTTTTTTATAGAAGCATCTGCTCCGGCAGAAGTGGAATTGCTGCGTATGGTGGCAGTTCGTCTCAGTCCTAAAGTGTATGAAGTGACTTCCGGGCAACGTAGGTATTTGCATCTGGCGGCAGTCTTTGCTTGTAATTTTGCAAACCATATGTATGCATTAAGTTCACATATACTGGAAAAGCAGGGGATTTCTTTTGAAGTGATGCTTCCGCTGATAGACGAAACTGCCGGCAAAGTACATGAACTTTCTCCCACACAGGCGCAGACAGGTCCGGCTGTACGCTACGATGAAAACGTAATAAGCAAACATTTGGAGATGTTGGCGGATGAGGAGTCTTTGCAGGAATTGTACGAAAAGATAAGTAAAAGTATTCATAATCTCCCTTTGTCTGTCATTCAGGCAAATAAAGAGGGAAAGAACTCATAAGTGGTATGATAAACTATGATTTAAAGAAAATAAAGGCATTGGTATTTGATGTAGATGGGGTATTGAGTGCGGAAACTATTTATTTGCACCCCAATGGTGAACCCATGCGTACGGTTAATATCAAGGATGGGTATGCATTGCAGTTGGCTGTGAAATGCGGGCTGCATGTTGCCATCATTACCGGTGGAAATACCGAGGCGGTGCGTAAGCGTTATGAGGGGCTGGGTATCAAAGATGTCTATCTGGCTGCTGCGGTGAAGACCCGGGAGTATGCCCATTTGAAGGAAAAATATGGATTGCAGGATGAGGAGATACTCTATATGGGCGATGATATTCCCGATTATGAAGTGATGCGTTTGTGTGGGCTGCCTTGTTGTCCTGCTGATGCGGCACCTGAGATAAAGGAAACAGCTGTTTATATTTCTCATCGTAACGGGGGATATGGATGTGGCCGTGACGTGGTGGAACAGGTCTTGAAGGCTCAAGGAAAATGGATGGCTCATGAAAAGGCCTTCGGGTGGTAATGAAATAAAGAAAAGCTATGTTGGAAAATTTAGAAAAATATAAAATAATCCTTGCTTCCAATTCTCCGCGCCGCAAAGAATTGTTATCCGGCTTAGGTATAAAATATGAGGTAAAAACACTACCCGGCATAGAGGAAACCTATCCGGATACATTGAAAGCAGAGGAAATCCCTTTGTATATAGCTTGCGAGAAGGCGGCTGCTTACCGGAATACCATGCATCCGGACGAATTGATTATTACTGCCGATACCATTGTATGGTTGGACGGTGTAGTCATGGGCAAGCCTCATAACGAGGATGATGCACGGCAGATGTTGTGGAAGCTTTCTGGCAAGACCCATCAGGTGATAACCGGAGTTTGTCTGACTACCGCCGGGGCTCAGCGAAGTTTTTCAGCTGTGACAGAAGTAACGTTTGCAGAATTGTCCGATGAGGAGATCGATTATTATATCCGGGTTTACAAGCCGATGGATAAGGCTGGTTCTTATGGTATACAAGAGTGGATAGGTTTCATTGGTGTCCGTGGTATTTCAGGTAGTTACTTCAATGTGATGGGGCTTCCTGTACAGCGCCTGTACACGGAACTGAAAAAACTATAAGTCAGTATGTGAACAGTAGGGGCCGTGTTTTTGTTATTTATATGAACTATAAATGGAAAAACAATTATGGCTTATAAAATAGCTTTTTACGACACGAAACCCTACGACGAACGCTCGTTTACGGAGGCTAATGAGAAGTTTGGCTTTGATATCAGGTATTACAAAGGCCATTTGAATATGAATAACGTGGTGTTGACCAAAGGAGTGGATGTGGTTTGCATCTTCGTAAACGATACGGCTGATGCCGAAGTTATCCGGGCAATGGCGGATAATGGTGTTAAACTGCTGGCTTTAAGATGCGCAGGTTATAATAATGTGGATTTAGCGGCAACGGCAGGTAAGATGAAAGTGGTACGGGTACCGGCTTATTCACCTTATGCCGTTGCCGAATTTACGGTGGCGTTGATGTTATCACTCAACCGCAAGATTCCCCGTGCTACAATGCGGACACGTGACGGGAATTTCTCCCTGCACGGGCTTATGGGATTTGATATGCATGGCAAGACTGCCGGAATTATCGGTACGGGTAAGATTGCCAAGATTTTAATTCAGATATTACGTGGATTCGGTATGAATGTTCTTGCATATGATCTTTATCCCGATTACAATTTTGCCCGTGAACATCAGGTGGTTTATTGTACTTTGGATGAACTTTATCATAGTTCGGATATCATCTCCCTGCATTGTCCTTTGACAGAACAGACAAAGTATCTGATTAATGATTATTCCATCAGTAAAATGAAAGATGGGGTGATGATTATCAATACGGGGCGTGGGCAGTTGATTCACACCAATGCCTTGATAGAGGGACTGAAGACTAAAAAGGTAGGATATGCCGGTCTGGATGTATACGAGGAAGAAGAGCCTTATTTTTATGAAGATAAGTCCGACAAGATTATTGATGATGACACTTTAGCCCGTCTTTTGTCTTTCAACAATGTGATTGTGACTTCTCATCAGGCATTCTTTACCAAAGAAGCAATGACGAATATTGCTCATACTACTCTGCAAAATGTGAAAGACTTTGCTGAAAGTAGATCTTTGGTGAACGAAGTAGCGGTGGGGAGAGTCTAATCTCCCCTGTAGTAATATAATAAGGAGTTGCGGGCTATAAAGTCCGCATTCTTTTGAACCAGTTCCCTTTCACCAAATTCGGGGAATTGTGCATCGGGGATATAGTGGTTGTTTATTACATATTCCATCAGGTCCGGTGGGCATTTGGTCGGGATAGTAAGCAGGCTGAATGCCTCTTGGGCAGCCGTTGCGGCATCATACATCGGGTTAAGAGGATCACTGATGTATTTGCATATATCCTTCGCCAATAGAATACCTTTTTCGGAATTCACCATCATGATGAAATCCTTATGTTCCTTCATTTGGGGCAAAGTGTGATTGGAATCGTCCGGCCATTGTAATACTTGGATAAGGAAACGGTGTAGTTCCTTATATCCTTCCAGATATACGATACGGGCACCGTTTGTGCCTTGCGTGAACAATTGATAGGTATGGTGGTTCCTTTCCTTCATCTCGTCCGATATTTCGGGAATGGCAGGGTATAGTCCTTCTATCTCTTCCCAACATTCGGTTTCTCCGTTGGTCAGCAGGTCAATCCATTCATGAAGAAACAGGGCAAGGGGGCCACATGGAATGATGAATTTGTCGGTTTCTGTAACCTGTGCAATATATTCTTGTACAGATGGTTCTGTGAGATAAGTATGTCCGAACAGCCAGCGTAGTTTATGGTTTGCGTCCTCTTTTCCTTTGAAATCCATAAAGAACTCCTGTAACGTGGCATTGGCGGGAGCCGTTTCATACTCTTCATCCAATATCCGGAAAAATGAATGCGAGGTTTCTTCGATATTCCTGTCCATCGGATTGATATACGGATGTTTATATGGAGCCTTCTCTAAAGTGTTCCAAATGATGAAGCGGATATCTTCTTCATTGATCTCATCTTTTATATAATCCGGTCGGATGGTATAGAAAGGAAGTGACGTATCATATAGTTCCAGATGCTTTTTGATGAAT
>ENA-ORMN01002104-ORMN01002104.1-human-gut-metagenome-genome-assembly--contig:-NODE-2104-length-18018-cov-20.040305_pt1 | contig 18018 bp, 16 predicted proteins | sample MGYA00242102_ERZ508993 | MGnify/ENA primary metagenome ERZ508993 (study PRJEB26280, sample SAMEA2338770) | human gut metagenome | biome: human gut; feature: human-associated habitat; material: faeces... | reverse complement strand
AAGAATATGCCCGCGTCGTGGACGAGAAGCTGTGCGGGAAGAAAGTCCACACCTCGTTTCAGATCCGTATGCCGTATGTGAAGGGCATGCTGCACGAGGTGGACTTCAAGGACTTCCTGACCCTCTGCGGGACGGACACCATCACCGATCTGTGGGGCGTGGAGCATTCCGTCCGGGATGTGGATGTCATCCTCACCAAGAGTATGTTCAAGGGATACGGCTGGCTCACTGCCAGCGGCATGAGCTGGAATGATTATTGGAATGTGTTCCGCAAGTACCGCCATGCGCTGTACATCACCAATGTGAGCAAGGAGAAACCGGAACAGACCACCGAGCTGAACTATCAGTTTCTGACCACCGTTTCCATTCAGGGTGACGAGTTCCGCCCCGCCGATTTGCCGGACGGCTGGGATCACAGTCCAGAGACGGACGAGCGGAATTGGCTCACCAAGCAGACGGAGCTGCGGTACTATAACCTCTGCGCAAACCCGCAATTTCGGCAGAACTACTTTCTGGAGAAAGCGAATCGGGTCGGCTGGTGGGAACGGCATCAGGGCAGAGACCAGATCCTTGCCGCCGTGCTGAAAAAGAATCCTCGTTTCATCAACGAACCGATTTATGCCAAGCGGTTGGAGGACGAAGCGGACAAGATCGTGGAGCGGTACGCTGTCGGCCGCCTGATCGTGGCGGGAGACAACCGGTACCTCTCCGGTGACCTTCTGGACTTTCTGGCGTTTCTGCTCCCGACTGTTCCGCCGCGCAAACGCAGGCAACGGATGTTTTACAGCACCGTCATGACCGACCACTTCCCGGAGAGTTCCTTCTATGCACCCCAGGCGGCCTATGCCCATGACGACGCCTGCACGCTGCTACGCAATCCGCACATTGCCCGCAACGAGGAGCTACAGCTTTCCTTCTACGACGCGAAGGAAGAGAGAAAGCAGATGCGGCATTACTATTTCGGGCACCTGACGGATGTGGTGATGGTGGATTCCAATATGCTGGCTGCGGAGCGGCTGGGCGGCGCTGACTATGACGGCGATATGATCAAGACCATATCTGATTCGATTCTGAATGCCTGCGTCCGCCGCAACTACAACCTCTACCGCTACGAAAAACACAAATCCCTTACCAACACAGAGAACATTCCGCTGCTGATGATCCCCACGGCCCAGCCCCAGATCCGCAGTGCCGATGACTGGGAGACCCGGTTTGAAACCGTTCGTAGTACCTTCTCCTCCCGTGTCGGCCAGATCTGTAATGCCGCGCTGGATCGCAGCATCATTGCCTACAATGAAAACTCCGACGCCGAGGAACGGGAGCGCTGCCGGAAGGAGACGGAGACATTGGCCATCCTCACCGGGCTGGAGATCGACTCGGCCAAGAGCGGCATCCGCCCTGATCTGGATGAGTACCTGACCCATAAGACCGTCAAGCGCAGCGACTTCCTCAAATATAAAACGCTGGTAGAAGAAATGGAGACCCGGCGTACCTGGTACGAGCCTACCCATGCGGCCAGGGTAAAGGCGTTTTTCAAGAAGGTGGATTGGAGCAAGGTGGACTCCAATGTAGAGCGCCTGCCGTATTTAGCGCAGCAGCTGAAAAAGATCACGCCGCGCATTAAGGCAAAGTCTGCCAGGGACGAGGAGTTGTTTTCCTTCGCTCAGCAGCCGGACTGGAGGGAGCATCTGAACTCCGATAAGCTGGCGGCGGTGGATGCGCTGCTGCGGGATCACGATGCCTGTCTCTCCCGCATCCGGGCCTGCCGCATTCCGGTGAAGGAGAAAAAGCGGAAGAGCGATGTGGAGCGCATCCTGTATGCCAGAGGGCAGGAGGATGAATACGATCCCGACGAGCTGTACGCCCTGTTCGGCAGCCTGCCGTCGGAAAGGGTGTCTGCCCTGCAGCATGCCATTCGGGAGCAGGCCTGGCATCTCATGGACGAGGATGCTCGGGAGCGCTTCCTGCGGGAATGGCTGCCGGAGTTTGAAGACATATACGATTTGCTGACCGATTTCCGCTTCGGCGGCTACCGCATCCTCGGAGACATTGTCTGTGATATGGAGGACGAGAACACCGGCAGGGAGAAAAAGCAGCTGTTCCGCGAAAGCGACTCAAAAGCCTTCACTGCCATGATGAGAGCCTTTGCGGACAAGTCCGCCTCCCGGAGCTATCGTGACGCGGTGACGGCCAAGTGCCGGGAGCTGCTGACCGCTATTGTAAGACCGACTTTGGCCGTGCGCTATGTGGTGGCCCTCGGCAGGCGTGACCTGCTGTGGGATCTGTTGCCAGAGCACATCGAGAAAAATGTCCTGGAGGTGCGGGATGATTAACGAATGGGAGGAATTCTGCGCGTATACCGGAACGGTTTCCTATACCGCCAGCAAGAAGAGCGACACGACATGGCTGGGGCGGTTCACCTTTGCCACGATCCTGGAGTTTGAGGGAATGGCTCGAATCTTGACCATCCTGGCCCGCGGATATCTGTTCCACAGCAAGGACGGAGCAGTCATTTTGGGTGATCCGCATGATCGGATCGACTACGCCCGCAGTGCGCTCTGCGCCTGGTGCAGTGTGCCGGAGGACAGAAAGCGTGCGCCGAACAAGGAATGGCAATTCCAGACAGATTTTTCAGAGCTGCACACGGAGTTCCCAGAACTGGTGGATGCGGACGGGACCGGCTGGTTCCTCCGCCATGTCCTCCGCACTGCGGACTTCATGCTGACGCACCCGGAAAAGGTGCGCAGCACCTCGCTCAAGTATGCAGAGGTCATTCAATCAAAGTTTGCTGCCGCATGGCGAAGCAAGGTGATGCAGTATCAGATCCCGATTTTTGCGTCCCAAACCAAGGGCGCCTGGACACTGCGCTTTGATGATGTCCTCGCCGATGCGCTGGAGCTTGGCCTGCTGCGCAAAGAGCGGCCGGAGCTGCCGCTTGAACTGACAGAGAAAGTAACAACAGCGCTTCCGAAGGAAATTCCATCCGAGGTTGTCTGTACGCTGATCCGCTATTACCTCGCCAACCGGCAGGATGATTGCGAATGGGTCGTCCTGCCGGTGGCAAGCTTTGACGCCTACTTCGGGGACACCAGCTTCAGCAAGAAGTACCTGCCCAAGATCCCGCCGGAGATCATGGAGCGAAGCAATGCTTTCGGCATCAGCCGGTATCGGGTCACGGAAGAATATCTGCCATAAGACACAGACAGCGGGACAAGCCTATATGGCCTGTCCCGCTGCTTTCCCTGTCCGGATTGAAAGTGTTTTCCTTGTCTATGGCGGCTCAATCGCTGAGCTGCCGCCTATGCTCTACTCCTCGTCATCATCGGGCCACGAGGAGATCATGTGAATATCGCCTGTGTCCATGTCCATCGCCATGTGATCTCCCATGCGCATCATGAGATTCCCATCGGAGTCCATGGCCATGCTGTCAGAAATGCTCATGGCGAAGTCGCCGTCATCGTAGTCAAAAAAGTGCTTTGACATACCGTGCACCTCCAATTTTAATCATCGTATTCCGGATAGTCAGGCGCCCACTCGGGCATCCAATGCGCTTTGTTTCTGCGGTTTGCATTGTGAGTCCTCTGGTGCGATCTGTGGTTCGGATTCATCTGATTGGCCCGATTGTCAGCGTCAGCTTGATATGCCTTGTTATTGGGATTATGCAGATTTGCCCAGTGATCCAGTTGTGCTTTGGTATGTGTTTTTCCTGATACCTTTCCCATAATCAGCCTCCTTTCTGAACCGAAAAAAGCCCACGCACTTTGCTTCGTGCGTGGACTGCGATCATCTGGAAGACCGCTTTGCACGCAACAAAACAAACCCGACGAAAGAACACTTTCTCCGGTTCGATTTTGTGGTGCAAAGCATCGAAACAACAGGGGGACAACGACAGTCAACCAGCAAACTGCTTTCTCAATTCCATAATGAGAATTTGATTGGAATCAATAGTTTCGAGGATTTACTCATTTGTCCGCTAAATTGTCTATATCACTACATAGGTTCAATATGATTCGTACTCTCATGATACGAATGGTTGAAGCTTAGGATAGTCCAACAATTCAGCATTAATATGGTAACATAAATCGAAATCAAATGCAATAGGCAACTGCAAATTGAGAAGCGATACTGCCGATTTCCGCGGTTTCTATTACAAATCCCCACACTATCGCCCCGCAAGCAGGTGCGCACATGAGTTCTTTCATCGTGCGCCGGATGGCGCTTTTCAATTCCACACCGACAAAAAAGTGGTTGGTATCACATTTTGATACCAACCACTTTTCGGTACAGCAGCTTTCGTAATCAAGCAGCAGAACCGCTCCCAGCAGATCCTGTTTCAACCCATGCTCCCGATTTTATTGCCATTTTCGTACATATCCGCGGCATACTCGCGGTGATTCGGCCCCTCGTATGGTACCCAGCCAAAGCCCGGAATATAGACCTCATCGCCGAGCTGCAGCTCTATGGTCGGCTGCGGTGTGGGAGGCGCAGGCTCCGGCTGCGGCGTTTCGACCGCAGGCATCGGCTCTGCCGGTGTGGGGACAGGAACGGCGCCAAGCTCCTCGTCCGGCTCTGCCCGCAGCGTTTCCGTATTTTTCTTTTCTGCCGTTGTCGCAGCATCCGCTTTCGGGGCAGCTGCGGCGTGCGTTGGTATTGGGGCGGGTCGTTCCTCCCTTGTGTCTGGCTGCGGCCACACAGCGGCACACAGGGCCAAGCAAGCGGTGATCACAGCTGTCACGATGCGCTTCTTCATTGTTCATCATCCTCCTTTTTGAGCGTAAAACGAGCGCCCGGTTTTTCTGCCGCTTGGCAGCGCGCCGGACGCTCATCGTCATAGTGATTCAATTCTGCGGACAGCCGCCACGCCAGCCGAAATCCGGAGATGAAGCTGTCGAGCGAAGTGTCCTCCGAAATATGGTCCTTGGCATCGATGATCTTCAGCACCAATCGGCGCTCCGGCTTGCTCAGTGCCTCAATGAGCGCGCGGTGGCATTCCTCGATTTCCCGCTTCGTCGCCGTCAGCTCCGGCGGAGTGTAGAAGCAGTCGTACAGGTCCTTCAGCAGTTTGTTCATGTGCTCGCCTCCTTGCAGCACAAACATATACCACAAGTCAGCAGGAATAGCTACTGAAATCTTTCGGCACAGAAATAAGATTACTATCGCAAAACTTTACCTTTACTCCAGAGCGAGTGGGTTCTACCTATGGTAAACGCAAATCCGAGAAAACCATAGTAACGATTTGGTTAATAAAAACCAATGACGGGGAGATAGTATATCCCTTCCCGGCATTGATTTTTATCAGCACTCATATAATGAATTACCATATATTAGTCAATAGGCGGGTGCACCTGTTGATATTCATTATGAGCTGCAAGCAGTCTTTCTCCTATACGCTGGGCAAGCAAAACAGGAACTGCATTTCCTATTTGTTTTCCGATTTCTTGCATGCTCCCTTCAAATACATAATCGTTTGGAAAGGATTGCAACGCTGCGGCTTCTCTTAAAGATATTGCGCGGTTTTGCTCAGGATGGCCAAAGCGACCATTTGAAATACTAAAGCACTTTGATGTAAGCGTTGGTGAGACATTATTCCACGACATACGACCGTATACATCAGTATGCCCGGCATGTCCATTTGCGTGGCAGTCCAGCACCAAATTGTCTGGCCAGTCAACACGTCCTCCACCATCGTGAGGTGTAGCTAATATTCTTCGTAAATTTATAGCTGATAATCCTGCTGCACGATGGTTTGCAACCTCCTCATTTGTTTGACCTGCCTCAATGGCTGGAAAGCCATGTATTGCATCACGCACGGTAACAAACGGTAGAAGACCATCTCCATGAGTTGCCTCAGGAAATACAGGAACAATAGTCCTTGAAGCAATTAGGATTAGCCTTCTCCGATTTTGAGGGACTCCAAAGTTTTTTGCATTTAAAATCCGGTATTCATAATTAAATCCCAAACGAGTTAATCTGTCTATAAAACGGTTAAATACACCTGCGCCACGTTGCTCAATTCCTGGAACATTTTCAATTAACACATGTGCTGGCATCAATTCCTCTACAACGCGCCCAAACTCATCCAGCAGGTTAATTGCAACATGTTCGTGATCTGAATGTCTCTGACTACTAAACGGTTGACAAGGTGCGCACCCTACCAAAAGCAAATTATCATTGTCTGCTAATATCGGGTATTCTTCTAACAGTTGTTGCCCCGTTATTTGCGAAATATCGCGATTTAAGTAGGGGATATGATTATTATTTTCGTAGGTTGCTTGGCAAGCCGGGTTTAAATCCAAGCCAAAAAGGACTTGAATTCCAGCGTTTCTTAATCCTTTAGTCATTCCGCCGCCACCGCAAAAAAAGTCAACCGCATTCATGATGTTAGTATTCCTTTCGCCCAGTCAATAGTATCCCTTACTGGCATTCCAGGTCGACAGGAATTAATCATATGGGCCCATATAACTTGTTCCCTAAAAGGACTCGCTACGGAAGCGACTCTATAATAACGGTGTTTCGCCTTGTCAAAGGACTCCAATGTAGGTGCAATCTCTGCCAGCATTACAAAGTCCAAATCTTTCAAATTAAGCGTCATATAGGGAAGTACATGGGGCAATTCAGGCAGTGCAACAAACGCTTTATTGTAACCATATTGCAGTTCCTTTACGACACGATCTACCTTCTCTCTCCCTTTATTGGAATCTATATCTTGTCCATTTCCCAATCTCTGTTCTGTGAAACGTTCTTTACCACAACAATAACCAACCAAAACCTTAAAGTCATCCGCAGCGTGATTTACCATATCACAGCTCGGAGTTAGTACAACACGGTATTCAGAAGGAATGCCAGGTTGCGATTGGTCGGTGTCTTCACTATGTATACGTAACACATCGGCAACCAGCAAGTTGTTCATCATTGGTGGATAAACATACTGTATCCAAGTAGGAGGCTGTTCGCCAACCTCAGCCTGCTCAAAATACTGAATAGTTCGTCGAGACAACATGAAAGAAACAATTTCTGGAGATGGAAAGACAGTCATTTTCTGAAAAACATCCAGTACCTTTGCAGATTCGATTAATGCCTCGTTCATGGAATGGCGCATCCGAGAAAGCGCAAGTGCAGAGTCCTTCCATGTATCTATTTTTTCAGCAAGATTCGAATCATCATCACCTTTACGAGTAAAATCAATAAGTCTGTGCGTTATCAGAATGTCTTCCAAAACATTCGATAAATCGTGCGCAGAAAATACTATAACGGGTCTAAATTCTTTGGCCACAATATGTTCAAGTATCGGTCTTCCCTCTTCTGCGTCTTCTTCGTCAAACATCCAGTCCATAACTACGACATCTGGATCAAAGGAGTATATGTTCTCCTCAGCAGCATCGAATGATGCAACCCGATGCTCCCAGCTACGATCACAAACCGCATCAATTAAACCTTGAATAGTACTAACATTATCCTCGATCATCAGCACCTTCATTGCGACTCACCCCGTTTCATTGGCACATCAAAAACAAATGTTGCTCCATGTAAGTTTCCTGGATATCTAAGTCCAGCTTTTCCATTGTACGCATTCACAAGTTCGGTAACTATCACAAGCCCCATACCAACGCCTTTAGGCTTAGCTGTTATTCCTGGCGTGAATATTTTTTCTGCATTTTCAGGCTCCACACCCAGACCTGTATCACTTACAACTATTGTAATTCTTCCATTCTTCTCGTTTTCCGTTTCTATAACAATACGCTTGTCGTCAGTTTTAGATTCCTTTATCCAATAGCAAGCATTATCAAAAAGATTAATGAGAATCGTCTGCAATTCGCCCTCATTCATTTGAACAACAATATCTTTTCCAATGTTGTAAATGAACTGGACATCACTACTAATTTTTTTTGCTTTGATCAATCTGACACTATTTCGAACACAGTCAAGCAAATTGCAATAGCTGGATTTCTTTCGTAAATCTCTTCGATACAAAGGAGTAAAGCTGTCGGTAACTTCTAAAAGACGCTTATGACTACGATTGGCATCCTCGAGATATCTTATAGTGCGCTCATCAAAATTTGAAATATACCCTTGCGCCTTGTTCAAGAATCTTTTAATTGCCGTCATTCCTGTTAGAATCTCGTGCATAATAACCACTGCTACAGATCCCAATGACGCAGTCTGTCCGTAATAAACCAGTCGTTCATTCAGTTTGGTAAGCTGTCGTTCGTTTTGCGCGTCATACTCCTGAACTCGCTCTAAGATTGCTTCATTGGATCTTCCTTCATTTATTGCTTGTTCAATATCTTGAACAAGCGCTTTAGAGGATAGTGGAGATATAATATCTGTCAATGTTGCTTTAGGAGTATCTTCAATCTTCTCTTTACTACGTTCATTTTGAAGAATGCTGATAATGGCGATTATCACGTCGGTGAACTGGCGATACTCCGAAGTGTCTGCCAGCTTTTCTCTGTCTGTGGTATCCTTTATTCCAGGGTTGTCATCGTTAGATATATTAATGATTCCAACAATTTGGCTGGTACTTAATCTATCGCCAACACGGCTAATACGTTTGGCATCCAAACCCAACCAGTCGCGTGAAGATTCCGATTTTGGCAAAACGAGAATATGATCCCGATATACAGAAATACCCTTGTACTGAGAAATATTACTTCTTATTTTGCTCTTTTCAATTTTGAACCGGCCTTTTAATGATTCCATACTGCTGGAATCTAAGTCCCACGCTCTTATCTCAAAACTAAATGGGCCACAAGAGAATGGCTCATTTGCAATTCTGCCATAGTTTTCTGCATTCCAAGAAACACTTCCGCTTTCTTGACGTTTTTTTTCACCAGAATCGTGATAATATGTCCAAGTAACAATTCCATCACCCTTTACTGTTCCTTCAATTTTATAAACTGGGCGATTGATAAATTCATTTGGCCTAATTCTTACCGCATCTTGTGTATATCGGGAACTTACAAATATCGAAAAATCATTTACCTGCTCGAATGGATTTATAAGGCGTGCCAACTCTGAGATTAGATTATTGATAGCCTGCTCATCCCAGGCCGTCCGCAAGTTTCTAATCGTAATCGTCGTCCCCGTCTCATTCTCATTATGCGAAAACACATTGTCTGACCTATAGGAAAGATCAATAGCACACTCGTTAATAGTTGATGCCTGCTCAAAAGATCGCCAGTCAAAAAATGCGTCAATGCATTTATCGTCTTTGTGCTTTGTCGTAATGTGCATTTCGTGGCCCAAACGCGCAGCAGAAAATCTCCCCAGGCCTTTATTTCCAGAAACTGTGCGAGTACGCTCCACCGTTTGAATTCTCCCTGCAGCGTCAACCACTTTAAAAGTGCGTGAAATATACGGCCGAGCTTTCTTATAAAATGTTGCGATTGTTGCCCAAGCATTTTCAATAGTATCTCTTGTCATACCACAACCATCGTCAGTAATGCTGATAAACGGGGCCCCAAGTTGATCATAGCCAAATTCAATTTCCACTTTTAATGCATACGCATCATAGCTGTTTTTAACGAGCTCAATCATGGCGATATTTTCATTTGTAATTAAGTCCTCGCCAAATGCAGAAAATGCACGAGGATGTATTTTAATCGGTACTCTTATGGATTCAGACATGCTCATTCTCCTTTTCGGCATCTTAGCAAACGAGGTGATATAGTGATAGTTTCAATATTAGTATCAGCAAATGACCTGACAATTGCATTAGGTAAGTCCTGGACGACCATCGATCTCAATGACTATATCGCTTATAAATTAAAGCCATACTTAAATTTGCGAATTTTTAGTTATTATGATTTTAACGTTTTTTTATCACCGATTGACGGGCGGTTTATGCCCACATATCTAAGGCAAGAAATTGACAGCTTGTTCAAACAACAGACGTCAACAATCAACATCATGAAAGCCGAGCTTATGGGCATTAACTCATTAGAAGAATTGCGTAAATGTACACCAGGTATTGAGCTGCTGGAATTATTTGCAGGGAAATTTACAAGAAAGTCTATTTTTTATAACTTAGTTAACGGAAGCTCTTATATCGATTTATCTATTGTAAAATCAATTCATAATACTCCAGAGAAATATATTCTTACAAAAATCAACCTCTACCAATAACTAATCATAGCCCGCTCAGCACACGCTTAACTCAAATGATCCGTGATTCTACGAAGTGCGTTTTCGTAATTATTCCTTTTAAGTTCACACTCCCATATTCGCACTACTGTCCATCCCCGTTTTTCGAAAAGCTCAGTTATTTCTTGATCATGCTTAATATTTCGTTCCCGCTTTTTTTGCCAAAATTCTTTATTAGTCTCGGGGCGTGTATTCCGGCAATCATGTCCGTGCCAAAAACAACCATCTACAAAAACTGCTATACGACATTTCAAGAATACAAAGTCTGGGTGCCCTCTAACAGGATAATTTCGTTTCCAACCTGTAACGTTATTTTTCTTGAATATTTCAATTAATCGGATTTCTGTAGACTTATTTTTCTTTGACCTAATTTGTCGCATAACATTAGATCTTTTTTGAGGATCAAAAACATCCGCCACACTATCTCACCTTGCCTCAAACTCAATGCGAAGACTGGGGTCACTTTCTTTTTCCATGACAATCTGGTTGTAGTTCTCAATAATAGCCCCAAGTTTTGCGTTTCGCTTATCTTCATCAAAGAGGCTGTGCTCATGCACATTCGAAGAGAGAAACTGTTGGACATCCCAAACCTCAACTCGACCCGCAAGGCCAGCATCTTCAATCTGATTTAGTGCAGTCTGCACTCGTTCAAAAATCGTGATAATTACAGGACGATATCCGTTACTGATATTGGCTTGACACTTATTAATCAGTAAATCTCCAACAGAGGTAGTGCAATGAATAATCGTCTTATTGATTACAAAATCTCCACTTCGTGCAGTAGGAGCATCAGCCACAGAGGCACCATGAATTTCAAAAGAGCCTTCAGGCATAATTAGGCAGAGCTTTGCAGCCACCAAATGTTGAAGCACAGTACCCAAATACTGCGTCCCAGGGTTCTGCTTTTGACGCTTCTTCGCCTGTTCAAACAGATCATCCAGATTTGATCCGATGGTTTTCGATGTATCGGCTGTAAGAATAAGAGGTTGATTTCTGAAATACTCTCGCACTTGTTCAGCCCAAAATGCTTCGATGACAGCAAGCTCGACAGCTTCTTCGGCATGCCATTCATTCAAGAAATCAACATATTTGATCATTAAGCCCATACTGCCACGACTGGTTCGCCCGCCTTCGGCAGAGAGCTGCTGAGTAATGCCATGATCCTTTAGTATTTTCTTCAGATTTCCACCACCAAGGCCTGCGACCTGCCCCTCTTTCTCGGTTTTAAAATCGTCTGGATTCAGAGGAAACTTTTTTCCACGGACAAGCCGGGTAAACTGAATCACAACAGAGAGCTTTCCCTTACTAAAGATATTGTTCTCAGTCTGAAACACTCTCAGTCTGGTTTCGAAGTCAGCCATCGTATACAGCCTCCGCAATCTTAGTCAAAAATCTTTTGCCTATGAATTGGGCAACAGGCATTGCGACCGCGTCGCCCATCGCCTTATAGCCATCATTGTAGCTTCCGGGAAGAATGAAGCTGTCTGGAGCCCCCATTAGCCGTGCAGCCTCGCGTACCGTTAACAAACGAGCGTGGGTTGTCCCATTTTCCTTGACTACGAGATATTGCTTACTGCTGCCGCCTTCTGGGGTTCTCAGGCAACCGGCAACGCCATCAAAACGCAATTCCAACTGTTGTTCGCCATGTCGAGTTCTACGATATCCAGTAGCATATATGCTATCGTGCTCATCAAGTCTTACTTGGTGGCGAGTAGGGACAAGCTTGAGTGCATAATCTTTGTCGAAAGGGACATCGGTCTCGACGATATCTTTAAGTGTACTTTTTCGCCTTGTCGGCTTCTCAGTTTTCCACCAAATCCAGTTTGGCAACGACCGTCCCAATTCGGTAGCGGCTTTATTGTGAAGCCAGCAGGGACCGTCGCCAACCAATTCTTCAGGGATTGTTTCTCCGTGCTTAACTGCAATGATAAAAACTCTGGGTCTGGATTGAGGTACAAAGTGAGATGCATTTAGCATAATAGCGCCGCAATCATAGTCTCGCTCTACTAACGCCATATGGAGAACTCTGTAGTTATCTCCGTTGTTGGTAGAAAGTAAGCCAGCAACATTCTCCAATAGCAGAATCTTAGGCTTTTGGGTCATCTCATCCAGTACTCGAAACCATTCCCATACCAAACCGCTTCTTGCTGCGTGAATACCGCCCATAGAGCCGGCAAGGGATAGATCCTGGCACGGAAAACTTGCCCATGACAAGTGTGCAAAGGGTAATTCGGTTCCCTTTACATCTTTAATATCGCCCAGTTTGAAATGATCATTGCCCAAATTAGCTTCATATACAGCCGCTTTTTGTTCACTGATATCATTTGCCCATACTGTCGCAAACATTCCTTTTAGACCGTATGCAACCAAGCCGCTACCAGCAAAGAACTCATGCATAGTCCAAGGTGCAGAGGACAAATCTATAGTATCTTTTTCATGTATGGTGCTCTGAAGCATCATTTTCCTCCCCAAATGTGATTTCCTTCTCTGGTTGGTCTTTTGCATTCTTAAAATCTCATTTCTCACTCGGTATGATTTCCATAATATCTTCAATGCCACAATCCAACGCAGTGCAGATCTTCAAGAGAATTTCTGTGGTGACATGCCCATTTCGTCCCATCTTGGTAACTGATGCCGGGCTGATGCCCGCCTTTTCACACAAGTCTTTCTTTTTCATGTCCCTATCGATAAGCAGCTTCCAGAGTTTTTTGTAACTCACAGACATAAAATATCTCCTCCGTACCGATATACAAAAATGCTCTGCCGCTTGGCAGAGCATTCGGTCTATTGCAGCCATACCGCCAAGGTCTATTCCAACACATGACAGCGTTGTTTATTACGATAGCATATTCAGCCGGAAAAAGCAAGAAAATAATGAATCCGCACGAATTCCGACTCTATTAAATTTCTTTTCGGGTCTCCAAAGAAACGGTTGAACCTCTGGACAGTCAGAGCTACAATGCCAACACCTCATAACGAGGACAAACTGATTGGAGGTCAAATGATGAATTATGAAGTAAACCCGTTTCAGGACTACGAATCGATTACCGTTGATGAGCTGAAAGATCAAGCTAACAGTTTACTGAACCTGGTAACGGAAGAACGGCGGCCGCTGCGCGTATTCATGAACAATGGCAAGGAGTTTCTGCTGTTCCCCCAGGACTTGCTCGCCCTGATCTGCGACTCTGACTTTCGCTTGATCCTGCTGTCGGCAATGCGGTATGCGATGGGCAGGAATACTTGTATGCCTGTGGTGATTTCCAATTATATTAAGCATCACATCCGGATTCTGGATGATAAGTTTCTCGTACTGGCTGCCGACGATATCCGGCGGCACCTTGAAGACTATGCAGAGCATGAACTGAATCCAAATCTTTGGCAGGGTCTTTTAGATGCACTTGAAACAGAGCAGAGAGAGCGTGCCACTCGTAAGGCGAGGAAGATTAGACCCTGCCCAGCCTGCGGGAAGCCCTTGGAGGTCATGAGCATTGCCGATAACCAGCATTCACCCGGCGGGTTCGATGTGATTGCTCACTGCCGGAACTGTCTCACCGATTACGAATGGTTCTGCGATAAGGATGGCGGTGTCTCAGATATGAAACAGTATTTTTTTGGGTAAGGCAGTGTAAAAACCGACGCTCACATGAACAAGCGCATTCTCGTATTTCAATATACTTTCCCTTAAAATGTCCCTCAAATTACGGGAATGCGATAGTTATTGAGGGAAAGCGAGTTTCACCTTTAGAGAGCAAATGCGTGATAGTATTCTTTGTCTATAGCGCTGCAACTGCTGAGCTGCCACCCTCGCAGAAACCTCTTGCATAACAGCCTCCTCAGAGTTACAATGCAGACGCCCTGAAACACAAAACGCTTCCCATCCGGCACCGGTGAACATTCACCGGAAACCGGGCGGGAAGCGTTTTTGACCACATAGATTACCACAGACGGCGCTGGAACACCCGGAAGCAGTGGAGATAAGAGCGTCAAAGAGTAAGTAAAACAAATTAAAAAGCGCCGAAAACCGCTATAAACGAGCGGAAAAAGTATTCCCGATAAGTTTGGGAGCAGGATGCCGCAGGTTCGAATCCTGTCACTCGGACCACCTTTCCTCGAAAAACCGCCCAAAAAGGTGGTTTTTCTGCGTTAAAAGTTCGATTTTTAGAGTACGATTGACCACATTTTAACTGTGGTCAGAGAGGCAAAATGGCGGCAATAACTGCGGTGCAGAAAAACTGTGAAAACCGCAAAATCCCTAACCCATCCCTAATTGGCATAGCTCAAGTTTTTTCACCCCAAATACGACGGAAACTTGAATTTTCCAGCATTATCCCCTATAATGATTCTACGGTGAGCCTTTGCGCCACCAAGGCAGCCGTGTGGGTGTACTCCCACGCGGCTTTTATTTTTCTCTTTCATACATCGGAGGCTGATTGTATGTTCTATTCAGATAAACCCATTAGCTCCAACAATGAAGATAAACTCAACCGGAAAGGCTTTGCTAAACTCCTGGCTCACACTCTCGTACACTTGGATAGCAAAGACACTTTCACAGTTGGGTTATTTGGAAAGTGGGGATGTGGCAAAACCTCTCTTGTCAACATGACCTTGGCAGAGATAGAAAATATCCAAGCTAAAAATGAAACTGATGAACAGATTATCGTTGTACATTTTGAACCCTGGAACTTCACGGATACTAATCAGCTGCTAACACAATTTTTTGTTCGACTGGCAAATGAGTTCCAAAAGAAGGGCAACAAGAATCTAACCAAGATTGGAAAGGCGTTAGAAAACTATTCTGATGCCTTTGGCCTTTTGGAATTGATTCCCGGAGTTGGAGCGCCTATTGCCTCGGCCAGCAAGTGGGGGCTTTCTCGATTAGGGCAGAAGATGCAAAAGGGACTCGATGAACGCGATGTATTGAAGCAAAAGGAGCAGGTCATTCAGTTGCTAAAGGCTCAATCCAATCGTATTTTAGTCATTCTCGATGACATTGATCGCTTAAGCAACGAACAGATACGTTATGTTTTTCAGTTGATTACTTCGGTTGCGAGGTTCCCAAACACGACTTACCTTTTGGTCTTCGACAAAGAAATAGTTGTTGAGGCATTAAAGGGTGTCCAAAGCGGAAATGGACAGGATTACCTTGAAAAAGTCATCCAAATGCCAATTCAGATTCCCAACATTCAGCGTTCTGATTTACGCAATGCCCTTTTTGAACGGCTTGATGAAATTATTGCAGATTTCAAAGAACTCGGATATAACCAGAAGCACTGGCAACAACTGTTTGGTTCATGCGTTGATCCCTTTGTCACGCATCTCCGGGATATCAACCGTTTGTGCAATGCGTTGCGCTTTAAACTAACGAGTATATCTTCCGAAATAGATTTCGCTGACATGATTGCACTGTCTGTTCTGGAAATCCATCATCCATTGATTTATGAATGGGTAAAAAATAACAAATCCATTCTGACTGGTGAAAACGATTATTCTAATCTGGGAGTCAATAGAACTCAAAAAGAGTGGTTGGCGCATTATACCGAAACTTTAAGCAAATTAGTTCTGCTGGAGCGCCCAGATGTTTCTGTTGAGACTGAAACAAAATTGGTAGTCAAGTTTTTGGCAGATTTGTTCCCGCATTTTGGGCATAGAGTCGGTATGACGTACGAAGTCTATGATATGGCTCAGTTTAATCGTAATAACCAAATCGCCCATCCAGACAGATTTGATCGTTACTTCCAATTGGATATGGACAGTATAGCGTACAAGACGGTTGATGTTCGGAATGTTATCTATAACCTCGATGAGGGCGAGATCATAGACTTCTTACTTAAACAGGAAGAAAACGGCACAAGTTATGAGCTGTTAGAAGATATCCGGGCTCGAATCACTGAATTATCTGGCAACCGTGCTAAAATCATTATCAGCGCTCTATTCAAATCTATGAAAAGTCTCAATAAGACCGTGCGCAAAAGCTGGCTTTCTATGAGTACGGGTGTTTATGCGGAACATATGATGCTCGATTTGATAGAACGAATCCCTACTAAAGAGAGAGTGCCATTTATATCCACGCTAATTTCTTGCTCTGATATGGATGCCTTACAGTCCATCGCAACTGTCATTAATATGCTCGAATTGGGTTATGGACGGTTAGCAGCAGAAGGCCAAGAGCGGAATTATAAGAAAGTTATCACTCTGGACGAGCTGATCACCGTGGAAACCATGTTTGTAGACCGAGTCAAGGAAGTTTTAAAAACCAGTAGTCTGTTCGATTTCTCCGAATGGCGTATGGTCTATCATTTGTTGGATTCATTCGATCCAGAATACACCAAGAGCTATTTGGACAGCGCACTGATCCAAGACGAAAATGTCTTGTGGTTCCTTGGTCATTTTGTAAATGTTTGGACTGGAACTGGCAAAGAATACGAAATCCAGAAAGGATACACTGACTATTTCTCGACTGAGCGAGTCCTTAATGCGATTGAATCTTGTAGGAAGAATGGTACATTTTTCCGGTTTCCGGAAGAATTGCAGCACAAGTGTGCAGCATTCTCTTTAGCCCATTCTGGAAGTCCAGATTATGGCGGTGGAGCTTATCAAGACGATACGGAAAAATTAATAGCATCTTGGAAATCTTGAGAAACATCCCGCCCCTGATTTGATATATATCAGGGGCGGGGGCTACTATTACCCAACCTTCTCGAACGGAATCACCTTGCACCGGCTTTCCTTCGGCGGGTCGGGAGGCTCCGGGGTGGTGATTGCCGTAGCGGATCCCATGAAGCCGCCGATCTTCTCAGCCGCGCCTCTCTGCATATCGTTGGTGATATGCGTGTAGGTGTCCAGAGTGAAGCCCGCGCTGTAGTGCCCCAGCATGCTGGACAGGGTCTTCACATCCACGCCGCTGGAGATCGCCATGGTGGCGAATGTGTGTCTGAGGTCGTGAAAGCGCACGTGCTCCTCGATGCCTGCGTTTTTCAGCAGCTTCCGGTTGATCCGCGACACGGCGTCCGGACTCCAGTAGCCGCCTGTGCGGGGCGACGGGAACAGGATGGGGTTGTCCGGGTGCTGCTCGTGCTCCTGCACGAGCAGGTCTACCGCCTGCTGCGACAGCGCCACCTTGCGGACGGAGTTTTTCGTTTTCGGCTCCGTCACATCCAGCTCGCCCTCCATGCGGGTGACTTGCTTATTCACCGTCAGGATGCGCTCTTTTACATTCAAGTCCTCCCACTGTAGCGCCAGCAGTTCGCCCCGGCGCAGGCCGCTGGACAGCTCCAGATAGAACATGGGCAGGACGCCGTACTTCTCCGCTTCCTGAAGGTATCTGCCGATCTTCTCCGGTGGGAGAATGGTCATCTCTTTCTTGTCCTTGGGCGGGATGCGGCAGTTCTCGCAGGGGTTGTACGGGATGAGCCGCTCTTTCACCGCCTGCTTCAGCGCCGCCTGCAGCACCGTATGGACACGCCGCACGAAGGTGTTGGACAGGGGCTTATCGTTCTGTTTCGCCCCACGGGGCATCCTGCCGTTTTCTTTCAGGTCGTTATACATTCTCTGGATGTGGATGGACGAGAGCTGCTTGAGCTTGATCGCGCCGATGGCCGGGATGATGTGGTGCTCGATGATCCCCTCATAGCCCTTGGCGGTGTTGTAGCGGATGTTGGGCTTACTGTAGGTTTCAAACCACAGGCGGCACCACTCCGCTGCGGTGTAGTCGCCCGTGTGGTTGAGCGGCACGCCGCGATTCTCTCGAATGGCTTTCGCCAGCTTTTCTTTGCACTCCGCCTGGGTCTTGGCGGACACACTTTTCTGGATGGCCCGGCCGCTGACCGGGTCGATGCCCTGGGTATATCTGCCCTCCCAGCGGCCGCTGGGCTTTTT
>ENA-ORMN01002101-ORMN01002101.1-human-gut-metagenome-genome-assembly--contig:-NODE-2101-length-18046-cov-6.701907_pt1 | contig 18046 bp, 5 predicted proteins | sample MGYA00242102_ERZ508993 | MGnify/ENA primary metagenome ERZ508993 (study PRJEB26280, sample SAMEA2338770) | human gut metagenome | biome: human gut; feature: human-associated habitat; material: faeces... | reverse complement strand
ATGAAACAAAAAGCGGAGTGAATACTTGCTGTATTCACGAGCATTTTTGTGAAATGTGACGGGACTTTGCAAGCACATGGCGTGCAAAGTCGTCAGACGCTCTTTGTACGGTATTGCCTTATAGTCATACTCTTTCATTCCTGCCTGTTTTTATTGACATTTTTGGAAATCACAAAAGTCAGAATAACAAGCACAAGTGGAAAAATACAGCCTGCAAGCACGCCCTTGCGAATATCATCTCCTGCACTTTGTGAAATGTTTCCTACGATACCCGGACCTATTGCACCGCCAAGGTCGCCTGCCATGGCAAGAAGGGCAAACATTGCTGTGCCGCCTGAGGGCATTTTCCCCGAACAGATGCTTATGGTTCCAGGCCACATAATTCCAACGGAAAAGCCGCATATTATACAGCCTGCAAGCCCAAGCATGGGAATATCCGACAGGGAAGCAACAAGATAGCATATCAGGCAAAGCATGCCTGAGCCTATCATAAATTTTATTAGGTCAAGCCTGTCGCCGTATTTTCCATACAGTGAGCGACTTATTCCCATAGTCACCGCAAACAGGCAAGGCCCGGCAATATCTCCCATAGCCTTTGAAAGATCCAAAGCAGATTCCGCAAATGCAGATGCCCACTGTGCCATTGAAAGCTCCGACGCTCCCGCACATATCATCAGCAGTATGGAAATAATGAACACGGGGGTTTTTAAAAGATTTCCGATACTCATACCTTGCCCGTCCTCGGCAGGGTGTTCAATGGGACAGGTGATGAAATTAAACATATTATACAGCGGAATTATTGCCCAGATACAAGCAAGCCATTTCCAATTGCCTATACCGAACACCGAGAAAAATACTGTGGAAAGCAGGATAACTCCTACCGAGCCCCAACAGTAAAAGGAATGGAGCAAACTCATTGCCGCCTCTTTATGCTCAAAGGGACAGGATTCAACGATAGGGCTGACAAGCACCTCCGTAAGACCGCTGCCCACCGCATATACAATTGTGCTGATGATTATTCCCATAAACGGGTCGGGCATTATCTGAGGAAGAAACGCAAGTCCCAGAAGTCCTGCTGCCGAAAACAGCTGAGAACCCACAACGCATCTGCGGTAGCCTATTCTGTCCGCAAACTTTGCACAGAGAATATCCACAATAAGCTGAGTGATAAAGAATACGGATGATATGAGCGCAATTTTTCCGAGAGGGATATTGTAAACATTGTGGAATGTGAGAAATAGCAGCGGTGCAAAATTTGCTGTAATAGCTTGTGTAATAAATCCAAGATAACAGGCAATAAGAGTTTTTCTGTAATTCATCTTGACGTTCCTTTCGCTTTTTGATATAATTGTATCATATCATAACAAACGGCATATTTCAATGTACAATATCGCATTTTTATTACACTATATCGCAAAAATGGAGGATAAATTTGAAAAACCTAAACGACGGCTACGCAAAGATCATCACTGACGAAACTCTTCGTGAAACCATAAGTCACGGCAGTGAGGAATATCCCTTTCGATATTATTATGAGGATATATGGCTCTTTGACCTGCACTGTATTGACTGGCACTGGCACCCCGAGGTTGAGTTTGTACTTGTAGAAAATGGGACGGCAGATTTTTTTGTGGGCAGCAGCAGATATGTGCTTAACACAGGAGAAGCAATTTTCATCAACACACAGGTGATACATCGGTTTGAGAGCAGCGAAAGTACAATTATTCCCAATATGGTCTTTTCTCCGCTTCTGATAGCCGCAGAAAACAGTTTGATATACCGCAAATATATAAAGCCTGTGCTTATGTCCTCGGTTGAATGCCTGATAATATCGCCGACAGATGAAAAGCAATGTGAGATGCTTGATACAATACGAAATGTGTTTGCCATACAGGAATCGAAAAGCATATCCGAACTGAAAACAACCGAACTTATTATGAAGCTATGGGGGCAGATTTACGAAAGCATAAGTTGGAACGACACTCAAAACATAAACAAAACCTCCGCACAGGCACAAGCACAGCTGCAGATAATGATGCAGCATATCCACAAAAACTATTATCGTCGGATAACCTTGGAAGACATTGCAAGATCTGTTTCTATAAGCAAAAGCAGTGTGCTGAATATTTTTAAAAGCTATCTGCATACATCGCCCATTAATTATGCTCTGGAATATCGTTTGAAGCGTGCTGCCAAGTTTCTTACGGAAACTGAAAACAGCGTTTTCGTTATAGCTCAGACAGCAGGCTTTGAAAATGTGGGATATTTTTGCCGCAAATTTAAGGCACTCTATGGAATGACGCCTAAGGAGTACAGAAATCACAGGCGGTCGGAACGGAAATAATAAAAAGCAAAGGACTTGTTGCGATTGGCAGTGACAAATCCTTTGCCTATTTTATTTTAAGGCAATACCGCACAAAGAGCGTCTGGTGACTTTGCACGGTATTGCCTTTGATTCGGATAGGCTGGAAGTGTAATGACGGGGTCTATAGGCTGTACGCTTTTCGTGTTTTTGTTCAAATCCATTCGCCTTCTTTCTTGATTGGACAACGCTGCTAGCTCTAAAAATTCCAACAACTGGCACAAACTGACCGTTTTCCACTTGCCATTTGCCCGTATTTACTTGCCATTTTGGGAAAAAACCTGTTTTTCGCAAAACACCCCAGGTAACGAAAAAAGGCTGAATTACGAGCTTTTTTCGTAATTCAGCCTTCTGCAATTGGTCGAGGTGACAAGATTCGAACTTGCGGCCCCTACGTCCCGAACGTAGTGCTCTACCAAACTGAGCCACACCTCGATTGACGACTTCATTAGTATATCACATTTTCGGGCACTTGTAAAGCCTTTTTCACCACTTTCGAAAAAAGAAAAGTTTTGCATTGCCAAACAATCAATTTTCAAATCAAATTATAGAAAATTTGTCGAATCAGAGCACGTGAAAAGATAAAAGCAAAAGGCAGCCTTTCGGCTGCCCTCGCGGTGATTGTCTAGGGAAACACTGTGTTTGTTATCGTGCATTCGGCACATTGGTGCGGACGGCACTGATCACGGCATAGCTGTTCTTCGGCAGGATCACGGCATCACCGTCGCAGATGCCGCTGATGACCGTGCTGAATGCATAGCGGCTGAATGCCTTGTCGCGGAGCGAAACCATTGCGGTATTTCCGCTGCGGTTCAGCAGGATCACAGCACTGGAGCCATTTTCCGGAATATAGCGGGCAAATCCCACAACATTGTCCTCCAGCACCAGAAATTCCATAGCACCCTCTGCAAATGCAGGGTGTTCCCGCCGGATCTTTGCCAGCTGGCGGGTGTAGTCGATGAGCTCGGTGTCCTCCTGTCCCCACGGATAGCAGCGGCGGTTGAACGGATCCTTCCAGCCCTGCAAGCCGGCTTCGTCGCCGTAGTAGATGCTGGGTACACCGGGGAGGAAGAACTGCAATACCATAGCCCCTTTCAGGAGCGTCTTGCCGCGTTCGTATTCCTCCGGCGACAGTTCATTCGATGCCATCCAGTCCTTGCTCTTGTCGTCGCAGGGCTGCCCGCCGAACCGGTTGATCGCCCGTTCGATGTCGTGGGTGGAAACGAAGTTCATCAGTACATCGACAGTGCACTTGGGATAGTTCTCCAGAATGCCCATGATACGGTCGCGGAATGTGGTGGCAGCTTCGCCCTTCATGTAAGCAATAATTGCCTCGCGGAACGGGTAGTTCATCACGCTGTCCAGCTGGTCGCCCAGCAGATACCGCCGTTTGACACCATACGCCTCCTTGTTGGAAGCGTCTTCCCAGACCTCGCCGATGACGATCTTTTCCTCGTCAAACTTCTTGACGCAGGCACGCAGGTTGTCCAGAAATTCGTCCGGCAGTTCGTCGGCAACGTCCAGACGGTATCCGGCAGCCCCCAGACTGAGCCAGTAGTCCAGTACGCCGTCATCGCCGCAGATGTACTTGGTATAGCTGGGGTTGTTCTCGTCCACGTTGGGGAGGGTGTCAATGCCCCACCAAGACTCATATTCCTTGTTGCCCCAGAAGTGATACCAGGAGTAATAGGGGCTCTTTTCGGACTGATACGCACCGGGGGTGGGATAGCGGCCGAACTTGTTGAAATAGATGCTGTCTGCACCGGTGTGGGAGAATACGCCGTCCAGAATTACCGAAATGCCGTAGGTTTTGGCAGCCTTACACAGTTCCCGAAAGTCCTCGTTGGTGCCCAGTAGCGGGTCTACCTTCCGGTAATTGGCGGTGTTGTAGCGGTGGTTCTCGTGGGATTCGAAGATCGGGTTCAGATAGATGCAGGTCACGCCCAGATCTTTCAGATAGTCCAGCTTGCTGCGGATACCGTCCAGATCGCCGCCGAAGTAGTCGTTGTTCCAGACGTGTCCGTTCTGGTCGGGCTTGTAGTAGGGGAGTTCTCCCCATTCCCGCATCACGCGGTCAGAGGGCACATTGTCATGCATCTTGCCGCTGCTGCAAAAGCGGTCGGGGAAGATCTGATACATCACGCCGCCCTTGAGAAACTGGGGTGTCTGATAGTCCTCGTTGTAGACTGTCAGCTGGAACATTTCTCCCTGATCCAGTGTGCCGTGGCAGGCATCGCCCCGCTTGATATAGTGCCGCACACCGTTGGAGGTGTAGGAGAAATAGTAGTAGTGTACGCCGGAGTACTTGGGAATGAGATCTGTGGTGTATGTGACATAGCCGTTTTCGTGTTCTTTCACGTTCATCGGCAGAAAACGTTCCTTGAAGCCGGTGCGGAAAACCACCAGCACCGGAGAAAAGTCCAGCGGCGTTTCTTCCGGCAGGCGAATGGTGAACTGACAGCTCTGGTTTCTGGCAATGGCACCGAAGTGCGACTTATACGCCGAATCCCAGCTGTTGTAAAAATAACGCATACAGAGATGCTCCTTTCTTTGTGAAGTGAGAATATGCAAATTGTAATTTCGTGGACACCGCACAATCCGTTCATTCAAGAAAACGGAGCAGGGTTTGTGCTGCTCCGTTTTCGTCAGATTATATCAGTTCCGGGAGAGATTCCCCAGTCCTCAGATATTCCAAATATCCTTTGCGTACTCGTTTACAGCACGGTCTGCGGAGAAGATGCCTGCGTTGGCAATGTTGTGCAGGGACATCTTGGTCCATGTGTCCTTGTCGGTGTACAGCTTGGAACTGTGTTCCTGTACCTGACAATAGCTGTCGAAGTCTGCCAGAACCATGTACGGATCCAGTGTCCGCAGAGAGTCTGCCACTTCAGTGAACTTGCAGCCGTTGATGCCGGCATACATGCGGTCGATACAGCTCTTGATGACCGGATTGTTGTTGTAATAGTCCTCCGGACGATAGCCGCGGGCCTTGAGGGTGTTGACTTCCTCGGTCTTCATGCCGAAGATGAGGATATTTTCCGGACCAACTGCATCGCCGATCTCGATGTTTGCACCGTCCAGCGTACCCAGTGTAATGGCACCGTTCAGCATCAGCTTCATGTTGCCGGTACCGGAAGCCTCTGTGCCTGCCAGAGAGATCTGCTCGGAGATGTCGCAGGCCGGCATCAGCAGTTCAGACATGGTAACACAGTAGTTTTCGAGGAAGTATACAGACAGCTTGTCGGAAATGCGGGGGTTCTTGCGGATCTCCTCAGACAGAGCCCAGATCATCTTAATGATCTGCTTTGCCAGATAGTAGCCCGGAGCAGCCTTTGCGGCGAAGATGTAGGTCTTGGGAGTAAAGTCCATATCCGGATTTTCCAGCAGGGCGTTGTACTGTGCCAGAATGTGCAGAGCATTCAGGTGCTGCCGCTTGTATTCGTGCAGACGCTTTACCTGAGCATCGAAAATGCTGTCGGTATCCAGAACCAGACCGCTCTTTTTCTTGACATACTTGGCGAAACGCTGCTTGTTTTCCTTCTTGATTTTCCGCAGCCGTTCCAGAACGGCCTTGTCGTCTGCGAAAACGTCCAGCTTTTTCAGCTCGCTGCCGTCTTTCAGGAAGCCGTCGCCGATCTTGTCACGCAGCAGCTGGGTCAGACCCGGATTGGACTGATACAGCCATCTCCGGTATGCGATACCGTTGGTGACATTCTTGAACTTGTTCGGCGTATCCAGATATTCTTCGTGGAATACGCTGTCCTTGATGATCTCCGAGTGCAGCTTGGAAACGCCGTTGACACTGTGAGAAGCCATGACGCACAGGGTAGCCATGTGGATCTGGTTGTCCTTGATGATAGACATGCGGGTGGTCTTTGCACTGTCGCCGCCGTTGCGTTCCATCAGACCGGTACAGTAGCGGTTGTTGATCTCCACGATGATTTGGAAGATACGCGGCACGATCTGCTTGACCAGATTCACGTCCCACTTTTCCAGAGCCTCTGCCATAACGGTGTGGTTGGTGTAGGCAAAGGTGTTGGTGACGATGTGCCATGCGCGATCCCATGTATAGCCGCAGTCGTCCAGCAGCACACGCATCAGTTCCGGAATTGCCAGTGTCGGGTGTGTGTCGTTGATGTGGATCGCTACCTTTTCATGCAGGTTTTCCAGTGTGCCGTATACGTTCATGTGGTGGTTGACGATGTCGCCGATAGCTGCGGCACACAGGAAGTACTGCTGACGCAGACGCAGGGACTTGCCCTCCAGATGGTTGTCGTTAGGGTACAGTACCTTGGAGATCGCATTCGCCATGGAGTTGCGGGACAGAGCCTGTTCATAGTTGCCCTCGTTGAATTCCTTCATGTCAAAGCTGGGTGCCTGTGCCTTCCACAGACGCAGGGTAGAAACGCCGGCACTGCCGTAACCGGAAACGTACATGTCATACGGGATCGCGATAACGGTGTTGTAGTTGACATGGGAAATATAGTGATAGGAATCCTGCCAGTATTCCTGTACGTTGCCCTCGAAGTGGACTTCAATGGCTTCGTCCGGCTTCGGATCCAGCCATACGCTGCCGCCCGGCAGCCAGTTGTCCGGCTCTTCGGTCTGCCAGCCGTCTTCCAGAATCTGCTTGAAGATACCATACTCATAGCAGATCGAGTGACCGGTTGCAGGGATTTCCTGTGTTGCCATTGCGTCCAGATAGCATGCTGCCAGACGGCCCAGACCGCCGTTGCCCAGACCAGCGTCCGGTTCGCACTCGAAAATGCTGTCCAGGTTGATGTGATAATCCTGCAGGATCGCACGGACATCATCTGCCAGTTCCAGATTGTACAGGGTGGTCTTCAGGGAACGACCCATCAGGAATTCCATGGACAGATAGTAAACGTTCTTTCCGCCGACGGAATTGGTTTTATTGATAAAATGCTGCCGCTTGTGCTTCAGCTTTTCGACCATCAGGGCAGACAGCACCTGATAGATCTGCTTGTCAGAAGCTTCGTCCGGAGAAACGCTGCACTCCAGCTGAAGTCGGTCTACGAATTTTTGTTTTAATTCTTCTCTCTGGGGATTTTCTGTTGTTTTTGCTACCATAATATCCTCCTCAATGCATTTCGGCATAGGCGTGCCATTTATCAGTGCTGGCTTCGATTTGCCATACTGCGGACTGTTCCGTTTCCTCTGGAACATCCCCCACTATTTATTATACCGGATTTTGGGCAAGGTTGCAATAGCTTTTTTCACGAAATATTTGAAAAAACAATGGCGTGATTCGTCATATGTGATTGAAAGAAGTTGCACGCGGGTAAATTCGGACAGCCATTCGCCGGAGATGCCGCTGCAAAATTTGGAGAATCAGAAAGCAGTTTGAACAGACTTCCTGATCCTTCCTTTTACTTTTCGGATATTACATAAAAAGTGATATAAAACTTCACAGATAATCAGTATAATAAAGTTGTATCAGAGTAATTTCCGTGATTTACACCAAAATATTCTTTTGATTGTGGAAACGATTGAACAGTTAAAAGTGGCGGAGTTAGTGGAAATTGCTGTAAAAAATGTGGTATGTATATCGTTTTTGTCGATGTTGCTGCCACGGTGCAAATCTGCACAGGGAACCGGTTTTCCCGTGCAAAAAATCTGAGGAAACGCCGCATAAAGTTTGCACGAAAGAATGCAAAACAGACTGCGTGCAGCGTTCCCGCAATGAGAGGAGTTTTTTTATGCAGACAGAAAAGACAAGACACCTGCGTACAAGAGTCATCAGTGTCTTGCTGGCAGTCCTGATGATCGTGACCTGCCTGCCGTCGATGCTGTTTCCGGTATCGGCGGACAATAACGGACGATCCGGCGGACCGCTGGTACTGACAAACGCCAGTGTCGAATTTCGGGACAGCAAGTATAATCCGATTGATGAAGTGAATACGGGAGATGTGTTCTATCTAATGTCGACGATCTCCGGAAACAACGTCAATGAAGGAGAGATGGATTCTTATCGGATCGAGATCACCGACAAGAATCTGCTGCTGCCGAACTTTGCCGGAAACGGCTTCAGGGACGGAGCCGTTTATAATGGGTATACCCTGCATGTCAACAGCGACGGCAGCCGGTATATCGCCTTTGATATTGACAACGGTCAGACCAAACAGGTCCGGCTGCAGGCGAAGTTCCAGAACGGCAAGACCCCGGGCGGAACGATCTCGACCGTAAAGATCGTACAGGACAGCACAGGCAAGAATGCCAGCAGTACAATTACTGCCAGGGCAGAACGGCAGTGGAGTGCGTCCAAGTCGGAGGACAGAAACGCCCTGACAGCAGCACAGCTGGCTGCCGGCACCACGGTAAATTATACCCTGAGTGCTTCGGCGAACAACGTCTCCAAGAAAAACGGCGTGGAATGGGTGCAGTCCCTGAAATTCGAGGATACCATTTCACTGTCGGAAATGACCTTTATCGGTGATGCACAGACCGCGGTGGAAAACGCCGTCAAGTCTGCCGTTGCGGCAAAAGGCTACACTGCCGGCAACCTGAGTGTAACGGTCAGCGGCAGCACTGCCAAGATCAGCTTCACCGTGGACAGCAAGAACACCAATGCCGAGATGCCGGCGGTTAATCTGAACGTGGCACTGCCTCTGAACAGCAGCACCGTGAAGATGAACGGCACCGCGGACGGCAAGGTCACCAACAGCCTGACTGTTTCCGGCAAGCCCTACGGTGACGATGCCAGCTACTCGACCATCGGCGGAAACAGCGTGGAACTGAAGGTTTCTGCTCCGCAGGGGCCGAAGTTCAGTATTGGAAAAACCGTAAAAAATGGAAAAGCATACTACGTGAACGGGGATACTGTAGAATTTGAGATCTCCGCTTCGAATACCGGTGATGCTGCCGGGGATATTACCCTGAAAGATAACGTTCCGGACGGCATGACACTGGAGAGCATCACAGCCGCAGACGGTACTGTTTCCGGAAACAGCGTGACATTCCAGAATGTCGCTGCCGGTGCAACGGTGACAGCAAAGGTGGTCTGCAGGGTTTCCAAAGACCAGACTGCAAACCTGACCAACGAAGTGACCGACGGTAACAATACAGCCAAGGCAACGATCTCTGTCAAGGAAGACAAGGCAGTGATCGAAACGCCGGTAAAAAGCGGTTATGTAACTTATAAGGGTAAGGATCTGGGACAGAGGTACTACCCCCACATTGCCGGACAGATTGCGACCTATACCATTTCTGTTACCAATTCCGGTGCAAAGGACGCGAAAGGTGTTCTTGTTTCAGATGATAGTCTGTCATACAATCTGGAGAATATGACTTATACCGTAGATGGTGTTACAAGATCAGACTTTCCGGATAAAATTGACGTTCCGGCAGGAAAAACGGTGCAGATCACGGTAACTGGTACAATCAGAGACGACGTGGCCGGAGAAATTTCCAATGTGGCAAAGGTAGACGGCAAGTCTTCCAATAAAGTGAAGTTTACACCGGATGTACCGAAAGCACAGCTGGGGATTACGAAGACGGCAGATGTCGGCAATTACACATTTGGCACGGCAAAAGATGTTGTTTACACAATTACAGTAACGAATAATGGTGAAGCAGATGCTGAAAATGTGAAAATAGAGGACATCTTGCCGGACGGCATGACATTCCGTGAAAATAGTGGTGCATATGGCATTTTGACCTTATCAGACGGCACCACAAAAAATATTACTTCCGTTGATACAAAAACATTGACTGCCGGCGGAACGATTACTGTTCCAAAAGGGGAGTCAATTACTTTGACAGTATATGCAAATGTGGAAGATTCTGCAACAGCCGCAGCACTGACAAATACCGCAAAAGTATATGAAGGTGCGGAAGTAAAGGGTACTGCGACGCATACTATTTACGGCGGTGAAGATTTAAGCAAATATAGCTTGCAAAAGAAAATCATTGCAGTAAATGGTATACCAGCAGATGATACAACAGAAATTGTAAATGGTGATAAGCTGACATATCAGGCGACTTTTACCAACAACGGAACCACGACCATGGAAAACCTGTACTTATATGATTATGGTACAACGTTGAAGTGGGAAACTTCTGATGTTCTGAAAGTCGTTGCAATTAACGGCAATGCGTCTGACTCCAGAATTCAGACTGTTACTGTAGAGCAAGATAATAGAGCTCATGGAGGCTATGCGGCTGAAACCTTTAATATTATGGGAATCAAGCTGGCGGCTGGCGAATCAGTGACAGTGGAATACGTGGTACTTGGAAACGATGTCACTAATAATAATGACTACAATCATGAAAAAAATGGAATTCAGGGGTTTGGTGGTACTTATGATCTGAATAATAGTGCATTGATGCAGACATTAAGTGCATTTGAAACAAAGTTCGGAACACAGAAAGGTGTCTATAACTATACCGCAGTAGGCGGTCTGACTGTAAACGAACACGGAAGCAAAACTGTAACTTGGTATGCACATGACATGATTTTGAATCCAGTAAGCAATACTGTTTTTGAGGCGAAAAAGTCACTGACAAATAGTGCGGACAAAACGACCAATATCGTTGATATGACAGCGGCAGATCTGGAGCAGAAAACATTTAGTTACAGCTTGGCACTTTCTGGTTCAAATAATGACTATGCTGGGAAAACGATCGTTGTAGAAGATACGCTGCCGGACGGCATGGAATATGTGCCAGATAGTGTAGAGGGAACTGCAAATTATACAGCTTTGAGTGGCATTCAGGCAACTCGAGTTGGACAGACGCTGACCTTTACATTTGTTTCCACAGAAAAATTTGCAAATCAGTGGGGCGGTGGCGTAAAGTTGACTTACCAAGCCAAGCTGACCGCCGACAAGGCACAGGAACTGGCAAACAGCACGGCGAAAAAAGTCACACTGACAAACACCCTTTCCAAGGTGACAGTGGTGGAGGGCAAAAATGACGGCAGTGACCGTGTGATCTCGCCGGAGGATAAGGTGGACATCAGCTTCACCAAAACCACCCCCGCCCCTGGTTTCGCCAAGCTGGCAGTAGCTTCCTATGCCGGAAAGGACTATCAAAACGCAGATCTCCAGAAGGTGGAAAACGGCTATATCACTGCTGGCGATACCCTGATCTGGCAGGCAGTCCTCTATAACGGCAAGGGCGAAACAGATACCGCTGGCAAGGCTACCCTGAACGGGGAAGAACTGGGCAGGCTGGATCTCACTGACGTGACGCTGACAGATAATCTTCCCAGCTGCTATGAATTTGACAACACCAGCTACCCTACAAAATGTTTTGTAGTGCCGCTGAAGGCAGACGGCAGCTTTGCTGTGGACAAATATGGTATGGTTAGCGGAAATGGTGCAACAATCAAAACCACTGCTAACGGTGATTCTGTCAGCTGGGATGTTTCCAGTGTGACAGGAACAGGCGTTACAGAAGGAAAACTGGAGCCGAACTATGCCATCGTCGTACAATTCGCCACCACTGTAAAAGACGGCCAGGAAAAAGAAGGCGTTATCACCAACACCGGTTACGCCACCATTGACCAGCCGTTCACCGCAGAGGATACGGTTGCCGGCGAAAAGCGCGACACGCAGATCTGGAACTATGCAAATTACAATATCGTTGGTCTGACCACCGAATCGTGGAAGACCATTACCTACACCAATCAGAATCACACCGGCACACCCCATACGGATCCGGCTACCGATACCGGTTACAGCCGCCAGCCCACCCACAATTATGTGCAGGGCATGCAGGGCGAAGATGTGACCTATGAACTCCACATCAAGAACAACTCGCCGGTAGCTCTGGAAAACATGACCATTATTGACCGTCTGCCCTATGTGGGTGACTTGGGTCTGGTTTCCGGCTATGAGCGTTTCTCCGCATTCGGCGTGAAACTCAAGAGCATTGATTCTGTTATGGTAGGCGGAACAGATGTAATTGATAAAACAGCACGTAGCTATTCCACCGACAAGACCTCTGTCCTGAATGAGTACTCCAAGGACTGGCTGGGGCAGAACGATGTCATGAACTGGACAAACATCAAGTCTGACGATACCGTAGACTTCCGGATCCAGCTGCAAGATACGACCGTCAAGGTTGGCGAGGAAGTTGTTGTCAAAGTTACCGCAACCGTTCCCAGCTATGTGGCAAAGACCGGCGAGGAAAACATCGCATGGAACAGCTTCGCGTACTCCTATCAGAATCCTGACATTCTGGGCGATACTGTCATGGTAGCAGAGCCGGCAAAGGTCGGCGTCTGGGTACAGACACCGGACACCACCGTTGATGTGACGGTCAACAAGACTTTGACAGAAGCAGAAACCAAGGACGCAACATTCTACTTTGCACTGTTTACCGATGAAAATTACACCACACGGTTGAGTGATGTGATTTCCGTCACCATTCCGGCAGGACAGACTGAGGCTTCTGTCACCATGAAGGACGTAGACCTGTCCTCGATCAAGCAGCAGACCAACAACGCCAACAACGTTTACCTGCTGGAAACAGATGCCAAGGGCAATCAGATTCACAACTACACACCGGCATACAAAGACAAAGACAATGTGATCTCCACTGATGCCACAACGAACCAGACTGTTGACGTGACCAATACCAAAAATACGGGCGATATCACGCTGACCAAGACACTGGCAGGCGTGGAAGGCGGAAACGTCACCGGCGACACCTTCTATTTTGCCCTGTTCACCAAGAATGCGGCAGGCGATTATGTTCGCTATGAGGAAGCACCGGTGCAGTCCCTGACCTTTACCGAGGCAGACTCAAAGAAAGTTACATTTGAAAACGTGCCCAAGGGTATGGATTTCTACGTGCTGGAAACCAATGCCAACGGCGTTCCGACTTATACAGGAGATTCTGATACTTACACTGCGGACAGTGGTATCCGCTACTCTTTCGTACCGGTAATACGGTCGGCAGTACAGGCAGGCGGTACTACTAGAATCACTAACTTTGAAGAAACCCAGTACAGCATCACCGTCAGCAAGGTGCTGATCGCAGATGATGTCAAGAGCACACCTGTATTCTCCGTGGGACTGTTCACCAAGAACGGAAACGATTACACACAGGTCGGCACAACAAAGAATGTTACTGCAGGTTCTGATGTGACCTTTGACGGTCTGAAAGCAGATACTCCGTACTACATCTTTGAAATGGACGGTGACAAGCGTGTCGAAAACGGTGCTTCTTTCCAGATGCCTGTTGTTCTCGATCCCAAGAATTCCACTACAAAAACAGATACGACATTCTACGTTTCTTATGACTGCTGTGATGATGACAGTAAGGTTGCGGCACTTACCCTGACCAAGGACGCACCGCAGGCAAACACCATTATCACAAACACCACCAAGAATCCGGCTCAGATCAAGGTAACGAAGATCGCAACCGAGGACGGTAAACCGGCAGTTGACCATACAATTGAGGTTGGACTGTTTACGCAGGACACAAATGGCAGCTATCAGCAGGTGGAAAAGAAGAACATCAACATTGTTGCCGGCGACAACGGCAAAAAGTCTGTTACCTTTGACGGACTGGACAGCAGCAAGACCTATTACGTCTTTGAGCTGGACGAAGGCGGCAAACGCGTGGAAAATGACAGTACAACCACAGTGAAATCGGCAGGCAGCAGCAAGACATTCCTCGCTACCTACTCCGGCAACAGCAGTCGGGTAGACCTGCTGCCGGGTATTCCGGGCGAAAAGGTCATTACCGATGCCAATACCACACAAGTGGAATTGTCCTTTGCAAAAACAGATGTCAAGGGCAACGCTATGGCAGGCTGTGAAATGACACTGACTGGTCCTGGCGGCTACAGCAAGACATGGACATCTGATGCAGATCCGAAGAAACTCACAGGACTGGCAGAGGGCGAATATACCCTGACAGAAAAGCCCATGACAGGCTATGCACCGGTAAGCATTTCCTTTGCAGTCAATGCAAACGGTTATATTGTCACCACAGATGCACAGGGCAACCCGATCACCGGCAGCAATTTCTCACTGACGGAAAACGGACTGACTGTCATCAACCGGTCGCAGATCAGCGTCAGCAAGAAAGACATCACCTCTCTGAAGGAACTGGCTGGTGCAAAGATCACCATTACCAAGACAGACGGCAGCTGGAACGAAGCTCTGGTAGAACTCTCCAGAACGGGAACCACCTTCACCAAGTCGGACAGCGTGGACGACGAATCTCAGTACCAGCTGACCAGCAAGGAACTGACCTTTATTTCTGACGGCAAAAACAAGACCGACATCATCGGTCTGCCGGACGGTACCTACACCATGACGGAGGTAGTTGCACCGGACGGCTACAACAAGGTAAGCACAGACTTCACCTTTACCATTAAAAACGGTGTAGTTGATGCAACGGGAACCACAGAATATGACGTTTCTGGCAACGACATTACCATGAAGGACGGTCAGAAGCCCAGCGTGACGATCAGCAAGCAGGCAGTCGGCGGCGGAGAAGAACTCACCGGAGCCGTACTGAAACTGACTGCACCGGCAGGAACAGACCTGAGCAAGGTCAAGGGCTCCTACAGTGACGGCAGCACTGCTGGAATCGAAACCAGCGGCAACACCATTACATGGACTTCGGACAAAGCCAAGGGCGGTGTGACACTGGAAAATCTGCCGGCAGGCGTGTACACGCTGGAAGAAACCACCGCACCGGACGGCTTCACCAAAAAGACCGAGGAGATGAACTTCGAGGTCGGAGCTGACGGCAAGGTCGGAACGGTAAACGGACTGACCAAGGACGACAACAAGGTCGTAATGGAAGATGCTGCCTCCAAGCTTACCATTGGCAAGAAGGACATCACCGGAAAGCAGGAAGTCACCGGAGCAAAGCTGACTCTGAAACTGACAAATCCGGACGAAAGCGGAGCAACGCTGGACGATGTGACAGCAAATATCACCGTGGACAGCAGAACCGCAGATTCCATTACATGGACTTCCGGCAAGACAGATGCTATTTTGAGCAAGCTGCCGGACGGCACCTATACTCTGGGAGAAACCGGCGATGCCTTTACAGACACAGAAACCGGAAAGACCTACACAGTAATCAAATCAACAATGACCTTTACTGTGGAAAATGGTGTTGTCACAGACACCACCGGTGACGCAGACAACCTGAATGGCAAGGCGACCGAGGGTTATTACTACTATGACAAGACCGCAGGACAGATTTTGGTCTGCGATGCGGAAGCTGTGAACGTTGTACCGATCAGCAAGCAGGACGCAGGAAGTGGTGCGGAAGTAGCCGGTGCAACACTGGAGATCACCGCAGAAAACGTGCTGGATACCACAAAACTGGAACTGTCCAGAACCGATAAGAACGGGAACAAGACAGTACTGGTCAAGGATCGGGATTACAGCATCAGTACAGACGGCAAGACCATTCAGTTTGTTTCCGGAGAAGATGCAACGATCATCACCGGACTGCCGGCAGGCACATACAAGCTGAAAGAAACCAATGCACCGGACGGCTACCAGCTGTACACCGCAGAAGAAACCTTCACCATTGGAACAGACGGCAAGGTGACCGGAACCACGACCATTCAGGACAAGGTTTCCAAGCTTACCATTGCCAAGAAGGACATCACCGGAAAGCAGGAAGTCACCGGAGCAACGTTGACCCTGAAACTGACAAATCCGGACGAAAGCGGAGCAACGCTGGACGGTGTGACAGCAAATATTCATGTGGACAGCAGAGATGCAAAGTCTATTACATGGACTTCCGGCAAGACAGATGCTATTTTGAGCAAGCTGCCGGACGGCAAATACACACTGAAAGAAACCGGCGATGCTTTTACAGACGCAGAAACCAAAAAAACCTACACGGTAATCGAATCAACGATGACCTTTACTGTGAAAAACGGTGTTGTCACAAGCACCACCGGTGACGCAGACAAACTGAATGACAAGGCGACCAAGGGCTATTATTACTACGATAAGACCAAGGAAGAAATTCTGGTCTGCGATGCGGAACAGCCTGCGATTACTACAACATCGACTTCGGAAACGACTACAACGACTACAACAACCACAACAACTACTGCAACCAGCGAAAGCAGTACAACATCTGACACAGAAACCACTACGGGAACTGGTACAGTTACCACAGTTTCAACTGTAACAACTACATCGAAAACCAGCGAAACCACTACCGAAGTGACAACAGGCACCACACCGGCAACCAGTGGAAACACTACGGAAACCAGTGCAGGCCCGACCACCACTTCTACCAGTGAAACCACTACCGAAGTGACAACAGACACCACACTGGCAACCAGTGGAAACACCACGGAAACCAGTGCAGGCCCGACCACCACTTCTACCAGTGAAACCACCACCGAAGTGACAACAGACACCACACTGGCAACCAGCGGAAACACTACGGAAACCAGTGCAGGCCCGACTACCACTTCTACCAGTGAAACCACTACCGAAGTGACAACAGGCACCACACTGGCAACCAGCGGAAACACCACGGAAACCAGTGCAGGCCCGACTACCACTTCTACCAACGGAACTACCACAGATACCACAACCGCCAAAACCACTGTTACAACAGCAAGTGCTTCTACGGAAACCAGTGCAGCATCGACCACCACAACTGCCGCAGGAACGACTGCGGAAACGGTGACCGAAACCAGCACTACCGCGGCAAGCACAGTGACTACCGCAGAAACAACTGTCACAACAGCAGCTACGACAACCATCGAAGCAACGACTACCACGACAGAAGAAACCACTGTTGAAACTACCACAGAGGAAACCACAGAAGCCACCACGACAACGGAGGAAACGACAACTACAATTGTCACCACCACCGAACAGCCGGACGGCTATGTGATCCGCAAGTGTGACGTGGGCGGCAATGAGATCGGCGGAGCATCTCTGAACATTACCGATCAGAGTGGCAATGTGATCGATCAGTGGGTATCCGAAGAAGGCGTATCGCATGTCTTTGCCGGAATCCAGCCGAACACACCGTACTGCCTGACCGAAACACTGGCTCCGGCAGATTACCTCGTTGCAGAACCGATCTACTTCCAGCTGAACGAAGACGGTACACTGGTACTGTTTGTTGGCGTCAGCCTGAATGAAGACGGCAGCTGGAGCGTGGAAAATGCTGTGGTAACGGCAAATCCGGACGGCAGAGCCATTGTGATGATCGATGAGTACGTTGGTACTGAAACCACCACAACGGAAACTACCGAAGAAACCACAACGACTACGGAAGCAACCACAACTACTGCGAAGAATACCACCGCCGGCAACGGCGAGCATACCCCGTCCGTTTCCACCACGACCACGGCTTCTACGGAAACCACGACCGTGACTGGAGAAAGCGGTACCGGTACGACCGCAGGCAGTGGCGGCTCCGGCACAACAACAGCAGCTGGCGGAAGCCAGACGACCACGGTGATCAGAAGCAGTTCCGGTTCGTCTTCTTCCAGCAGCAGAAGCAACACAAAAATCTCCTCCACGCCAAAGACAGGCGAAGCGTTGCCGGTAGTCATCATTCCGGCAGGCATTGCACTGGCAGCGGCAATCGTGGCAGGCTGCAAGCGTAAGAAAAAGTAAACCGGCTGTAACGGAACAGGTGAAATTGTTCTGATGCCGCAAAACCCGCCCCGACAGGTATTTCTGTCGGGGCGGGTTTGTTTTT
>ENA-ORMN01002100-ORMN01002100.1-human-gut-metagenome-genome-assembly--contig:-NODE-2100-length-18047-cov-6.092152_pt1 | contig 18047 bp, 15 predicted proteins | sample MGYA00242102_ERZ508993 | MGnify/ENA primary metagenome ERZ508993 (study PRJEB26280, sample SAMEA2338770) | human gut metagenome | biome: human gut; feature: human-associated habitat; material: faeces... | reverse complement strand
ATATTTGTTCTCTTACTTTTTGCAGACGCTCTATGGCATGGCAGATCTTTTCATCATCGGTCAGTTTGAAGGTGTCGCCGCAACCACAGCTGTCTCAATCGGAAGTCAGGTCATGCACATGCTAACCGTCATGATCGTCGGCCTTGCCATGGGCACAACAGTCAGCATTGCACAGGCAATCGGTGCAAATAAAAAAGATGATGCCGCTGCCGCCACCGGAAACACGGTCACTTTATTTTTGATCTTATCTGTCTGCCTGACTGGCGCACTGTTATGCGTAATCCGTCCGATTACCATGATCATGTCCGTACCAGAAGAAGCCGTTTCTGGCACTATCGCTTACCTTACAATCTGCTTTATCGGCATTCCTTTTATCACAGCATACAACATTATCAGTTCCATTTTCCGCGGAATGGGTGACTCAAAAAGTCCAATGTATTTCATCGCTGTTGCCTGTGTGGCAAACATCATTCTTGACTACATTTTCATTGGACTATGCCACTTTGGTCCAGCTGGCGCGGCACTCGGTACAACTGTCTCTCAGGCTATCAGCGTTATCGTTTCTCTTTTTGTAATTGTAAAACGCAAAACTGGAATCTCATTAAAGCCATCCGATTTTCGCCCGAAGCGCAATGTTTGCGGCACAATCTTAAAGATCGGAATCCCAATCGCCTGCCAGGATGGTTTGATTCAGATTGCATTTATTATTATTACCATCATTGCAAACAAGCGTGGTCTGACCGATTCCGCCGCCGTCGGCATTGTTGAGAAGGTAATCAGCTTCTTGTTTTTGGTGCCATCCTCGATGCTCTCTACTGTCTCTGCACTTGGTGCTCAAAACATCGGTGCCGGAAAGCCAGAGCGTGCCAAACTTACACTTCGCTATGCAATCTTTATCACGGCTGGGTTTGGTCTGATTGTGGCTATTATCATCCAATTTATCGCAGAGCCAGTGGTTGGTCTGTTCACTACCGATAATGGTGTAATTCTCGCAGGAGGTCAATATCTTCGCGGCTACATATGGGACTGCATGTTTGCCGGTATTCACTTTAGCTTCAGCGGTTATTTCTGTGCATGCCAGAAGTCGATTCTTTCCTTCATTCACAATATTATCGCCATCTCACTGGTACGTGTTCCTGGTGTATACCTGACGTCAAAGCTGTTCTCGAATACACTATTTCCTATGGGACTCGCAACTGCAACTGGTTCTCTGTTGTCTGTAATCATCTGCGTTATTGCATTTTTGATTCTTACAAGGAAAGAAAAACACATTGCATAACATACAAACAACGATGCAGCAAAATAAAAAATTTAAAGATAAAAAAAATGAGAAAAACGAACAGAGCCATCGAAGACTGCGACATCCTCGATGGCTCTAAATAGTTGCAAAAATTTTATTTTCTATTTTTTAATTTTCTGCTGCATCCTTGATGCTTGCACTTGATTTTTTATTTGCCATTTTCTGATCTGCATAGACCTCAAAGAAACGTTTTGTCTCTTTTACGACAACACCGCTTAATGCAAAAAGTGCAATCATGTTCGGAAGTGCCATAAGACCATTGAAAATATCTGCAATCGTCCATACAGCTGCTACTGTCATATATGGTCCAATAAATACAGCCAGAATGTACAGCCAGCGATAAATTTTAATCTTCTTTTCATCTTTTCCTGTCAGATATTCAAGGCAACGCTCGCCATAATAATCCCATCCAAGAATCGTTGTGAACGCAAAGAATACAAGACAGATCATCAAAACTGCTGCGCAGAACTGATTGGAAAATGGAAGGCCATTCTGGAATGCATAAGTTGTTACCTGAACACCCTCAAGTCCTTCTACCTGCCATGCACCTGTGATGACTACTGACAGTCCAGTAAGTGTACAGATCACAATCGTATCAATAAAGGTTCCTGTCATGCTGACAAGTCCCTGACGGACTGGTTCCTTTGTCTGTGCTGCAGCTGCCGCAATCGGTGCACTTCCAAGACCTGCCTCGTTTGAGAAAATTCCTCTTGCAACACCATTTTGCATTGCAACGAGCATACTTCCAACAACACCGCCTGTCACAGCCTTTGGATTAAATGCGGCCTGAACGATCGTAACAATTGCCTGCGGTACTTCCTTAATGTTAAACAAAACAAGTGCCAACGCAAAAATAAAATAAATAATCGCCATAAATGGAACAACAACCTGACTGACGCTTGCGATTCGCTTTACACCACCGATAATAACAGCAGCAACACAAAATGTCAGAACGAGTGATGCAATGACAACAACCCATGAATATGTACCAAGACCTGGAATTGTTACAGCGAAAGATTTGTCTGGATCAAAAAATCCTACAACTGCACTAGAGATACCATTGACCTGACTGAATGTTCCGATACCAAAAAGTCCAACACATGCACCAAAGAACGCGAAAATCTTAGCAAGCCACTTCCAGTTTTTTCCCATTCCTTTTTCAATATAATAAAATGGTCCTCCAAGACTATGACCACTCTCATCAACGATACGATATTTTACAGCCAGTAAGCCCTCGGAATATTTTGTTGCCATTCCAAGAAAAGCTGCCACAATCATCCAAAAAAGAGCACCTGGACCTCCGGCACATACAGCCGTTGCTACACCTACAATATTTCCAGTTCCAATAGTTGCACTTAGTGCAGTACAAAGTGCAGCGAAACTGCTGATTTCGCCTTCACCTTCTTCCTCATTTTGAACCATCCATTTTAAAGCAAGCCCTAGTTTTCGCACCTGCAAAAGTCCAAGACGGACAGTCAGTAAAAGTCCACCTGACAAAATCAGCACCATTAGCGGCACACCCCAGACAAAATCATCAATTTGCTTCAGAACACTTTGAATTGCACTCCACATGTTTCCTTCTCCCATCTTTTTCTTTTGGCAGTTTTTCTGGAAACACGGGCTAAAAAAGAATACACGTACTCATTCTCTTTTTCTCTGTCCTTTTGCCTGAGAGATTCCTGCGCTGACGCACAATTGCACCTTCGGCCTCCGATTTTACGGATGTCTCCAGAGATACGATCCATCTGCAGTTTCTCCCTTAAAAGGTACCTGAGAGTGTTACTCCTTCGGTGGGCCGCAGCCTCTTTCCAGCAGACTTCTTCTCGTTATCACTACTGTGCTTTACTATACCGCAGTAGTGATAGTTCTGTCAAGTATATTTTTTGTTCACGGACTTTGAGATTACGAAGGGCTTCGAACGATGGCTTTGTCGGCGACCCTTGTGAACTAATATTTACTTACCGCAGATATCATCGATCTTCTTGCGCTCTTCCTCGGTGAAGGCTGGCGCATTCAGCATTCCGATGTTGTCTAAAATCTGAGCTGGCTTTGATGCACCAATAAGAACGCTTGTGATATCGCCATCGCGAAGAATCCATGCAAGTGCCATCTGTGCAAGGCTTTCACCACGTTTCTTTGCAATCTCATTTAATGCGTTGATCTTTGCCAATGTCTCCTCGGTGATTGCGTTCTCTTTTAAGAATCTTCCATCAGTACGAATACGGCTGTCCTGCGGAATACCATGCAGATAACGGTCAGTCAGAAGACCCTGTGCCAATGGGCAGAAGGTGATAATTCCGATTCCATTCTTTGATGCATAATCCTTTAAACCATCAGTTTCAATGGTACGATCAAACATGGAGTACTTGCGCTGATTGATAATAAATGGAGTACCCATCTCTTTAAAGAGCCTTGCAATCTCAATAGTCTGTTCCTTATTATAATTGGAAATTCCAACATAAAGAGCTTTTCCGCTTCTTACAATGCCATCAAGGGCTCTTGCTGTCTCTTCAAGTGGTGTCTCTGGATCTGGTCTGTGATGATAATAAATGTCCACATAGTCAAGTCCCATTCTCTTTAAGCTCTGATCAAGACTGGCAACTAAATATTTCTTGCTACCCCAGTTTCCGTAAGGGCCCTCCCACATATCATAACCAGCCTTTGTTGAAATAACTAACTCGTCACGGTATGCACCAAGGCTCTTCTTTAAAATACGTCCGAAATTTTCCTCTGCTGCACCCGGAACAGGACCATAATTATTTGCCAGATCAAAATGTGTGATACCATTATCAAATGCAGTCTCACACATAGCCATCATGGTGTCAAAATTTCCATTGGTACCAAAATTGTGCCATAAGCCAAGTGACACTGCCGGAAGCTTTAAACCACTTGCTCCACAGCGATTATACTTCATGTTTTCGTATCTTGTTTTTTCTGCAATATACATATTTTTCTCCTTTTCTGCATTGATTCTTTATTGTTTCTGTGATACATTCACCTTATCACTTCAAGTTAACTTGAAGTCAAGTGTTTTTTATTATTTTTCAAAACTTCAGGAGGCATCTTATGACGCATTCATCCAACTCAAATGATATAAATAAAACAAAAAAGACTGACCAGCCAACCTATACGATCCGCCAGATTTCAAATCTATACAAGCTGCCTGCTTCGACACTTCGCTACTATGAAGATCTTGGTCTTCTGACAGATGTTGTCCACACTGCTTCTGGTGCTCGCATTTACAATCAGTCGCATATTGACCGTTTGGGCGGAATCATGTGTTTTAAGCGAACCGGCCTTTCAATTGCTAAAATCCGCCAGTTTTACCTCTATGAAGAGCATATGGAAGAGCATGCACACGACATCAGCCAGATGATGATTGACCACGAGCAAGATATTTTAAATCAAATTGAGGAACTTCAAAATGATCTTGTTCATATCCGTGAAAAAGTGCGCTATTATGCCGCTGTGGAAAATGCCGTTGAAAAAAGTGAGCCAATTCCTGAATGGCATCAATTTTTTGCAAACGAGAAGAATTCGACTGAAAACAATAGACGCCAAAATTAATGAGTCTTTGCTGTTAAGCCTATTTGATTTCCTCTACTGTCACTCGCTTTTTGTGCCATCCATTTTGCCAAATCAATAAATACACATGAAAATCAAGGTCATCCTGCGCCATGGTAAACGGTTCTTCACGAAATACCTCTGCGCGGATGCCCTTTTTATTAAGTTCAAGCTTTTTTGCCTCTGCCTTTTTAAGCAGCTGATTCAGGTTTTTATCTGCTTCCTTAGAAAAAGTTCGGTGCGGATATTTTTTATTTTCTTCCTTTAGACATTCAGAAATCAGCTGAGTTATTTTTTCATGTTTTTTCTTTTTTAAAAGCTTCGCAATCTGCTTTGCAATCACTGGCTTTGGAAAGCCTTCATATAGCCTAAGCAGCTGAATCAATTCGCGGTCTTTGGCCTGCACAGCAAAAGCTTCCATCAGCTCTATCGCCTCTGGCGCAACTTCTTTTAGATCTTCTAATCCCACACGATACTGCTTCGGTACTGCCGGATAGCTGCACGCATTCAGCGGTGGAAAATCAGCAAGACTAGCGAGCTGCCTTTCTTTTTCAGTACAGTACTCCTCACCTAGGTAATGGTACTTATCACGCAGGATTGCAATCTGGTATTCTAATACGCGAAGATCCTCATCGCCTTTCATCCAGAAATGACCGATTCCACTATATTCATACAGATGAACTTCTAGTTCAAGCCGTTTAAAAAAGAGCGTGACGACACATTCTCCCTGCCAGACAGATAATACATATCCGTCACCGTCTTTCTGCAAGGATGCGTCCAATTCACCCTCATAATCACTTTGATAGCTTCCCGTGATTTTGACCTGATGAAATACAAGAAAACTTTCCACTGCATCATTCATCAGATATACAAGACGAAGCTTATCCATTAATTTTGCTGTTTCAAAAGCTTCTGGCAGGATCAGTTCAAACTGACCCTGTGCCAGAAGCTCCTGCAGCATTTCAAATGCATCCATCATCAATTGTTAGCTCCGCCTACGAGCTTTTCCTGATAACGCTTTACCATCTTTTCATACTCTTCATCAGTCAGCTTCTTCTCGCCCGGGTTCATAGCAAATACGCCACCCCACTCGTACTGATCCTTATACTTTGGAACAAGATGGAAATGCAGATGATGACCTGTATCACCATATGCACCATAATTTACCTTATCTGGATGGAACAGCTCATGCATTGCCTGTGCCACCTTTGCAATATCTTCCATATAAGCAGCGCGCTCCTCTGGTGTCAGTTCAACAATCTCGCTCACATGCTTTTTATGTGCCACGATGACTCTTCCTGGATGACTCTGCTCCTTGAACAGATATACCTTTGAAGTCTCTAACTCACAAATTTTAATTCCGAAAGCAGCAACTAGCTCACCCTCCATGCAATATGCGCAATTCTGATCTTTCATGATCTCTTATCCTCCTATTGTTTACTACAGCTTATTATACACATCATTTTTTGCTTTTGCAAATCAATAGTTGAAATTATTTTAACAGCACACTAATTGCTTCCATCTCCTCGGATGGCGTAATGATTAGCTGTCTGCCCTCTACCTTTGCGGTAATAGCGGTTGGTGCATAAACTTCTGTGATCGTGTTTGGGCAGCCCTCTGGCAGATCAATCACAAGCTTTTCTGGAACTTCGCCATGGAAAATATGCGCTGTAACAAATGCACTTTCATGCTTTCCTTCATAGAGCTTTCCTTCCTCACTCTGCACGCGGATCACTGCCTGCCAGCCAGTCAAATGACGATCGCTGCTTCCCTTGTGACTTTCAATATAGCTATAGCCGTCACGGATAGCCGGTGCCGCCTTTTTATAAAATGCCATTCCATCTTCGATTGCCTTCCACTGCTTTGCACTCAGCTCTGTCACATCACCAGAGAAGCACATGCGGCCAAGAAACGTACTCGCAACGGTGTAGCCGATACGCTTCACAGAATCAGTCTTTCTGATAACGGCCCAAATCTGGCTCTGTCTCGGCAAAATACTTCTGTGAAGGGATGCCGCAATGACTGGAATTTCCTCGCACTCGTGCGCATCAGAGAAAGATGCCATGCTGCACTCACTCATCATCAGAGGCTCTAACTTATGACCGCCAGATGCACAATTTTCCAAAATGATACCCGGAATCTCTTCCTTTACTTTACGCACAAAATTAACGGATGCCTCACGGTCGCGGCGAAGACCCTCTCCAAGTGACTCTGCACCATCACAGCCAAGGCCAATTGTATCGTTATAATCCATCTTCATGTAGTCAAAGTTGTATTTTTTCAGCTGACCAATTACCTTATCTGTTAAGTATGCAATCGCGTCTGGATTACTCATATCAAAGAAACGGCGTTCCTTTGTCGTAAGCACCTTTCCGTCACGGTGAAGCATCAGATCCTCACGCTCGGAATAAACGTGGGATTTTGAGCCTGCGTTATCAATTTCAAACCAAATACCTGGTTTCATACCTGCCTTACGGATATCCTCACTTACTGCACCAAGACCTTCTGGAAACAAGCGATCTGAAGGAACATAGTCTCCCATGCTGCGGCTCCAGTGTACACCTTCCTCAACGAACCAGCCACAGTCCACAACAAAGTACTCAAGACCTTTTCCCTTAACGGCTTCTAGGATACCTTTAATGTTTTCATGGGACGGCAGACCCCATGTGGTGCAATACTCATTAAACAAGATTGGAAGATGCTGCTCACTTTCCGGTGCTGCATTTACATACTTCTGTGCATACTGAGTCAGTCGCTGACATGCATAATCTACTGTGCTTCCTGCGCGCTCATCACTACAGCAAACGGTAAGAATTGCCTCTGGTGTGGTGAAAGATTCGCCCGATTTAATAGTCTTCATCCACTGGCCAAACTCACGGTCTGCAAGACCACCTGAAAATGCCATGCCGTCATCTCTGCGGTAAAACTCCATCTGCCAAGAACACTCAATCGCTAACTGCGCTGCCCATACAACACCTGCCTTTGTATCTTCTACGGCACCAAATGGGAAATATCCTTTGACTGGCATGGAACCGATCTGACCGTAGCGTGTAGAGTTTACCTGCCAGTATGCCCATGATGGCTCAAGTTGCAAATCCTCTGCGGACTCGGTAACAAGGCGGCCTTCCTGACTCCACTTGCTGCGGATGCGGTGAATCTTTAAGCACTCAGATGCGTCGGCTTCCTCGAATGGAGAGATAAGTCCAATAGAGAAACTTGTCAGAAGCTCCATAGTTGTCGGAGTATCTGCATTATTTACTATGGTAGTTGTGCTTCCCAGCGCATACTCGCCCTTTGTCCATGTCAGTGTATGAACAAAGTGATGGTCTCTTCCATCCTCAAGCCATGTTTCTACAATTTCTTTTGCGCCTTCGATTTTATGTACCTGCTTTTCAAAACGGCATTCGTCGACTGTCCCACTGTTTCGCATACTTGTGCCCGGTCCGTATGCACCCGGATACATATCATCAAGCAGCTTTACCTGAACAAGACTATCTCCATGTAAGCATTTGCTGTCGAGCATTGCGTCCAGTTTTTCTGTTAATTCTTTTTCTTTTTGAGTTGGGATCAATAACAACTCAATCTGATTATCTTCCTTCTCCAACATGTAGTATGCCGCCATATCGCCAAGTGTAAAGTGGCTATAGATGGTTGGTTTTATTCCGTTGCCCATTATTTTTTTCCTCCTGCGTTTTCAAAAGATTTTTTGAATGTTTTTAAGTTTTATTTCTTGCTTTGAGTATAGCAAGATCAGACCGTTTTGTCTATCTGAAACAATAAAAAAGCCCCGCTTACGCGGGGAATACTGATTAACTGTCTGCCTTCAACTTTAGCGGTAAGGATCATCCCCGCTTGCGCGGGGAAATGGTATCTTATCCTAGTGTCATTTTTAATTATAGCATATTTTCCATAAAAAGCACGTCAAATACTTCGACAAGATTCGACATCATTGTATGACAATTTATAAAAATTTACCCGTCAGCTTATAGTAATTCTCCTTCATTTGCCTGCTCTATCTCAACGTTATCAACATCATCTGATTTTTGCATTGATACCGCTACTGCCTCATCCATATCCTCAAACTCAACGCAAAGTACTGCCTGCATCCAATTTAAACTCACTTTTGCCTGTTTGCCTTTTTCCTTTGCTGCCTCTTCGATACCGATTAGAAGTTTCTTCAAGATTTCTCTTGTCAGATAGCCTCCACGCCAATGAAATAAAAATGGCTTTTTCTTTTTGGCAGCCTGTGCCGCTCGCTTTTTGACTTCTTCCTGTTTTGTAAAAGAAAGTTTCTTTTCTAAGTAATAGAAGTGACTTCCATCGGTACATGGAACATGGTCTGTCATGATTGGCTCATGATCACGGAAAATGGCATCATCACTTAGATTAAAATAATCATGGCGAGTCAACGTTTTGCTCAAAGATAAATCAAAGGTTGCATCCAGGTGATAGTAAGTCTTTCCGATCTTTACAATGTTCCATGCATGACGATATTTAATTTTCTTTTCTGGGTTGGCCTCGGAAATTACGATAATGCACCAGATTCCTAGGGCATCGCACAAAACTTTGACTGACTTCGCAATACCCTCGCAGACACCCACGCCGTGACCGAGTGGACCAATAATCTCATGCGAATATGGCTTTTTTAGTTTATCGTAGTATATATTTTCACAGATAAAATCGTGAATATATAATTCTTTTTCGAGTTCTGTCTTTGTACTTACGGCTCTCGCAAGCTTTTCTACTCGCGCACTCATCGCCTTTTGCTGCTGGCGAATTGTCTTTTTGTCAAATAAATACTCCGGCAAAATTTCAAGATTGTCGGACTGCGGCCACTTGCGCAGCTTAAATGTCACTGCATAAAAAATCTCTGGGCAGTCGAGTCGTACCAGAAAGAAGATCATGCTAATTCGCGCAGGATCGGCATACGGCACAAGGAAATGATCCTCAAGCGCCATTAATCCAGTTTTAATTGCATGATATATAGTCTGCTCAGACTTTTCTAAATGCTGATAGTAAAATGGTTCCATTGATCTGTTTATCCTTACTTATTTTTGTTGTGCCAACACCCACGTAAAATATTCCTTTGCAGCATCGGCTTCTGTTTGATTATACTTTGTTCCCAAATATTCGGCAACTGCCTTTGCTGTCTCCTCAAATAAATCAATCATCGTTTCTGTCGCACGCTTTATTGTCTCGTACTCGCAGGATGGTACTGTTTCCAGATAGCGATGCCAAATTTCAGGTGTCAAGTAACGATTCATATATTTATCTGATTTTCCTACACTGACGGACCAATCGTTCTCTGCACCAATCTTCCAGCCAAGCATTACACTAAGGCACGGACGCACATAGTCATATAGCATGTCCATCGCATAAGTCAGCTCACCGCGGGCAAGACCTTTTCCGATATTATTTAAGCACCAATAAAACTCATTGCATTCACAGCTATATTTATCTGCGGTTGGCTTTTTTACGTAATGATCAGCATCCGTCTCCTCTGGAATATCACAATATCGTCCATCCTTATCTAACAGCACACGGCACAACCTGTCAGCACGAATATCCTTATCAGCATAGTCAAATGAACTCACATGAATGTCAAGACGATTTCCATCTGTAAAGATAGCAAGCCAACCGAAAGTATCCTGCGGTGTATACTCTTTTTCTAACAGCAAATCCATGTATTCCGGCATTTGCATATAAAGAACAGTTCCAAAATGATTGATCCAATCATGATTTTCATAATAAGGCTTCGTATCAGTCACAACATATACCACATCATAATCCTGAAAACGATCCTTCGGTGCATTAGGATTTGTTCGCGAACCATTTAGATAAACGGCACGCACACGCTCATCATCTTTAGCAACCTGTAAAATCAGATGCATCATCTCTTCCTCGCTTCTCATTGCTGCTTCCATATTTTAATGCCTCTCTTTCTTTATTTTAAACAGACTTTTTTCTAACATTTGTCGTTCTTTTTCCCACTTTGTGTAGTGTCATCATAGCAAATTTTTAAGGTTCTTGCAAGGTTCTTGCCAAAGCTTAAAGCGGATGATAGAATAAAAATTAAAATAAAACTAAGAAAGGACAAAATAATTCAATGGATAATCCAGTATACAAGCTATTAATTGTCGAGGATGATTTAGGCATCGCGCAGGCTATTCAGACCCAGGCATCCATGTGGAATTTTGATGTTCGCATCGTTGAAAATTTTCGTGATGTCACTGGTGAAGTGACTTCATTTTCTCCGCATATCATTTTGCTCGACATCACACTTCCATTTTTTAATGGCTATCACTGGTGCAGCGAGATTCGAAAATTTTCACGCGTGCCAATTATTTTTATCTCTTCTGCCGCTGACAACATGAATATCATTATGGCGATGAATCTCGGTGCCGATGATTTTGTTGCAAAGCCATTTGATTTAAATGTTTTACTTGCAAAAATACAGGCACTTCTTCGCAGAAGCTATGATTTTGCACCGACCTCTAATGTGCTTGCACACCGCGGCGCACTGTTAGATTTAAATGATCACACGCTAAGTTTTAACGGCGAAGATATCCCATTAACTAAAAATGAATATCGCATTTTATCCTGTCTGATGGAACAAAAGGGCAAGGTTATCAGCCGTGAAAAGTTAATGGAACGGCTATGGGAGACAGATCAATTTGTGGATGAAAATACGCTTACAGTTAATATAAATCGTCTTCGAAAAAAGCTAGATAGTGCAGGGCTGATACATTTTATCACTACAAAATTTGGTGTCGGATACCTGATTGAAAGTTGAGGAATTTACGATGTCACTATTTTTTTCTTATTTAAAGCAGCAACTTAAATACATTCTGCTATTTTTGCTGTTTTCCATTACCTTTGCCATCACCTTTTTCTTTTATAACTTTCCATTGGAAGCGTTGACTTATCCAACACTTCTATGTGTCTGTTTTGGGCTTTTCTTTTTCATATGGGATTTTTCAAAGACAAAGGCATTACACACAAGGCTGATGGAACTTTCCAATCTAACGGAGCTTTCAATTGATATGATTCGTGCGCTTCCACAGTCAGACTCGATTGAAAACACAGATTATCAGCTCTTACTGTCTGGTCTTGCCGAGCAGATATCTGACCTTAAAACGGCACAGTCCACTCGCCTTACCGATATGATTGATTATTACACGGTGTGGGTTCATCAGATCAAGACACCAATCTCTTCCATGCGCCTGACGCTTCAAAACGAGGATTCTTTGCTAGCGCGCAAGCTTTCCTGTGACTTGTCGCACATTGAACAGTATGTAGAGATGGTGTTAGCATTTCTTCGTCTTGATTCGGATTCAAGTGATTATGTATTTAAGATGCACGAGCTTGATCCACTGCTTCGTCAATCAATTCGACGCTTTTCATCTGAATTTATTAACAGAAAGCTTAGCCTTTCATACACACCTCCAAGTGATGAAAGCGGAACCCTACAAATGATTACTGATGACAAATGGTTTTGCTTTGTCATTGAGCAGCTTCTTTCAAATGCACTCAAATACACACGTACAGGAACGATTTCTATTTTCTTTTCGCAGCCAAAGGTGCTGTGCATAAAAGATACTGGTATCGGCATTGCACCTCAGGATCTTCCACGCGTTTTTGAAAAAGGATATACGGGCTGCAATGGACGCACTGACAAAAAGGCAAGTGGTCTGGGACTCTACTTATGCAAACGAATTTGTAAAAATCTTGGTATCGACATTTCAATCACCTCTGAGGTAGACAATGGAACCTGCGTATATCTTTCTCTTGATCAGTATCAACTAAGAGCAGAATAAAGCAAAAATTGTAACTATTCAGAACCCCATTCGCAAAATCGCATCTTCGATGCTTCTATTTTGCTCATGTGGTTACCTCGCCATATAAAATTGCTATTCTGTCTGAATGCAAGCATTCACAGAAAGCAATTTTGCATGGCTCTGAATAGTTACCAAAAATCTTTATTTCTTACACTACTGTAAGTTTTAGGGCGGAAAATGTAAGCCAATTCAATGGCAATGCATTTTCCGTTTTGTTATACTATGCCTTGTAAGAAAGAATTACAGGAGGTACTTAATACCATGACAATACTTGAAGTAAATGGATTGAAAAAAATATATTCCACCCGCTTTGGCGGCAATAAGGTTGAGGCACTGAAGAATGTAAATTTCAGTGTAGAGCAGGGCGAGTATGTTGCTATTATGGGCGAATCTGGTTCAGGCAAAACAACACTTTTAAATATCCTTGCTGCTTTAGATAAACCAACTGAAGGCAATGTAATTTTAGATGGCAATAATCTGTCAAAATTGAAGGAATCTCAAATCTCAGCATTTCGCCGTGACAATCTCGGCTTTGTATTTCAGGATTTTAATCTGCTAGACACCTTCACACTTGAGGACAATATTTATCTTCCACTTGTACTTGCCGGAATACCTTACAAAAAAATGCATGATCGTTTGGTGCCAATCGCAGAACGTCTTGGTATCAGCGCATTACTTAAAAAATATCCATATGAGGTTTCAGGCGGACAAAAGCAGCGTGCCGCAGCTGCCCGCGCATTAATTACAAATCCGAAGCTTATTTTGGCTGATGAACCAACTGGTGCACTCGATTCAAAGGCATCTGATGAGCTGCTTAGTTTATTTTCAGAGATTAACCGCACCGGGCAAACAATTGTAATGGTAACGCATTCTGTCAAGGCAGCCAGCACTGCCGGACGTGTTTTATTTATTCGAGACGGCGAGGTTTTCCACCAAATTTACCGTGGAAATGATACTGATGAACAGCTGTATCAAAAAATTTCTGATACACTGACACTTCTTGCAACAGGAGGTGATCGCCGATGAAAACAGGATTTTACCCGAAGCTTGCCTTCGACGGCATAAGGAAAAATCGCAGGATGTATGTTCCATTTATTTGCACCTGTATTGGAATGGTGATGATGTTCTATATCATTTCTTATCTGCACTACAGTGATACAATTGCATCTATGAATGGCGGCCAGATCATGCGCTCTACGCTTAATCTTGGCAGCATTGTAGTAGGTATTTTTTCCTGTATTTTTCTGTTTTACACAAACTCCTTTTTAATTCGAAGACGAAAAAAGGAATTTGGTCTGTATCACATTCTTGGTATGGGAAAACTAAATATTGCACGCATTTTATTTTGGGAAACGCTTTTGACAGCAGTGATTTCTCTTGTTTTCGGCATAGGTTTTGGCATTTTATTTTCGAAGCTTGCTGAACTTGCCATGGCTCGTCTGACACACGCTCAGATTATTTATTCCATGCATATTTCACCAGACTCCATTTTATTTACACTAACTGTATTTGGCTGCATTTTTATTCTGCTATTTTTTAATACACTCCGTCAGATTCATTTTTCAAATGCTATTACACTTGTTAAAAGCGAATCTGTCGGTGAAAAACCACCGAAGGGAAATATTCTTTTAGGTCTTCTAGGTATGATTTGTTTAGCTGCTGCCTATTATCTTGCAGTAACAGTTGCAGATCCTGTATCAGCACTTGGCATGTTTTTCATTGCTGTCATTCTTGTTATCGTTGGAACTTATCTGATTATGATTGCAGGCTCTGTGCTTTTCTGTCGTCTGCTACAGAAAAATAAGCGCTATTACTATAGGGCAAATCATTTTGTGTCGATCTCCTCGATGGTCTACCGAATGAAGAGAAATGGTGCCGGACTGGCTTCGATTTGTATTCTTGCTACGATGGTACTCGTCATGCTTTCCACTACAGTAAGCTTATACTTCGGTATGGATGATGTATTATCAAATCGCTATCCGTATCAATTTAATACAACTGTTTTATATAATTCCTTCGATACAATGTCTGATGAAAATACAGCATCAATTCGCAAGCTTGCATCTGATGCTATGGATAAATATGAATGTACACCATCCAATGTTTCTGATTATCGCTCTGCCTGTTTTTACGGCTATTTAATTGATAATGACTTTGTATGCGATACTCCGTTTGACAGCCATTCTGAAACAGCAAATTACCTTGAAGGCAAAATATTTTACTTCGTTCCACTTTCAGATTACAACAAAATGATGGGCACGAATGAAACTCTTGAATCTGATGAAGCGCTGCTTTTTTCAACTCGGGACTCTGCTTATAATGAAAGCACGATTTCCTTTGAGCATGGCATGACATACACAATCAAAAAGCAAATTGACAAATTTAGACCTGACGGCAATTCAATGGCAAATATTTCCACTACATTTGTCTTAATCGTTCCAGACATTCATGCGGCAGTTGATGCCATTGCAGCATTGCCTGGTAATGAAAAGTCCGTTTACTTTTATTGGCACTATAACTTTGATACCAACTTAAATCGTGATGATCAGATTTTACTGGCAAATGATCTTTCATCCACTATTTCTGATTTTTTCACACAAAGCTATAAACAAAACACAGGAATTAAAAGCTGCCAATTTGAAAGCCGCGCTGCCAATTATGAGGATTTCTTCGCTGATTTTGGTGGGTTGTTCTATCTGGCAATTGTCCTTAGCATTGTCTTCTTGCTAGCTGCTGTATTGATTATCTATTACAAGCAGATTTCAGAAGGCTATGAAGATCAGGCACGTTTTGATATTATGCAAAAGGTAGGCATGACAAAAAAAGAAATTCGAAAAAGCATCAACTCACAGCTTTTGACTGTCTTTTTCCTGCCTCTTGTCGGTGCCGGTACTCATTTGATCTTTGCCTTTCCGATGATTAGAAAAATCCTGCTGCTGTTTAATTTAACAAATCTGCATCTATATACAATCGTTACGTTAATCAGCTTTGGAGCATTTGCGATCTTCTACACAATTGTGTACCGCATCACATCAAACGCATACTACCATATTGTAAGTGGTGCCTCTAACAGCAGATAATCTTGACTTTCTCGCTGAAAATGTGTATCCTCTTCTTAAATTAATGTAAGAAAGGAAGGAAAATTTTATGGGTTGCCTTGGGAATATTATATGGATGCTCTGCGGAGGTCTTGTCAGTGCACTAGGATATTTAATTGCCGGATGTATTTGGTGTATCACCATTGTGGGAATCCCGGTTGGCATGCAATGCTTTAAGTTAGCCGGCCTGGCACTTTTTCCGTTTGGAAAGGATGTTACATACGGTGGTGGACTTGGAAGCTTTTTACTAAATATCATCTGGGCCATTTTCTTTGGTATCCCGATTGCACTGCACTCTCTATTATGGGGCTGCATCATGTGTATCACCATAATCGGTATTCCATTTGGTCTGCAGCATTTTAAAATGGCAAAGCTGGCGCTGATGCCTTTTGGAACAGTTGTGTATTAATTTAATCATACACAAAAGCTTCGAGAGCTCTTTCGTACAGAGTTCTCGAAGCTTTTTTATGTTTTTGAGGATCCCAAGCTCAAAGCCTTTAGTGCAAGCACGAACGGCTTTTGAAGCTTTTGACCCTGGTATCATTTTATCGAAGAATAATATAAACCGCATAAACTAAATACATTGCTACCATTGCAATTCCTTCTCTTCTGCTGATCTTTTTCTTTGTCGCTGCAAAAATCCATACAACAACTGAGAATACTACTAAAATGATAATATCAATCACATTTTCGCGAATCAGGCTGACTGGATTGATTGCAGATGCAATTCCAAGGACCATTAAAATATTAAAAATATTTGATCCGACTGCATTTCCTACTGCCATATCAACCTCATTTTTGCGCGCTGCTACAACAGATGTAACAAGCTCTGGAAGTGATGTTCCAATAGAAACAATAGTAAGTCCTACAAGCGTCTGACTCATTCCAAGATCAATTGCAATGCGGCTTGCCGTATCTACAGTCAAATCTCCGCCAATCGCAATTGCAATTGCACCGCCAACGATATAAAGAATGCTCTTAGGATATGACATTACCTTTAACTCTTCTGCGTCAAATTCGTCATTTGCTTCGACTTCTTTTCCCTCTGCTCTTGCCTTCATCGCACTTTTTATCATCAGTCCAATATAACCTGCGAAAAGGATAAGAAAAAGGATTCCATCAAAATGGCCAAGCGTCATGCCAGTTGCATCACCAACTGCAATCATTCCAAGACCAAGCAGCAATAATGCACAGATAATTGAAAACGGAATATCGCGCGTTACTGTCTCTCTTTGCACATAAATTGTAGAAAGAATAGAACAGACACCGATAACAAACATCAAATTGAAAATATTTGACCCGACTACATTACTGATGGCAAGTGTATTGTTATCTACTAAAGATGCAGTTACACTGACAGCTGTTTCAGGAAGTGATGTTCCCATTGCTACAATTGTTAATCCGATAATAATGGACGGCACTGCCAGCTTCTTTGCTACGCTTGAGCTTCCCTCCACAAAAAAATCCGCTCCTTTTACCAAAAGTGCAAATCCTACTACAAGAAGCAGAATTACAACGAAAAGCGGTGCACTGTTGATGAAATCACCCATCATTTCCTCCTTTTTTATTCCGCAAGATACGTTATTAACAAATAAAAAAGACCCATGTATGCGTACACTAAAAAAACGCATACATGAGTCTCATTCTTTAAGATTTGCCAGGCAAAAGCCGGGGTTGTTGACAAACCACGATTATCGCGAACTACTCCCTCACGGAATATTATTTTGTTTTTTAATTGCTAACTAACTTGTTAACGCAGAATACTATACCATATACACTAAAGGAAAGTCAATCACAAATTTTAATAACCATTCACCTTCGGGCTTTGTTATAAATATTGGCTTATCTGTAAACTATAACGTTAACTCCAGCCATCCGGCAGATACTTCTTTGTGTTTGCAACCATAGTGCGAAGCAGCTTGTCAGCATCATCTTTGCTGCAGGTAACAAGCGGATCACGGCGAAATGCACGAAGCGTGATACTCCCACGCGCGATCTTGCGAACGGGCGGGGCTTCTTGAGACATGGTAGAACGCCTCAAAGGGCCATCACAAGCCCTCTACACCCTGTTACGAGCTTACCTTTAAGCCGTCTTTTTTGAGGCTGTTTGTTTTGATTCTTCAATATATTTGGGCTTGTCTTTCGCACTGCTTACTTTGAACAGTGCGAAATATACAAGCTTCTGTTCCTGCCTGCGATGATGCAGCCATCGGTTCATACCACGTTTTCTTTGTGGTCTGGCGTGTT
>ENA-ORMN01002097-ORMN01002097.1-human-gut-metagenome-genome-assembly--contig:-NODE-2097-length-18055-cov-4.807389_pt1 | contig 18055 bp, 20 predicted proteins | sample MGYA00242102_ERZ508993 | MGnify/ENA primary metagenome ERZ508993 (study PRJEB26280, sample SAMEA2338770) | human gut metagenome | biome: human gut; feature: human-associated habitat; material: faeces... | reverse complement strand
GGGCGAAGCCCGGAGTCGAACCCGGAGGGCGACCGCAGGTCGGGATCTCCAAACGTCGAGCGCACCGACAATGGCAACAAAAACCCAAGCCTTCTCCGGTGGGGGAGAAGGCTTGGGTTACGTTTCATGACTTGGAGAACGAACAGCTCTCCGGGTCATTGATTTTATACAAGATCCGCCAGCTCGTAGATCAGGCGCTCGCTCTTTTCCCAGCCAAGGCAGGGGTCGGTGATCGACTTGCCGTAGATGTTTTCGCCGATCTTCTGTGAGCCGTCCTCCAGGTAACTTTCGATCATGAAGCCCTTGACGTAGGAACGCACCTGCTCGGAATGGCGGCAGGAATGAAGGACTTCCTTGCAGATTCTGCCCTGTTCCTCGTATTTCTTGCCGGAGTTGGAGTGGTTAGCGTCCACGATCAGTGCCATATTGGCAAGGTTGCGGGCGGAATATTCCCGGTAGAGGGTGATCAGATCCTCAAAGTGGTAGTTCGGGATCGCTTCTCCGTGCTTGTTGACGTAGCCACGGAGAATGGCGTGCGCCAGCGGGTTTCCAGTGGAAACGCACTCCCAGCCACGGTAGAGGAAAGTGTGGGGATGCTGAGCGGCGGTGATCGAGTTCAGCATAACCGAAATGTCGCCGCCGGTGGGGTTTTTCATACCGACCGGTACGTCAATACCGCTGGCAACCAGCCGGTGCTGCTGATTTTCCACCGAGCGGGCGCCGATGGCAACGTAGGAGAGCAGGTCGGACAGGTAGCGGTAGTTTTCGGGATAGAGCATCTCGTCCGCACAGAACAGTCCGGTTTCCTCAATTGCCCGGGTGTGCAGACGGCGGATGGCGATAATGCCAGCCAGCATATCCTCTGCGCCGTTGGGGTTGGGCTGATGGATCATGCCCTTGTAGCCGTCGCCGGTGGTGCGGGGTTTGTTGGTGTAGATACGGGGAATGATCAGGATCTTGTCCTTGACCTTTTCCTGAACGGCGGCAAGACGGGAAATATAGTCCAGCACGGCGTCCTCCCGGTCGGCAGAGCAGGGACCGATGATCAGGATCAATCGGTTGGATTTGTCGGTAAACACATCGGCAATCTCCCCGTCCCGGATTTTTTTGGCTTCGGCGTATTCGGCACGAAGCGGATATTGCTCCTTCAGCTCCATGGGAATGGGCAGCTTGCGGATGAATTTAAGATTGTTTTGCATGGCGTTGACCTCTCTGCGTTTTGAAATACGGTCTCATTATAACATTTTTATTTCATTATTTCAATAACTCGACAAAAATTTTTCTTCCGGTTTGAAAAAATTCACGTTCCCGCCATGAATATTTTGAATTCTTGGAAAAAATGATTGACGAAATCACTTTTTTTTGTTATGATATAGTATAGGTAAAATTTCCCCGGCGAAAAATTACGGCAGAACGGGGAGCTTTTACCGCTATCAGAAAACGGGAAAGGAAAGAGGCGCCGCCTGCGGGCGGGTGCGCTTCGCTGTGGGTAGTATGGAAAACTTTCGGGAAATCTCTCCGTTTGAAACAGAAAACGCTATGAAGCTTATCGGCAAGGACTGGATGCTGATTACGGTAAAGGATGAAGAAAAGAACCGGGTCAATGCCATGACGGCGTCCTGGGGATGCCTCGGCTATCTGTGGAATCAGAGCGTGTGCGTCTGCTTTATCCGCCCACAGCGCTATACATACGGGCTGACCGAGCGGGAAGAGCGTTTTTCCATCGCTTTCCTCGGCGAGGAGCACCGGGAGGCACTGCGCCTTTGCGGCAGGCTGAGCGGAGCCGACTGCGACAAGCTTTCGGATGCGGGACTTACCTCCTGCACGCTGGACGGTGTTCCGGTGGTCTCGGAGGCAAAGCTCGTTATGGTGTGCCGGAAGCTGTACACCGATACCCTGAAGGAATCCGGTTTTTACGACCGGTCTCTGCTTGCCAATTACCCGCAGGGGGACTTTCACCGGGTGCTGATCGGAAAGATTGAAAAGGTATATATAAAATAATGCCGGGAACGGCAATGGAGTAAAAAATATGGAACTGCGTGACGAAATACTGGATTTATGCAAAAATGCCAAGGCGGCGTCTGCCAAGCTGGCGCTTGCCGACACCGAACAGAAAAACGGAATTCTGCTCTGCATTGCCCGGATTCTCCGGGAACACACCGCAGAGCTGACGGCTGCCAACCGGCTGGATCTGGACCGGGCGGCGGACAGCGGACTGGCAAAGGCGATGATCGACCGGCTGACGCTGAGCGAAAAACGGGTGGAGACGATCTGCCGCTCGCTGGAGGAGCTTGTCAATCTGGAGGACCCGATCGGAAAGGGAGAGTCGTGGGAGCGCCCCTCGGGCATTACCATCCGGCACATCCGGGTGCCGCTCGGCGTGGTGGCGATCATTTATGAAGCCCGCCCCAACGTGACGGTGGATTCTGCCGCTCTCTGCCTGAAGACCGGAAACGCCGTGGTGCTTCGTGGCGGAAAAGAAGCCATTCACACCAACAAAAAGCTGGTAGAGCTGATCAAGGCGGCACTTTCGGAGTGCGGTTTTGATCCCCATTGCGTGGAGCTGATTACCTCCACCGACCGGGAGAGCGCACAGATTCTGATGAATATGCGGAGTTATATCGACGTGCTCATTCCCCGTGGCGGCAAGGGACTGATTCAGAACGTGGTGCAGAATGCAACCGTTCCGGTGATCGAAACGGGGGCGGGGAACTGCCACCTGTACGTGGACGACAGCGCCGATATGGACATGGCGCTGAAGATCGCCGTCAATGCCAAGTGCTCCCGCCCGTCGGTGTGCAACGCCATAGAGACGGTTCTGGTCCATGCCGGGATCGCCGCCAAATTCCTGCCGCTGTTTGCGCAGGAAATGGAAAAGTTCAACGTGGAGATCCGGGGCTGTGCCAAGACCCGGGTGTTGATCCCCACGGCGCACGAAGCGACCGACGAGGACTTTTTCACCGAGTACAACGACTATATCGTTGCCGTAAAGGTGGTGGATACGCTGTCGGACGCCATTGCGCATATCAACAAATACAGTACCGGTCACAGCGAGGCGATCATCACCGAGAACATGGAGAATGCCGAGCGTTTTCAGCGTGAGGTGAATTCGGCGGCGGTTTATGTCAACGCCTCCACCCGCTTTACCGACGGCGGCGAATTCGGCTTTGGGGCGGAGATCGGAATTTCCACGCAGAAGCTCCACGTGAGGGGACCTATGGGACTGCCGGCGCTGACCACCGAAAAATATCTGATTAACGGAAACGGAAACGTAAGATGAGTAAATGGTTGATTGCTTCGGATATTCATGGGGACGCAACCTGCGCCGGGCGACTGCTGGAGCGTTACCGGGAGTCGGGGGCGGAGCGCCTGATTCTTTTGGGAGATCTTTTGTATCACGGTCCCCGCAACGAGCTTCCGGCGGGGTATGCGCCGAAAAAGGTGATCTCTCTGCTCAACGAGGCAAAGGATGAGATCCTCTGCGTGCGGGGAAACTGCGACGCCGAGGTGGACGGCATGGTTCTTGCTTTCCCGATCATGGCGGATTACGCATGGCTTTGCGCCGACGGGCTGAACTTTTTTGCCACGCACGGACATCATTTTCATCTGGACGCCCTGCCGCCCCTGCGCCGGGGAGATATCCTCCTGCACGGGCACACGCACGTTCCGGTCGCCCAGCGCTTCGGCGAGGACAACTGGTACGTCAATCCCGGGTCGGTCTCGATTCCTAAGGAAAATTCTCCGAGGAGCTGTATCCTCTATGAAAACCGGACGGTGACTTTCTTTGATCTGTTCGGCGACGCTTACCGGGAGATCCGCTTATAAATTATAAATAGGAACAAACAAAAAGCACTGTGGAAAATGCGAGCGGCATGGACCCGGTGCTTTTTTGACGGAAAAGGGGAGAAGGTGGGGATTTCGGTCGGATTTTCCAATTGGGGCGACTTTCTTTGTACAGAGTGCACAGGATAAAAGTTAGCATAGGGTAACTCAATCGGTAAAATCCGACGAACTTGAAAAAATCGCAAAAAAAGTATTGACAAAATTCCGCAGGAAGTCTATAATATAGCATGGTTAGCGAGGGCTAACCTATATTCCGGATCTTTGGTTAGCAAGCGCTAATCAAAAGATGACCGGCATACAGAGAAAGGATAAGAAAATGATGCCGTTGATTGTAGCTGAAATGGGTGAAGAAAAGATCATCCGAAAAGTCGGCGGTTCGCCGGAGGTCAAAAAGCACCTGGAAAATCTCGGCTTTGTTGCGGGGGGAACGGTGACGGTGGTCAGCTCCATGGGGGGAAACCTGATCGTCAACGTAAAGGAAGCCCGCGTTGCCATCAGCCGGGAAATGGCACAGAAGATCATGGTCTGACGACCGGATCCTGCATTTCAATCAGATTTCAATAAGGAGGAATACATACATGAAAACACTGCGGGAAGTCAAAGTGGGCGAGACGGTCAAGGTCGTCAAGCTTCACGGAGAGGGCGCCGTCAAGCGCCGCATCATGGATATGGGCATTACCAAGGGAACCGAAGTTCATATCCGGAAAGTAGCACCGCTCGGAGATCCGGTTGAGATCAACGTGCGTGGCTATGAGCTGTCTCTGCGGAAAGCAGATGCGGAAATGATCGAGGTCGAATAAAAAATGGGGGGAAGCCCCCGAATTCAAAGCAATTCAGTTAGCAAAGGCTAATAAACTGCTGATCAAAGAAAGGATATTTGCTATGGAAAAAAGCAACATCAGAATTGCTCTTGCCGGAAACCCCAACGCAGGTAAGACAACGCTGTTCAATGCACTGACCGGTTCCAATCAGTTTGTAGGAAACTGGCCGGGCGTTACGGTGGAAAAGAAGGAAGGAAAGCTGAAAAAGCACGATGATGTCATCATCACCGACCTTCCGGGTATTTATTCGCTTTCTCCCTACACCCTGGAAGAGGTTGTGGCGAGAAATTACCTCATCGGCGAGCGCCCCGATGCGATCCTGAACATCGTGGACGGAACCAACCTTGAGCGTAACCTTTACCTCACCACTCAGCTCACCGAGCTGGGGATCCCCGTGGTGGTTGCCATCAACATGATGGATATGGTGCGCAAGAACGGCGACCAGATCAACACCGCAGAGCTTTCCCGTCAGCTGGGCTGCAAGGTCGTGGAGATCTCGGCACTGAAAGGTACCGGTATCACCGAGGCGGCAGAAGAGGCGATCAAGGCTGCCAAGGGCACCAAGACCGTTCCCATGCACAGCTTTGCCGGATGCGTGGAGCACGCAATCGCCCATATCGAGGAGGCGGCAGTGCACAACCTTCCCGCAGAACAACAGAGATGGTACGCCATCAAGATCTTCGAGCGGGACGACAAGGTGCTTTCTCAGCTGAACCTGAGCAGTGAAGTTCTCGCTCATATCGAGGAGGACATCAAGGCGGCGGAGAAAGAAATGGATGACGATGCCGAAAGCATCATCACCAACGAGCGTTACGTTTACATATCCACCATTATCAAGAGCTGCTACAAGAAAAAAAACAAAGGCAAGCTCTCCACCTCCGATAAGATCGATAAGGTGGTGACCAACCGGTGGCTGGGTCTTCCGATCTTTGCCGCAGTTATGTTTATCGTGTATTACCTCTCCATGGTGACGGTAGGTTCCTTCGCCACCGACTGGATGAACGACGGTGTGTTCGGCGACGGCTTCCACCTGCTCGGCATCGGCTCCTCCGCTTACGAGGAAGTCAATGACGACTACACGGCGGCAATGGAGGCTGTGGATGCCTTCGTCGGTGTGGAAGACGATTTCGACGCTGACGAGCTGATGGAAAAGATGAAAGCGTATGAAAAAGAGTCCGACACGGCAACGACCGATGTAGAGGACGAAGAAACGCTTGCTGTCACGACCATGACCGCTTATTACGATTCTATCCCCGATAATGCCGATGAAGAGACCACGGTTGCCATGACCTACGTGGATGCCGTGAAGTATCTCGAGGAGAACGGTTTTGACGAGCCGGATCCTGCCGACTACGGCGTATGGGTACCCGGTATCCCGGTTCTGCTTGGCAAGGCGCTTGAAGCCGCCAACGCACCCGAGTGGCTCTCCGGTCTGATCCTTGACGGTATCGTTGCCGGTGTGGGCGCAGTGCTCGGATTCGTTCCGCAGATGCTGGTTCTGTTCCTGCTTCTTGCATTCCTTGAGGCTTGCGGTTACATGGCACGTATCGCATTCGTGCTTGACCGTGTGTTCCGGAAGTTCGGTCTGTCCGGTAAGTCCTTTATCCCGATGCTCATCGGTACCGGTTGCGGTATCCCCGGCATCATGGCGTCCCGTACCATTGAAAATGAACGTGACCGCCGTATGACCATTATGACCACGACCTTTATCCCCTGCGGAGCAAAGGTTCCGTTTATCGCCATGATCGCAGGCGCCCTGTTCGGCGGCTCCGCTTTGGTTTCCACCTCCGCTTACTTCATCGGTATGGCGGCAATCATCGTGTCGGGTATCATCCTGAAAAAGACCCGTCCGTTTGCCGGCGATCCCGCTCCGTTCGTAATGGAGCTGCCCGCATACCACCTGCCGACGGTCGGCAACGTTCTCCGCTCCATGTGGGAGCGTGGTTGGTCTTTCATCAAGAAAGCCGGCACGATCATCCTGCTTTCCACCATTTTCGTTTGGTTCACCACCTACTTCGGATTCACCTCCGACGGCTTCCGGATGCTCTCCGAGGATGAGCTGGATCTTTCGATCCTTGCCAAGATCGGTAGCGCTATCGCCTGGATCTTTGCTCCTTTGGGCTTTGGTACCTGGCAGGCAACCGTGGCATCTATCACGGGTCTTGTGGCAAAGGAAAACATCGTCGGAACGATGGGTATCCTCTATGGCGGCGACGGAAACGTGTATGCAACCCTTGCAACCGTGTTCACCGGCGTAAGCGCTTATGCCTTCATGGTGTTCAATCTGCTGTGCGCTCCTTGCTTTGCGGCAATCGGTGCTATCAAGCGTGAGATGAACAGCGCAAAGTGGACCTGGTTCGCTATCGCATATCAGTGCGGCTTTGCTTACCTTGTCGCTCTGATGATCAACCAGTTCGGACGGGTGTTCATGGGTCAGATCAATGTGGTCGGATTCATCTGCGCTCTGCTGGTCCTTGCCGGAATCATCTATATGCTGGTTCGTCCGTACAAGGAAGCTACCAAACTGGATGTCAAAGTAAAGGTATCCAAATAATCCGGACCGGATTCTGAACGGCTCGGGAAAAACAGAAAGGAGTTTGTCATGTTTGTATGGATAGGGGCGCATATCGGAACCATTCTGATCTGTGCGGTTCTGATCGCTGTGATAGTATTGATCGTGGTAAAGCTTGTCAGGGATAAGAAAAAAGGAAAATCCTCCTGCGGCTCGGGTTGCGCACACTGTGCGATGGCAGGCTCCTGCCACAATCATAAGAAATAATACAAAGAGGGGAGACGCAGAGGAAAGCTTTGCGTCTCCTTTGCTTTGAGGCAGGAGGGAAGCGGTGGCAAGCCGGAAAAATTTAACTGCCTCCAATATCCGCTATCTTCTGACGATGAAGGAGCTTGACAAGGAGGGAAACGGTGTACGCTGTGTGGACATTGCGTCCACGCTGAAACTTTCCAAGCCAAGCGTGCACAATATGCTGGATACTTTTGTGGAAATGGGCTTTATCCGCAAGGCCGCCTACGGCATAGCGATCTTCACCGAGCTTGGAAACGAGACGGCGCTCCGTTACGACCGGTATTACCGGTATGTTTCCGGTGTTCTCAGCCGGAGCTTTCCGGAGCTTGCGGGGGACGTACAGACGGCGACCTGCTCGCTGATATCGGTGCTTCCGCAACAGAGTCTGGAGAGGATATGCGGGGAAAGAGCCGTATCGGCGGAGGGGGCGGACGTTTGAAAGAGAGGTCGTGCGTATGCCTGACGGAATATTGAAACCGGAATTTTATTGCGCTCTGGCGGTGGTGGTTGCCGTTGCCCTGATCTGTATCGGCGGCAGACAGCTTCTGCGGAAGCTGACGGCACGACGCAAGCCGGACGAGCGGAGAAAAGAGGAAAAAGATCATGAAAAAGATAACACTGAAAATTGACGGTATGATGTGCGGAATGTGTGAGGCACATATCAACGATGCGATCCGCCGCAGCTTTCCGCAGATAAAAAAGGTTTCTTCCTCTCATACGAAAGGGGAAACGGTGATCCTTGCCGATCAGGCGCCGGAGGAAGAACAGTTTCGCACGGTGATTGCCGGAACGGGGTACGAGCTGAAATCGGTATCGTACAGCGACGGAGAGGAAAAATCCGGGTTCTTTGCCCACTTCGGCAAGAAAAAATAAAAGCCCGGCATTTCCCGGGAAATAAAAATCGGGCGGTTGCTTTTGCAACCGTCCGATTTTTGATAAGACCGCATTATACCGCAGTCGTTTCCTTTTCGGGTGCGGGTTTGCCGGCTTTGGCACAGACCGAACAACTGGTTACGCCGAGAATGGTTTCACCGTCGATCTGCAGTGCCGTCGGGCGGTCGAATTCCACCGTGATCTCGTGTCCGCTCAGAACGGCAACGCTCTTGGTGTGCTCGATGTGTTTGCCGGTGAAGATAGAGGGGAAGATCATCAGCGTCCGGAGCTTTCCGGTTTTGTACATCACCATGGTGGAGACGGTTCCGTCCGTATTCTTCCGGTCCTGTGCCGGGGTGGGCATCATGCCGCCGCCGTAGAATCTGCCATGCATGGTCGGGGCAAGCCATACCTTGCGGTAGGTGTGCTTCACACCGTCCACCGTCACCGTGGCGTTGACCGGGTGGAAGTGAAAGAGCAGACCCTTGATGGCGATCGAGGTATAGTTGATCTTCTTGCCGGGGATATTGCGCAGCTTGTCGCCCACTTCACAGCAGTAGCCGTCAATGCCGTAGCCTACGCCGTTGAGCACACGGTAGCTCTTGCCGTTGACGGTGGCTACGGGAAGATCCTTTATGTAATCGTTGACGCATACGGGCGGATCTCCTTTCTGAAAGCCGAGATCGTGCCAGAAGTCGTTTCCGCTTCCGGTGGCGTAATAGTAGACGTCGTGGCAGAGAGAAAGCCCGTCGGTGTCGTTGATGAACCGGTTGAGCGTTCCGTCGCCTCCTGCGACGATGACACGGTTATCCTCGGCAAGAGATGCGAAAAAGGTTTTATAGCTTTCAATGGTGGTCATGTCGCAGAAGACAAGTTCATCGTCTTTCATGATGTCTTTCAGCTTCATGGTATCCTCGGTGCCGTGTCCGTTTCCGGCGTGAGGGTTATAGAGCACGTGGTATCGTGGCATGGTAGTATCCTTTCCTTTTTATAGGCTTGGGGTATTCCTTTCATCATTATACCGTTTTTTTGTCGAAAAGTCAAGAATTTTTTGTTTTCCGGGTAAATATTCCGGATAATATATTCGCAGGCACTTGACAGGTAGCGGCATATGGTTTATAATCAAGCTGTGTAATCGGAAAAACACGGAGGGCAGAATGGCGACGTCGGCGGACTATATCGAATTTGTGGCGGAACAGCTCCGGGGCTTTGGCAGTGTCCGGTACCGGAAGATGTTCGGAGAATATATGGTGTATCTGGAGGAAAAGCCGGTATTCAGCGTTTGCGACAATACCGTTTTTGTAAAGGAACTGCCGCAGATCGCCGGGCTGATGCGGGAGGCGGAGTGCGGATTCCCTTACGAGGGCGCAAAGGAGCACTATATCGTCGATATTGAAAACAGGGAGCTTCTGGAGCAGCTGGTCCCTCTGCTGGAGCGGTCGGTTGCGGGGAAGGGGCGCTGAGCTTTTGAAGAAACTATCCGGTATGATTTTATGCGATTTCAGAGTTATCATATTTTAAGTATATTGCTGTTCTGAGGAGGACATGAACCATGATAAAAAAGAATACGAAATTTCTGTGGCTTGCGGCAGGGATTCTGCTGTTATTGTTCGCCGTGCTGATCGTGCTGGTAAAGTGCGTGGACGTGCAGGCGATCGGACCCGAAAACTCGGAGATCGGGCTTGCCGCTCTGAACGGGGCGGTGCATGACGCTGTCGGCGTTCACGACAGCTGGTATACTGTCACCGACTGGATCGGGAAAGGCTCCATTGCGCTGGGACTTCTGTTTGCGTGCCTTGGCGTGTATCAGCTGATCCGCCGGCGGAGCTTTGCCCGGGTGGACATGGATCTGTACCTTCTCGGCGCAACCTACGTGGTGCTGGCGTGCCTGTATCTTTTCTTTGAATTCTGCATTGTCAATTACCGCCCGGTGATTCTGGATGCCGGACTGGAAGCGTCCTTCCCGTCCTCGCATACCATGCTGACGGTGTGTATTCTGGGGTGCGCCCTGTTCCAGATCCGGCGCCGGGTGCCGAACAGACCCTTGCGGATCGTGCTGATGGTGCTGTGCGCTCTGGTGATCGCCGTGATGGTGGTGGGGCGCCTGCTCTCCGGCGTGCACTGGTTTACCGACATTCTCGGCGGCGTTCTGCTGGGTACGGCGTTGACGCTGGTCTATATCGCCCTCGTGCAGACCCTGCAAAAGGAAAAAACATAAAAAATCCGTGGAAGCATCTTTATGAAAGCTTCCACGGATTTTTTTGAAGTCAGATGCCGGTACGTTCTTCGCAGGTTGCCCGTCGGCTTTTGGATTCCACAATCGTGCATCCTGCCCGGCGCAGGCGGATGTGCAGATAAGCGTCACAGCTTTCCCGGATGGACTCGCTCATTCTGCCGCACAGCGGGGCTTGCAGGGCGTGACCGGAGGAAAGCGGAGAGAAGAAAACGTCCAGCAGAAATTTCCCCTGGCGCAGGCGCAGACGGTTGCCGAAGCGCCGCACCTTTACCCCACGGTAGGTGGCAAACCGGTATTCCTTGCCCCGGTACATCAAAGCGCAGATACAGCCGGTGAAGGAGGTGCCGGCAAAGGGAATGTGCGCCAGCGAGAACATAAAGGAGCAGGGTGCGGAAAAGTCGTTGCATTGCAGCCACAGATAGGAGCGGGGAAAGGAGCGCCCGCTGTCCTTTTCGATATAGCCGCTTCCGTTTCTGAAAATATATTGCCTGCCGTCCTTCCGAATCCTGCCGTTTACCGTGTGGTCCATGCTGACCACGCCGTGGCAGCATTGCATGGGGAGGCAGGCAAAGGGTCCCATGATGTCGGAGGATAGGGGTGTGTTCTTGCCGTACCGGAGGGTGCCAGAAATGCCGGGCAGGGAAACCCGGACGCCTTGGGGCGAGAAAACGCAGTTTCCGGTGTACACCGTGTCGCCTGCGGCAAAGAGATACGGCATGGGAAAGCTTTTCGTGCCGGAGGAGTCGATCACCTGCACGAAGGCGCCGTCAGACGCCACGCCCGGAATAAAGGCAAGCATATAGTCGCCGCTCCGCTGTTTGTAATACCAGCCCTTGAATCGTTTGTCAGACATGGGCGTCCCTCATGGCGGGGTTGTCAATCAGCTTGCCACGGCGCTCAAAGCGGGAACCGTGGCAGGGACAATCCCAGCTGTGCTCGGCGGAATTGTAGCGCAGGGCGCACCCGAGATGCGGACAGCGCTTGACGGTGGGAATGAGAAAATCGGCGGCAGTCGCCCCGATATTCCGGAAAAGCTGAGGGTGCAGAGAGCTTCTGTCAGGAGAAAATACCGGAGCGTAGCGGTTCTTTTTTCCCTGAATGGCGTCGCAGAGAATGTCGGACGCCGCCATGGAGGTCGTCATGCCCCAGAGATTGAAGCCGGTTGCCACGTATACGTTCGGCATGGCGGGGCTGTATTGCCCGATATAGGGAATCCCGTCCAGGGTCACGCAGTCCTGGTTGGACCAGCGGTATTTCTCCCGTGCCTCCGGGAAATGACAGTGCGCAAAATCCTCGATCGCCCGGTATGCGCCGCCGTGCCTGCCCGTGCGGTGATCTCCGCCGCCGATCAGCAGCAGGTCCCGGTAGCGCCGGAAATAAAAGCCGTCCGCCGCATCCTCCGCCGAACAGGAAAGGGAGGGGGCGTTTTCATAGGCAATCACGTAGGAACGTTTCTGGTATTGCTTCATGAAGTATAAGCCACGGCGGTTGATAAACGGGAAGTGCGTGGCAACGATCACCTTTTTGGCGAAGATCTTTCCGCCGTCGGCGATTGCAACCGTGCCCTGAAGCTCCCGGATGAACGTGTTGCGGTAGATCCGGAGACCCTTTGCCATTCCGTAGAGGAATTTCAACGGGTGAAATTGCGCCGCTTCCGGGTAGATCACGGCGTCGGTGACAGAGAAGGGCAGATCGGGGGACGTCGTGTAAACGGCGGGATAGCCCAGCTTGTGCAGGACCTCCGCCTCCTGCTTCAGCTTGTCCTTGCCGGTCAGCGAGTACATGACCGAGGGGCAGGACTCCAGGTCGCAGTCAATCCTTTCCGACAGCGAGCGGAAGCGCCGCAGAGCGTCCAGATTGGCGTGCAGATATTGCCCCGCCTTTTTCATGCCGTATTTTCTGGCGAGATCGGAATACAGCAGGTCGTGCTGTGCCGTCAGAACCGCCGTGGTTCCCTTGGTAATGCCGTAGCCGACCTGTCGTGCCTCTACCAGGATATTGTCAATGCCGCATTCGGTGAGCCTTGCCGCACATAAAATTCCCGCCATTCCGCCACCGATCACGCAGACCTCGGTGCGGATGTCGCCGTCAAGCTCCCGCCCGATATCCGGAAATCTTTCTTCCGTCCATAAATATCGCATTGCTTTTTAGCCTCTTTCTTTCAGTTTGTAGCTTTTGAATTAGTGTTTGGCTGTGCGAAAGGTTTTATGCAGAAATTTCAGAACAGACGGGTTGCAAAAACGCCTCTGGAATAATGAAATATCACCCGCTTTGAAACCCGGAATCGACAGAATCCGACAAAATCCGATAAAATAAGCGTTTTTACGACGCAAAATATTGACAAATCAAGGAGTTAATGGTATAATCAGATCAGCAGAAGAGATACAGCAGAAAAACGCTGTCGGAAGCATATGCAGTGTCACACGCTTTTCCGGCAGGGGCAGGACGGAACATTTATGACAGACGGCATGGGCAAAGCAGTGGCTCCGCACGGAACGGAAAAAAGAGCAGGACCGGCAGACGATACGGAAAGATCCCCGGTACAAAAGGTTGTTTTGCCGTATGAGATCCCCTGCGGGACAGAATATTACGTTGCGTCGCTTGCGGAAATTCCCGCAAGACCTTTTTATGCGTTCTGGAAACGATTTTTGGATATTACGGTGTCGTGGATCGGCATCTTTTTGTTTTTGCCGCTTATGCTCCTGATCGGAATATTGATCCGGTGTACCTCACCGGGACCGGTGTTTTTTCTGCAGGACCGTGTGGGACTGAACGGTAAAAAGTTCCGGATCATCAAGTTCAGAACGATGTGCACGGATGCGGAAAAGGGAGGCGCAAGGTGGTCGGAGGGCGCTGAGGATGAGCGCATCTATCCGTTTGGCAGATTTTTGCGGCGGACAAGACTGGACGAATTGCCGCAGCTGTGGTGCTGTGTGATCGGAACCATGTCCCTGGTCGGACCGAGACCGGAGCGGGAGTGCTTTTACGTCGAGTTTGAAAAGTACATTCATGGGTTCCGGGAGCGGACCCGGGTGAAACCGGGAATAACAGGACTTGCCCAGGTCAGCGGCGGCTACGACCTGCGCCCGGAGGAGAAGATGCGGTACGATGCGGAATATATCCGGAAGCGCTCCCTGCGTCTGGATGCGGCACTCCTGCTGCGGACCGTAAAGGTCATCTTAACCGGTCGTGGGGCTAAATGAAAATTGTGTTTTAATATAAAAAATCTTCCCCGGAAAAGACTCTGGGGAAGATTTTTTATGGAAAGCAGGCGTATGGCTTACGTCCCCTCTTCCTGATTCAGCATGACGGAGGCGTAGAACATTTTGCCGTCGGCGTGAAAGCGGCATACGCCGTGGTATTTTTCCGCAATGGCACGGACGGAGGGGATGCCAAGACCGGAGCCGGTTGGCTTCTGGGACAGGAGGGCGCCGGAGCGGTCGGCTTTCAGCGTGCTGGTAAAGCTGTTATCCACCGTCAGCCACAAGGCGCACCGGTCGATTCTGGCGTTCACCAGAATTTTTTTTGGCTCCGAACGGTCGGCAATGCAGGCGTCAAGCGCATTTTCCAGCAGATTGCCGAAGAGAACCGAAAGGTCGGTCTCGCTGATCGCCATGCGGGCGGGGAGCGAAACGCCGGCGGTAAATTCGACGTTGTTTTCCTTTGCCCGCTGTGCGAAATACATCAGCACGGTGTTGACGGCGGGATTTTCGCAGAAGGTCAGCAGGGAATCGTCCGGCAGATCGGAGCGGTAGCGGTCGAGATAGGCTTCCAGACCGTCGTAATTTTTATCTTTCAGGTATTTCTGCATCAGCGCAATATGGTGGCGCACATCGTGCTTTGCCCGGCGTGCCTCCATGATTTTTGCCTGGAGGCTGTCATATTGCAGGTTCTGCATTTCCAGCCGATGATTGCTTTCCTGGAGCGCCGTATTTTTGTTCTGCTCCAGGACCAGCTGGGCGACGATGAAGTAGATCAGAAAGGCGCCGGTGTTAATTGCGATAAGAAACAGGGTATTCCGGGGGCGCAGGGCAATTTCCAGGCTGGAGGCGGTACTGCCGTAAATGTGATAGTACCAGATCAGGTAAAAGGTGGCGGGAATGAGCCAGAGATAGCGCCATTCCTTGCCGGACGGCTCCTTTTCCACCGCAGGGGTATAGACCTTTTTGATATAGATGAACAGCGGCACCCAGATGATCGCTTCCACGCAGAACATGATAAGTGAGAACGACCAGCGGTAGCTTTGCAAAGCGAGGGCGGGAAAGAGCCTGCCCTCAATGCACTTGGAAACGATCACTATGAGATTGGCGGTGTTGGAGAGCATCATGAGGGTAAAAAGGGTCTTTCCCAGCGGCATCCGCACGGCAAGAAAGTAGAAAACGGCGTACAGCAGGGTGCTGACGGCGCTGATGATATTGGCTTTTCCGCCGGAAAAGAACGCCGCCCATATGCCGAGGGAAAACTGTGCGACCGTCAGAATACAGGTCAGAGCGCAGACGATGCCGACGGGAAAGCGCAGGTGCTTGCGGAACGGATAGATCGCCAATACGAGAAAGGGCAGAAAGTTGAGCAGGGAGTAAAGGCAGATTTCCGCAAACCGGTAAAAGGGCGGCATCAGGCGTCACCGCCTTTCCGGAGATTTTCAAAGCAGAAGGAGGCGTAGGCGTCGGTGATCTCCCGGGCTTTCCGGCGGCTGATCGGGATCAGCGAGCCGTCGCTCAGGATAAACACGTTGTCTTTCCGGGCGCTCACTTCATAAAAATTTACCACAATGCCCTTGGACGGACTGAAAAAATAGGGGTAGGCGCACAGGAGCGGCTCGATGACCGAAAACGGCAGTTTGGATTCGGTGTACGCTCCGTTTTTGTTGTGAAACACGACGTGCCGTGCCGTGATATCGACGTAAAGAATGTTGCGCAGAATGACCGACTGCCCGTCCGGCAGTTGTACCGTGCGGGAAAGCTCCATTTCCCGCAGATCCAGACGGTCGAGCATCGCCCGTATTCCCTCCGCACGGAAAGGCTTTTTCAGGTAGTAGCAGGCGTTTACCTCATAGCTTTCGCTGGCAAACTCGTTGCTTGACGTGCCGAAAACAATCCGTACCTCCCGGTCGGTCTCCCGTATTTTGCGGGCAAGGTCGATGCCGGTCGTCTGCCCGATAAAAATATCCAGTAGGATAAGGTCGTAAGTACCCGCTTTCCATGCGGCAAGAAAGGCTTCGCCGCTTGGATAACGGTCGATGATATGTTGGGAGCCGATCTGGGCGGTAATGGCGGTGAAAAGATCGTCCAGCGCCCCGGGGTCGTCGTCCACAAGTGCAATTCGCATAAATGCCACCTCCGGTAAAAACCGTATGATAGAAAAAGTCTACTACTTATTATATCACAAAATATCGCAACAGGCAAGAGGAAAGCACCGGAAAATGACCGCTTGCGCAGAAAATCGACCGCTTGCGCAAAACGGCTTGATTTCTCCGGCATTTTACAGTACAATAAAGCGACAGTCGGGACCGTGCGTGTGAAGTGCCCCGGCTGAAGTTATGTAAAGGGGTATCAGAATGATGAAACAAAGAGTATTGACGATCCTGCTGTGCATGGCAATGCTGGTGGGAATGCTGTCGTTTTCGGTGCAGGCGGCAGACAGTGCGCCGGAGGGCGTGTGGACCGATTACACCGATGGGGTTGTCAACAATTTTGGCGGCGGTTCGGGAACCGAGGAGGATCCGTATCAGATCGCTACGCCGGAACAGCTTGCAAAGCTGGCAAAGGATATCAACTCCGGTGTCTATGGTAAGGGTCATGTTAATGAATATTTTGTGCTGACCAAGGATATTGACCTTTCGGCACATCGTTGGGAGCCGATAGGAAGTGGTACAATTGAGACCTCTTTTCACTCTTTTGGTGCATATTTTGACGGTCAGAACCATGTAATTTCCGGTATGTATGTAGATGAAAGTGCCGAACAGTTTGCTGCGGGACTTTTTGGAAATGTGACGGGTCAGACCATTAAAAACATTATCATCAAAGACGCTTACGTCAAGACAACCAATGGTGGACAATATATTGATGGTGAACGCTATGACGGAGCAGGTATTCTGGTCGGTAATTTAAGTGCGGGTTCTGGCATGACGCCTGTAGTGGAAAACTGCCATGTCAGCGGTGTTGTGGAAAACGATACTTTTACCGGTGGTTTTGTTGGCTACAACAGCTATGCGACCTATACGAACTGTACGGCGGATGTAACGGTGAAGGGAACTGGTAAAACCGGCGGCTTTGTCGGAGAGGATTATCAGGGTACTTATTCCGGTTGCGTTGCAAAGGGTGATGTGAATGGCACGTGGAGTGTTGGCGGCTTTGCCGGAGTACTTTGGGCTGGAAGCACAGCAGATAAATGTATTGCTTATGGAAAAGTAACGGTAAATGACTGGAATATTGGTGGCTTTGTAGGCTGGAATGAAGATATTCAGGTGACGAATTGTATCGCATACGGAGACATTTCTACTACGGCAACATGGCAAATAATAAAAACCGGTGGATTTGCTGGCACAAGTGGTGCAGAAAGCAAATTCCAGAACTGCTATGCAGTGGGTAAGGTTACTTCTCCGGAGGGAAATCACGGTCCTGCTGCTGGGTTTGTTGGTTATGATGATGTTGGAACGACCATAGGTTGTTTCTTTGACTCGACCAAAAATGCGGCGCTGAATGCAATCGGCGATACCGGCACTGCGGGAACCAATGAGATTACGGGGCTTCCCACGGCGGAGCTTCTGGTAAAGATCTGTGAAAATTATTATGGCGGGCACGACTATTCGACCGCATGGACGGTTGATGCAGACCCGACCTGCACGGAAAAGGGAAGTAAATCTCACCATTGCACCCGTTGCGATGCCAAGTCAGACGTGACTGAGATCGACATGATCGAACATAGCGGCGGCAAGGCAACCTGCACCGCAAAGGCAAAGTGCGAGGCTTGCGGTAACGAGTACGGCGAGGTGGACGGAAAGAACCACTCTTCTCTGGGACACGTTGCGGCTAAGGCGGCAACGACGAAAGTCGAAGGCAATATCGAATACTGGTACTGCAAGGATTGCCAGAAGTATTACAGCGATGCGGAAGCAACCAAGGAGATCAAGCTGGCAGACACGGTGATTTCCAAGCTGCCCGCTGATACGAGCGAGACGACCGACAAAGCGGATGAGGAAAAAACCGTAGACGGCGGCAAGATCGCCCTGTGGGTGACTGTGGGCTGTGTTGGCGTTGGCGCAATCGTTGTGCTTGCATGGTTCCTGCTGAAGAAGAAGGGACTGTGAAGAGGGAAGCCGGGGGAAACTTTTCTGGAGAAAAGTTTCCCCCGTGCCCCTTTCAAAAGACTTTGGACAAGGGTTAAGGTGTATGCTGTCCCAGAGTTTTACCGTTGCGGAGGTATGGTTAAGGGGTCGGTGCGCTCACCCATAGGAGATCCCGACCTGCGGTCGCCCTG
>ENA-ORMN01002095-ORMN01002095.1-human-gut-metagenome-genome-assembly--contig:-NODE-2095-length-18078-cov-27.783943_pt1 | contig 18078 bp, 21 predicted proteins | sample MGYA00242102_ERZ508993 | MGnify/ENA primary metagenome ERZ508993 (study PRJEB26280, sample SAMEA2338770) | human gut metagenome | biome: human gut; feature: human-associated habitat; material: faeces... | reverse complement strand
TAGTCCAGGGCCAGCAGCACCGCCCCGGCGGCGGCGCACAGCACAAAGGGATAGGCCACCGCCCGCAGCGGCAGCTGGTACAGGGCGAAGGCGGCGGCGAAGATGCCGCCGAACAGGAAAAACGCCAGCAGCGTCCTGCACCGCTGCCGCAGATATCCGGTCAGCATGGCCCTCACCCCACCATATAGCCCAGGCCCACCCGGGTGGTGATGAACCCCGGCAGACCGGCGGCGTCCAGCTTTTTCCGCAGACGGCCGATGTTCACGGTGAGGGTGTTCTCGTCCACGAAGCTGTCGGTTTCCCACAGGCGCTCCATGAGCTTCTCCCGGCTCACCACCCGGCCCTTGCTCTGCATCAGGCACAGCAGAATACGGTATTCGTTTTTGGTCAGGGACACCCGCTGGCCCTGATAGGTCAGTGTGTTGTCCCCAGTGTTCAGCAGCGCGCCGCGATGCTCCAGCACCGGAGCCGAGGCCCCGAAGTCGTAGGTCCGGCGCAGCAGGGCCTGAATTTTGGCCATCAGCACGCTCTGGTCAAAGGGCTTGGCGATGAAGTCGTCAGCACCCAGGTTCATGGCCATGATGATGTTCATATTGTCCGCCGCAGACGAGATAAAAATCACCGGAACCCGGGAGACCCGGCGGATCTCCGTGCACCAGTGGTAGCCGTCGAAGCAGGGCAGGCCGATGTCCAGCAGTACCAGATGGGGGTCAAAGGCGGCGAACTCCTCCATCACATGCCGCAGGTCCTGCACCTGGCGCACCTGTAAATTCCACAGCTCTCCCTGGGTCTGCACCGCCTGGGCGATGCCCCGGTCATCCTCCACCATCAGCACCCGATAGACCGCATGCTCCTCCATGGTCTCACCTCCTGTGTGTTTTTCCCCATTGTAGCAGACCGGGGGGCGTTTGACAAGAAAAACCGCCCCCGGAAACCGGGGGCGGCAGTGCGTTTGTTATTGGTCCGGGTTGGTGGTGAACAGGCCCACCACGTCCTCCAGGGCCAGGCTCAGGGTGATGGCCTGGGCCTTGGTGCTGGGGCCGGCCTGGGCCATGATGGCCTGCATGATGGCGTTTTTCTCACCGGTGGGGGCCACGATGAAGATCATCTCCCGCTCCTCGGCAATGGACATGCCGAAGAACTTCCCGGCGTCCTCGGCTCCGGTGCTGCGGGTATGGACAATGGTGCCGCCACGGGCTCCGGCGGAACGGGCCGCCTCCATGACCTTATCGGTGTAGCCCTGGTTGGCGATGGCAACGATCAGCTGATAGGCTGCTTCCTTCATGGTATTGTCCTCCTCAATGTCGATTTCCGGGGCCTTGGAGGGGTCGCCGGAGGTCAGGTAGTTCATGGCGGACTTGCCGCCGATGCTGCTCAGGGGCAGGCAGACGGCGATGCCGCTGCCGGGGGCGGTCAGGTGCATGGTGGACACCAGCTCCTTCACCAGAGTCTCCTTGCAGGAGGGCGTCACCACGGAGAACAGCACGGCCTTTTCCGTGGCCTCCAGGCCCAGATAGCTCAGCACATCGTCGCTGGCGGTGCCCCGGCCCAGGGCCGTGAACACCACCGGCGCGCCGAAGGCCCGGTAAAAATCCACAAACCGGCCGGAGCCAACCACCCGGTTGGTGATGGTGATCATAAGATACAGTCGTTTCATTGGGTTTCCTCCTATGCCAGCTCGATGATCTCTTCCACTTCGGCCACGGCCACGGGGGCGGTGCGCTTGATGCGGCGCTTATAGCTGACGCCCAGCAGCTGGATGGTTACCAGGGGGGTCATGGCCACCATGGCCACCACGCCAAAGGCATCGGTGACCACGTTGCCGCCCAGGGCGTCGCAGGCACCCATGGCGAAGGGCAGCAGGAAGGTGGCGGTCATGGGACCGGAGGCCACGCCGCCGGAGTCGAAGGCGATGGAGGTGAATATTTTCGGCACCACGAAGGACAGAGCCAGACTCAGGGCATAGCCCGGCAGCAGGAACCACATGATGGAGATGCCCGTCAGCACCCGGATCATAGCCAGGGCCAGGGACACGGATACGCCGATGGACAGGGCCAGATTCATGGCGCTGGCGGGGATGGAGCCGGCAGTGATCTCCTCCACTTGACGGTTGAGAATGTGGACGGCAGGCTCCGCCGCCACGATGAAGTAGCCGATAACCATGGCGATGGGGATCAGCACCCAGCTGCACTCCAGGGAGGCGATGCTCTGGCCCAGGAAGTTGCCCACGGGCATGAAGCCCACGTTGACGCCGGTCAGGAACAGCACCAGGCCCAGATAAGTATACAGGAAGCCCACGATCATGCTCATGACCTGGCGGCGGTTCAGGCGGCGGGTCAGCAGCTGGAAGATCAGGAAGAACCCGGCAATGGGGGCCAGGGACACCAGAATTTCCTTAAAATACTCCGGCAGAGCATGGGTATAGGAGCGGAACATCTCCACGGTGTCCTGGGCGTCGGGCACGGTCACCGGGGTGTAGCTGCTGCCGTCGGGCTTGTATAAAAGGCCCAGCAGCAGCACCGTCAGGATGGGGCCGATGGAGCACAGGGCCACCAGACCGAAGCTGTCGCCTCCGGCGTGCTTGTCGTTGCGGACGGCGCTGACGCCCACGCCCAGGGCCATGATAAAGGGCACGGTCATGGGGCCGGTGGTAACGCCGCCGGAGTCAAAGGCGATGGACCAGAAGTCCGGGGACACGAACATGGCCAGGGTGAACACCACTGCATAAAACCCGATGAGCAGATAGGACAGGGGAATGCCCAGCAGGATACGCAGCAGAGCGATGACCAGGAACACGCCCACGCCCAGGGCCACGGACCAGATGATGACATTGTTTTCAATGGCGGGGACCTGGCTGGCCAGAACCTGCAGGTCCGGTTCCGCCACGGTGATGATCACGCCGATCAGGAAGCTGATGGCCACGATGACCCACACCTTCTTGGAGCGGGTGATTTCCTTACCCACGGCCTCGCCCAGGGGGATCATGGACATCTCGGAGCCCAGGGAAAACAGCCCCATGCCCACGATCAGCAGAAGGCTTCCCACCAGGAAGGCCATCATGGCGTTGTTGGACACCGGGGTCACGGTGAAGCACAGCAGCAGAACGATGGCCGTGATGGGCAGCACCGAGGTCAGGGATTCCCACATGGGCTTGCGGAAAATGGCCAGGACCTGGCCCTTTTCCCGGTGCCTCCGGCGCAGGCGGGCCTGCTGGGTCAACAGATCAGGTTTCTTGCGAGACAACAAACGATTCCTCCTTCATCCATTCCGTTCATCAAAACGATAGCGTACCTGTCCGGGCTGACGGGCAGATACGCAATCTCTACCATTAGTATTTATCATACCATAAATCCCGCATTCCGGCAAGAAAGAATCTGTAAAAAAATTGTGAACCTGTGACAAGAGAAAACCCTTGTCAGACGGGTGAAAATCGAAAAAACCGGTCTTTTTTGCAAGATTATTCCCGGCGGGCTGCGTGAAAATATTTGCATCAAGATGAAAAAATATGAAAAATACGCCTTGACAAACGGCACGGATGGTGCTAACATGCACCCGTCAACGAAAACCGCCGCACCTGCGGCGAGAAAGGGAATGCGCCATGACGAAGCTGCTCTGCAACAACAGCATGATGATGACCATGATGCACATGTGCGGCATGTGCATGCTTTGCTGTGAAAAAAATGGTCATTCTCTTTCATCACCTGCCTGAATGAAGCGTTTGCGGCAGCGGAGGGTCAATGACCTTCCGCTGTTTTTTTGCTGTGCGAAAGCATAGCAGAATAAGAAAGGAGCTGAAAAACCATGCGCCTGATGCCGGGCCTGCTGAACCTGCTGGATGACCGAATGTGGCCCCGGGCCGCCGGACGTTCCATCCATTCTGAAAACCAACCAATCACCAAATTATACCAAAACCTGTTAAAAAGCTTGAAAAGCTTTTTATAGCACCGAAGGTGCGTCAGGTTTTGTATGAGACGTCACAGCGTGTTTTCACACGCTGTGCGTGCGCACAGCGCACGGGATTCTTGATTAAATCTTTTAATCAAGAATCAGTATTAATGATAACAAGGAGATAATACATCATGAAAAAGACTTCCGTGAAGCTGACGGCGCTGGTTCTGGCGCTGATCCTGGCCCTGGCCCTGGCCCTGACGGGCTGCGGCTCCAAGAGCACCTCCCTGAAGATCGCCGTTCCCAACGACACCACCAACGAGGCCCGGGCCCTGCTGCTGCTGCAGGAAAACGGCATCATCAAGCTGCGGGACGGCGCAGGCATCACCGCCACCAAGAACGACATTGTGGAGAACCCCTATAACGTGGAGATCGTGGAGGCCGAGGCCGCCCGTCTGCCCGATATGCTGAAGGACGCCGACTACGCCGTCATCAACTCTAACTACGCCATCAACGCCGGGCTGAACCCCGTGAAGGACTCCCTGGCCATCGAGGGCTCCTCCTCTGCCTATGCCAACATCCTGGCTGTGAAGGAGGGTAACGAGAATTCCCCCAAGATCCTGGCCCTGAAGGCCGCTCTGGAGAGCCGGCAGGTGGCCAGCTTCATCGAGAGCAAGTATAACGGCTCCGTGGTCAGCACCGTCACCAACCCCGGCAACGGCTATGACGATTCCGTGGATTACGACGCCCTGAAGGGCCAGACCATCACCGTGGCCGCCTCCCCCACGCCTCACGCCGAGATCCTGGAGGTGGCCAAGGAGATCCTGGCCGCTAAGGACATCACCCTGGACATTCAGGTTTATAACGACTATGTGGTGCCCAACACCGTGGTGGACGACGGCACCCTGGACGCCAACTATTTCCAGCATCTGCCCTATCTGGAGGACTTCAACGCCGAGAACAACACCCACATCGTGTCCGTCAGCGCCATCCATGTGGAGCCTATGGGCCTGTATGGCGGCCGTCAGACCAGCCTGGATGCTCTGAAGGCTTCCAAGTAACCGTTTATCAACAACAGAAGGGGAGGCAGCAGCCTTGATCGAATTACAGCATGTCAGCAAGACCTTTGAAACCGCCGGCGGGCGGGTGGACGCCCTGAAGGACGTGTCCCTGACCATCGCCGACGGGGATATCTATGGCATCATCGGCATGAGCGGCGCAGGTAAGAGCACGCTGGTCCGCTGCATCAATATGCTGGAGCGGCCCACAGAGGGGCGGGTCATCGTCAACGGCCAGCAGCTGGACGCCATGACCCCGGCCCAGCTGCGGGCGGCCCGGCGGGAGATCACCATGATCTTCCAGCGGTTCAACCTGCTGATGCAGCGCACCTGTTTGCAGAACATCTGCTTCCCCATGGAGCTGGCCGGGGTGGGCCGGAAGGAGGCCCAGGCCAAGGCCCGGCAGCTGCTGGAGCTGGTGGGGCTGCCGGATAAGGCCCAGGCCTATCCCGCGCAGCTCTCCGGCGGCCAGCAGCAGCGCATTGCCATCGCCCGGGCCCTGGCCACCAATCCCAAGGTGCTGCTGTGCGACGAGGCCACCAGCGCCCTGGACCCCAAGACCACCCGACAGATACTGGAGCTGATCCGGGACATCAATCAAAAGCTGAACATCACCGTGGTCATCATCACCCATCAGATGAGCGTGGTGAAGGAGGTCTGCTCCCACGTGGCTATCCTGGACGACGGCTGTGTGGCCGAATCTGGCATGGTGGGCACGGTGTTCGCCGCGCCAAAGTCCGAGGCCGGACGGCGGCTGGTGTTCCCCGGCGGCGCGGACGCGCAGGTATACAACCCCCAGGACGAAAAGCTGGTCCGCCTGGTGTTCAAGGACAGCAAGACCACCAGTATTCCCCTCATTGCCCGGCTGGCGGCAGAGGAGGGCGTCTTCTGCAACGTGATCTCCGCCAGTACCCAAAAGCTGTCCGAAACGGTATACGGCAGCATGATGCTGGGCATCCCCAGCGCACAGTACGATAAGGCCGTGGCCTTTATCCACAATGTGGCCAATGTTCAGGTCGAGGAGGTGGACCACCATGTACAGTAATCTGTTCTCCGCCCAGTCCGTACAGGATCTGATGAGCGTGCTGCCCTCCCTGCCCTTTGCCATCTGGGAGACGTTTTACGTCACCGTGATCAGCACGGCGCTGTCGCTGGTGCTTGGCCTGCCCCTGGGCGTGCTGCTGGTGGCCGGCGAGAAAAACGGCGTCCTGCCCCTGCCCCGCTGGCTCATGCAGGTCATCAACGTCATCATCAACCTGCTGCGCTCCATCCCCTTCCTGATCCTGATGATCATGGTATTCCCCCTCTCCCGTCTGCTCATCGGCACCGCCGTGGGCACCACGGCCACCATCGTTCCGCTGGTGGCGGCGGCGTTCCCCTTTGTGGCACGTCTGGTGGAGAGCAGTCTCCGCGAGGTGGATGGTAATATCATTGAGGCCGCCCAGAGCATGGGCGCCACCCCCATGCAGATCATCTGCAAGGTAATGATCCCCGAGAGCGTTCCCTCCCTGATCCAGAATGTCACCATCGCCTTGACCACCATTCTGGGCTACTCCGCCATGAGCGGCATCATCGGTGGCGGCGGCCTGGGCAAGATCGCCATCGACTACGGCTACTATCGCTATAAGTACCTGGTAATGCTGGTGGCGGTGGTCATTCTGATCCTGTTGGTGCAGCTGTTCCAAAGCGTGGGCACCTGGCTCAGCAAGCGGTGCGACAAGCGTTTGAAGCACTGATCCCGTCTTCTGTTCCCTTCGGCTTTCGCCGAAGGGAATATTTTTTCCGCCGCCCCATTTTTCACCTTGACATTTCTCCCGAAATCGTGTATGATATTCGATATTGTAAAGGCATATAACTTTACAGGAGGAGGCCACACCGTGAAAAACCAGACATACCGCATGACCATGCTGTTCGATTTTTACGGCGATATCCTGACCCCACGGCAGCGTGAGCTGTTCGACCTGTATTATAATGAGGACCTGTCCCTGGCAGAGATCGCGGAGAACTGCGGCATTTCCCGGCAGGGCGTACGGGACGTGATCGTTCGCGCGGAGAACGCTATGACCGAGCTGGAGGACAAGACCGGCCTGGTCCGCCGCTTTTTGCAGATGCAGCAGCACGTGGACCGTATCATCACCGCTGCCGGAGACATTAAAACCATCAACTACCGGCAGTACGAAAATCCCCGGTTAGAGGAATTGGCGGAGACGATCTTGGACGCTGCCGCCGCCCTGAAGGAGTAACGACCCATGGCATTTGAGGGACTTAGCGAAAAACTGAACGGCGTATTCAAGCGCCTGCGCGGTAAGGGCCGCCTTACCGAAGCCGATGTCCGCGAGGGTATGCGCGAGGTGCGTCTGGCCCTGCTGGAGGCCGACGTCAGCTACAAGGTCGTCAAGGACTTCGTGGCGGACGTCACCGAAAAGTGCGTCGGCGCCGACGTGCTGGACAGCCTGACCCCCGCCCAGCAGATCATCAAGATCGTAAACCAGGAGCTGACGGCGCTGATGGGCGGCACCAACGCCCGCCTGACCACCGCCTCCAAGGGCCCCACCGTTGTGATGATGGTAGGTCTGCAGGGCGCCGGCAAGACCACAAACGGCGCCAAGCTGGCGGGGCTCATGCGCCGCAGCTTCGGCAAGCGCCCCTTGCTGGTGGCCTGCGACGTGTACCGTCCCGCCGCCATCAACCAGCTGCAGGTGGTGGGCAAGCAGCTGGACATCCCCGTCTTCGAGATGGGGCAGATCGACCCGGTGACCATCGCCAAGGAGGCGGTGAAGTACGCCGCTGACCACGGCCACGACATCGTCTTTCTGGATACCGCCGGCCGTCTGCATATCGACGAGGCGCTGATGGACGAGCTGAAGGCCGTCAAGGCTGCCGTTCATCCCAACGAGATACTCCTTGTGGTGGACGCCATGACCGGCCAGGACGCGGTCAATGCCGCCAAGGCCTTTGACGACGCGCTGGGCATCGACGGCGTACTGCTGACCAAGCTGGACGGCGACGCCCGCGGCGGTGCTGCCCTGTCCATCCGGGCCGTCACCGGTAAGCCCATCAAGTTCGTGGGTACCGGCGAAAAGCTGGACATGATCGAGCCCTTCCACCCCGACCGCATGGCCGGGCGGATACTGGGCATGGGCGATATGCTCACATTCATTGAGAAGGCCGAGCAGCAGTATGACGAAAAACAGGCGAAAAAGCTGGAGGAAAAGCTCCGCAAGAACCGCCTGACCCTCACCGACTATCTGGATCAGATGGAGCAGCTGCAAAGCATGGGTGACCTGAGCCAGATCGCCGATATGCTCCCCGGCGGCATGGCTAAGGGCTTCGACCCCAGCCAGATCGACGAGAAGCAGATGGCCCATAACAAGGCCATCATCCAGTCCATGACCCCGCTGGAACGCGAAAATCCGCAGATCCTCAACGCCAGCCGCAAAAAGCGTATCGCCGCCGGCTGCGGCCTGGAGGTGGTGGATGTCAACCGCCTGCTGAAATCCTTTGAGATGCTGCAGCAGATGACCAAAGCCATGACCAAGGGCGGCGGTATGCGCGGCCTGGGCGGCATGATGGGCGGCTTCGGCGGCAAGGTGGCCCGGGGCGCCATGCACGGTTTTGGCCGAAAAAAACGGTTGAAATAAAGTTAAAAAAAGTAGAAAAAGTGTGTAAGTGCAGTCGCATTTAACAGATATAAAACAATCAATTTACATGGAGGAACACAACAATGGTTAAAATTCGTCTGAGAAGAATGGGCGCTAAGAAGGCCCCCTATTACCGCGTCGTCGTCGCCGATTCCCGCTATCCCCGCGACGGCCGCTTCATCGAGGAGATCGGCACCTATGATCCCACTGTCTCCCCCGCCAAGATCAGTATCGACGCTGACCGCGCCCGCGAGTGGATCAAGACCGGTGCCCAGCCCACCGATACCGTCCGCGCCCTGCTGAAGAAGGTCGACGTACTGTAAGTCGGGAGCGCGCCATGAAGGATCTGCTGCTGTATATCGCGCAGAACCTTGTGGAGCACCCGGAGCAGGTCAGCGTGACCGAGGTGGAAAACGGTGACGAGCTGACGCTTCAGCTTCGCGTCGCGCCGGAGGACATGGGCAAGGTCATCGGACGTCAGGGCCGTATCGCCAAGGAGATACGCACCGTGATCCGTTCCTACGCCCAGCGCACCGGCGCCAAGGTGTCTGTGGATATCGTTGATTAAAAAAGGAGCACCCGGCAGGGTGCTCTCTTTTTGCCCGCTGGCCGGGGCAAAAAAGAAAGCCCTTTCGGGCTTTCTTTTTTTGCTCTCAGTGACGCTTTTTAGCGGTCCATGCCATGCCAGTGACGGAGAGGACGGCGGTCAGAGCGTAGATGCCGATGCCCGCGTCGAACGTCTTGGGAGAACCCTTGGTGGTGTCCGCCTTGGTGTCTGTGGTAGTGGTGGAGTTGTAGTAGTAGCGGGGAGGCTTGACGTTGATAACGGTAGTACTCTCGGAAACCTCGACTACTTCCTCATCATTTACTTTGACTTTCGTCAGGCTCTTGCCGGGATTGGCGATATTGCATGTGTTGTTCTCAGAAGTGATATTGCCCTGTGCCAGATTCGCCTCATTCCAGATAAGATAGCCCGCGGTGATATCGTTGTTGCTGATGGTCACTGTCGCGTCCGTGCTGCAAAGGTTGTGAATATGGATGGCGTTGACGGGTACATTGGAAATGGTGTTGTTTGTAACAGTGAAAGTCTTCCCGCTGGTCAGCTGGATAGCGGAGCCATATTTAGCACCATTCTTTTCTGCGCCGGTCAAATCGCTGATAGTATTGTTGTCGATGGTGACAACGGCATCATTCCCGGCCTGGATGTTCATGCCGCGTTTGCAGTTGGTTATTTCACTGTCAACGATTTTGAAGCTCGCCATCGTACCCTGCACAAAAACAGCATAACCGTTTGCATTTCCGGAAAGCTTGCAGTTATTGACCGTTACATTGGCTCCCTCAACAGAGTGCGGCATTCTGAACCCGTTTTCAAACTTGCAGTTGTTAAAGGTCAGGTTCGCCGGGTTACTGTCGATCCTGACAGTATCAACAAACGTGATGTCCTCGTAAACAACACTCTGTGCTGCGGCACTAATGCGATAGGCATTGTCACCGGTCTTTGCAACCTTCGCATTGTCAACACCCTTGACAGTCACGCTTTTTACCGTAACAGCGGGGGTAAAATAGCCACCGCCAAAAATTGAATCGCCTGCGCCATTACTGCCTACGACCCCGGCACCATCACCGGTCTCCACTGTACCGTGGATCGTCCAGGCAATTTTTTCCACCGTACCCAGACTGTTGGCACCAAAAGTATTCCCAGTAGTCGTGACGTTCTTGCTCTCGCGCCAGGCTTTGGCGGCAGCGGTCAGCGTGTCATAATGGATAAGCGCGCCGTTTTCATCGGCCAAGCCATCGATAGTCACATAATTCTTCTCGTCTGCCCACGAAATGGTGGTGACGCCCAGCGCCATGACCAGCGCCAGAATGGCTGCTAACAATTTCTTCATGTCTCATACCCCGTTTGTTTTAGATTTCCGCAGGCGCACTCGTTTTAATAACCATTAAAACGTAAATGCAGAGGTACCTCTGCGGATAGTCAGATTATAGCACAGTCTCACCGTTTGTCCAGCCTTTTTATGGAAATTTTACATATTTTTTCTGTTACCGGGAATGGAAAACGGGAGAATTTGGCAAAAAATGGGAATTGGGGGCCCGCTGCGGCGGGACGGAGGGCAGCGCAAAAGAGGAGCACCCGAACGGGTGCTCCTCTTTTTTGTTTCTCACGCAAAATAGCCCTTGATCTCCATCACGGCCGTTACGATGCAGAACAGGCCGAAGGCCAGGATCAGCGTGCCGCCCAGCTTCTTTTTCTGCTTCACCTGGAACATCATGATACCCACCATGATCATGGACAGGCCCAGCAGCACCATGGACAGGCCGGGGATGTACAGCACGTTCATCTTCCGCAGCAGCCACAGCAGCAAGGCCAGGACCAGCAGCACGATGGATATATTTTTCTTCGTATTCATGGACATTGGCGTTTCTCTCCTCCCTTGGGACGCGGCGCGCCCACTGGTTTGATTGTAGCGGAAAAACGGGCAGAATACAAGGGCAATTTACCGCCCCAGCAGCACTTTCGCCTTGAGGATCGCCGCCACGGTCTTGGCATCGGTCAGCTCGCCGGACATACACAGCTCCACCGCCTCGTCGAAGGGCAGGCGCACCGTCTCCAAAAACTCGTCCGCGTCCGGGTGCGTCTCGCCGAAGGTCAGCTCACAGGCCAGGAACAGGTACAGCGTCTCGCCATAGCAGCCGGGAGAAGCGATCAGCGCCCCCAGGTCCGTCCATGCCTCCGCCGCGGCCCCGATCTCCTCCTTCAGCTCCCGCTGGGCCGTGACGAAGGGGTCCTCGCCCGGCTCCCGTTTGCCGGCGGGTATCTCCGTCAGCACCCGGGAAAAGGCGTAGCGGTACTGCTTCACCAGCAGCACGTCGTCGCCGTCCAGGGCCAGAATGCCCACGCCGCCGGGGTGCTCCACCACCTCGCGGACACCCTCTTTCCCGTTGGGCAGGCGTACCCTGTCCTCCCGCACCCGCAGGATGCGGCCGCGGTAGACCTCACGGCTCTCCAGCGTTTTCTCAGTCATATCCATAGAAGCGTCTCCCTTCGTTTTTTGCCCCAGTATAGCACAGAAAGTTCAAAATTACCACCCCTCTATCCCCCTTGCGCGATGCGAGAAAATATGGTATACTATCGTTCACGTTACCGGAAGGAGGTATCTCCATGGACAAGTCCGGCACCAAGACCATCGCCCAGAACCGCAAGGCGTACCACGACTACTTCGTGGAGGACCGCTACGAGGCCGGCATCGAGCTGTTCGGCACGGAGGTCAAGTCCATCCGCGCCGGCACCCTGAACCTGAAGGACTCCTTCTGCGTGGCCAAGGACGGCGAGGTGTACGCCTACAGCTTTCACATCTCCCCCTACGACCACGGCAACATCTTCAACCGCGACCCGGACCGGCCCAAGCGGCTGCTGCTGCACAAGCGGGAAATACGGAAGCTCCACGACCTGCAGAAGCAGGAGGGCTATGCGCTGATACCGCTGTCGGTATATTTCAAGAATTCCCGGGTGAAGGTGGAGCTGGGCCTGTGCAAGGGCAAGAAGACCTACGACAAGCGGGAGGCCGTGGCCAAGCGGGACGCCAAGCGGGAGATGGACCGCGCCATGCGGGAGAAAAACCGCGGGTACTGAATGGTATGACATTGCGCGGGAAGTGCGCATATTCTTATGACAAAGTGAGGGAAACGGAATGGCAAATCCTATCGTGACTTTTGAAATGCAGGACGGCGGCAAGATCGTTGCCGAGCTGTATCCCGACATCGCGCCCCAGAGCGTGTACAATTTCATCGCCCTGGCCAACGCCGGGTACTACGATGGGCTGATCTTCCATCGGGTCATCCCCGGCTTTATGATCCAGGGCGGCTGCCCCGACGGCACCGGCATGGGCGGCCCGGGGTACTGCATCAAGGGCGAGTTCGCCGCCAACGGTGTGCAGAACGACCTGCGGCACACCCGCGGTGTGCTGAGCATGGCCCGGGCGCAGCCCATGGACAGCGCCGGCAGCCAGTTCTTTATCATGCACAAGGACGCGCCCCATCTGGATGGGCAGTACGCCGCCTTCGGCTGCGTGATGGACGGCATGGACGTGGTGGACCGCATCGCCAACCAGCCCCGGAACATGATGACCAACAAGCCCAAGAAGGACCAGGTCATGGCGAAGGTCACCGTGGACACGCAGGGCGTGACGTATCCGGAGCCGGAGAAGCTGGCCGATCCCTTCGGGAGATAAATTCGTTTACCGTGTGTGGGGAGGATCCCCCTCCCCCACACATATGTTAATATTCCCATGGGTTGTGTGTACACAGCGCGCAAGTCCCTCGCGGACTACGCTGTTCCCCAGTGTCGCACAATGCGCAAGTCCCTCGCGGACTACGCTGTTCCCCAGTATCGCACAACGCGAAAACCCCTCATGGGACTGCACCGATTTTCCCCGGGTATTGGAACAATACCCAAAAAATCCCCAATATGGGGCTGCACCGGTTTCGACGGGGGTGTGGAGGCTGGATAAGCGGGCGGCGGCGCCTGACCGCCATAAAACGGGCAACTTAAAAATTAACTGACAACAATCGTATTGCTGTCGCTGCCTAACTAAAGGCAGCCGTCTGAACCGGAGAGGCCGCAGGCCGGGGAAGGCGTCGTTTATGCGGCGGACGTGCGGCGGGTAAGAGTTGCCCCGCCCATGCATTATGACTCTACTGAACCGCGCAGTCTGTCAGGTGTCTGCGCGGAGAGGGAATGCTGAAACCTGACTGCGCCCGGAGAAAGTCTTGTCAAAGCGCTTTCGGACAGGGGTTCGACTCCCCTCAGCTCCACCACAAGTCAAAAAATCCGAACATTATCATCAATGGTGATACGTTCGGATTTTTGATTTTTATGAGTTGTTTTATAATTTAGAAATTACTGTGGTTTGTAGCATATTCTCGGCCTCCTCCAAGCCTTGCATCACTTCCGCCATGATGCGAGTGGCCAAGATAAATCCTGAACTGAACGCTTCACACTCAGTGATGCAGGACAGTTCACTTGTGCAGTCCTTGAATTTTTCAAAGGTTTCTTTTTGTTTCATTGTCAGACTTGAGTTCAGGTCTCCCTCGTTTTTGCATATCAACTTAACTTAACGAGTTTGCCACCCTCGTTTCTCAAAGAAACAGTTGATATTATCAATCAAACGATTTATAATATCAACTGTGATAATAGTTGTATGGAGGCTTATTATGACTACTTCTGAACAGATACGAGTTCTTTGTGTGCGTTCTGGCGTAAGTTTGTCAGAATTGGCAAGAAGAATAAATCAAACACCACAAAATTTCAGTGTTAAACTTAAGAGAAATACGGTTACACAAGATGAGCTAAATCAAATTGCTAATGTGCTCAATGTGAAATATGAACAGTATTTTGTTTTAGCTAATGGAGATCAGGTTCGATAAATAAAGAGAAGGTAAAAAATGGATACAAACATTATTTATAATATAGATTGCGTCGCCGGAATGAATCAAATGATAGATGAGGAGTCTATAGACCTTATCATCGCGGATCCACCATATTTTAAGGTTATCGGCGAAAAATGGGATTATCTTTGGAGAACAGAAGAAGACTATCTTGAATGGTCAGAAAAATGGATTGCAGAAGCTGCCCGTGTTTTAAGAATGGGCGGTAGTTTCTATTTGTTTGGTTATTTTAGAATGTTAAGTAGATTGTTGCCTATTTTAGAAAAGTATGGTTTTGAACTTAGACAACAAATAGTATTAAATAAAGGCATGCAAGCTGTATCTGGGCGAGCAACTAAAAATTATCGAATGTTCCCTAATGTGACCGAAAGTATTTTATTTTTATGTAAAGATCCCAAACCTTTTGCAAAATCCTTTTTAAAGCAAAGGCAAAAAGAATTAGGTTATTCCGCAAAACAAATCAATGAGATGTTGGGTGTCAAATCAAACGGTGGCGGTATGTGGAGTATTTATACAGGCAAAAATGTTTGCGAGCAATTACCCACTGAAGAATTGTGGGACAAATTGCAAACAATTCTTGAATTTAACATTCCATACGATAAGATTAGTCAAACATATCATGCACAAATGGGGTTAACAGATGTATGGGATGATGTGAATTTTTATGAAGAAAAAGACCGCATCCATCCTACCCAAAAACCACAAAAACTGCTTGCAAGACTAATTCTTGCAAGCAGTGATGAGGACGATATTGTTTTAGATCCATTTATGGGTGGAGGTTCAACAGCCTTGGCTTGTATTAATAACAAGCGTAATTATATTGGATTTGAAATAGAACAAGAGTATTACGAAAAGTCGTTAGAACGATTAGCATGTAGATAGATGACGCTATTATAATTATCTTAAATCGATAAACTGTGAGCGTAACGATAGTGGTATATCTGCTTTTTTCAAAACGATTTTAGGCAAATATATTTCATCCGCGAATTTGTTGCATAGATCGGCATTGGTTATATTATTATTTTTCCTTATGTCTTCTAATAATTGCAATAGCTTTTCTTTATTTAATCCATTAACACGAGCAGATGGGCTGTATTTTTTAATAACATTTTTAATGTTAGCTACACTTATGGTAGTTGATCCAGAATATGAACTTAAAGGAAGTAGTACATCTGAATAAGTATTGTTTTTGGATGGGAATACATCGGTGATTATATTGCCATCATTTGTGATTTTTGATCTGTAAATCAAAGTTGGTTCTGTTAATGCGAATTTTAGCATATGAGGCCACATGTTAAACGGTGCTTTAGATGTTGACTGTGAACGAATATTGAGATAATAGTCAATCATACAGTACGCAAACCCTTTACTCTTCGGGTCAACTTCCCATATTGATGCAATAATGTCGTTGTTGTTGCTATCATATATGGATTCGAATTCAAAAAGAACAAAGTAATATCTGTAAGGATCCAATAACTTTGCAAACTCGTCATTGTTTCGGATTGCTATTAACCACTTCGAATCATCTTTCCTATTAATGCTTGTAGATCTGCATACAGCACATTCCGTTTCTAAACTTGAAACAACTGCACCACAAGCATTACAAGACCCTAATTGATCGACTCTATAACAAGTTTTAATTTCACCATGTCTTTCATCATCTATAACTAAATCATAACCACGAGCACCGGATTTTCCGCCAGGATATCCTGTTACGACACTCACCAAATGCTGACCAACATATCCCATACGTGCCTGAGGCGTTTGTTGAGTTATTTTTGACCATGCATTAACTTTTGCTCTTAAATCAATATATAAATCTTTGATCAAGGCTTCAGAAGCTTCTATCGTTCCTAAAGTATAATTTAGCATAAAACCACTCCTTCAAATATATTTCTATTTTGTTCTAACACATTTCGACGTTTTTTACAATAGATTATTGGAGGTGATGCAATGTACTTTAAATATCTGTCGGCTGCGTTTGGCAGCGCCATGATCACATCGGTCTATTCGGCCAGTACCACGGGCCGCAGGGAACGGCGGCATTGGCGGTCGTCGCTCCGGTCTGGAACATCATCTACAGTCTTGGCCTTTTGATGGGCATCGGCGGCAGCGTGATTTTCAGTACAAAGCGCGGCAGCGAGAAATGCGACGGGAGTGAGAACCAGTATTTCACATCGGCCGTGATCGGCGCAGTGATCTTATCCATTCTGGCATGGATCGGGGCCATATGCTTCGAGCTCCCCATCCTGACCTTCTTCGGAGCGGATGGCTCCTACCATTGTCCGCACCTATGCGTTATCCTTCCTGCTGCTGCCGTTTAACATCTTCTCGACCTATTATTTCCAGGCGATCATGAAGCCGAAGGCAGCGTTCGTTGTTTCTGTGGCACGGGGACTTGTCATCAGCGGCATTTTGATCATGGTTCTTCCTGCGCTGGTCAACGCCGATGCGATCTGGTTTGCGATGCCAGTCACGGAGCTGCTGGTCATGCTTTACGCCGCTTCGATGATCCGCAAATACACAAGGGCTTTGCCGGGAGGTACCACTTATGCAGATACCCGCCATTGAAAGCAATGCACCCTCGCTGATCTGAAGCTGCTCCCTTAATAGGCCGCCCTGCACGCAGCGCCTCCCTTGCGGTATGGGGACGTGTTCGAATCTATTTGTGCCATGATAAGATAACAGCAAAAACAAAACCACCCTAACGGGTGGTTTTGCTTTTGCTGGGACTACTTCATTCGGCCGTCGCCGGCCATGAGGGCGGTCATCTCCTCGATGCGCTCCAGTGGGAACGGCGGCTCGCACAGAGGCCTCATGGCGATAGACATGAGCTTCATGGGATTGTCGTCCGCCGCCACACGGTTGGAGCTGAGCGTTCCGCAGCGCTTGCAGCGGTGGATGATCGCCCACTCGCCGCCCCTGCGTACCCAGACCGCCACCGGCTCCATGATGCCGCCGCAGTCGGCAGCCCGGTCACCGGGCTCGATGTCTACGTGCAGGCTGGAGAGGCAGTTGGGGCAGTGGTTGCGGTGGTCGCTGCCGGCCTCCTGCGGTGTGCAGAGTCGGCCGCAGACCTTGCAGGTGAAGGTGTCATTGCAGGGATGGGTCTTGTAGTAGCCTTTTTCAAAAGTCTTCCGCTTGTTTTCGCGGTTCATGGTGTTTCCTCCTGAAGATGTGTTTTCATGCTCCGGGAGGAATGGCGTGCATATCGCCATCGATCGACAGGGGCAGGCGTGTTTGCTCTTGTCAATCGATGGCTGCCAGACCTCCCGGTCAGGCCACACGCTCCAGTGTCAGGGTATTGAGATTCAAACGCGTCTCCTTAATAAAATGTGTATTGTGCCCTGCGGGCACTGACGACAGGGTACTCTCCGCGCCGCCGTTTGTCAAGAGCCTACGCGTGCCTGAACACCTTTTTCTCCAACGCAAAAATGCGCGGACTGAAGGTGTCCGGCTCCATCGTATCATACGTCTCGCGGTAGATCTCCATACGGCTGTCCACCGCGTCGATCAGGCTCAGCAGCTCCGCCTCGGCGCACAGAGGGCGCACCGCCGCGCCGAACTCCGGCTCACCGTGGTGGGAGAGGATCAGGTGCTGCAGCAGCACGGACTTCTCCTCCGGCACGCCCAGGCGGGCGGCAGTCTCCGCCGCGTCCTGCGCTCCCATGACCAGGTGCCCCAGCAGCTGACCCTTAATGGAGTAATCCGTGGCCAGACCCAGCTGCGAAAACACGAACTCCTGCGCCTTCGCCATATCGTGGAGCAGTGTCCCCGTCAGCAGCAGGCTGCGGTCGATCGTCTCCGGGTACATTCCCGCCAGGAAGTCCGCGATCTTCACCATGTTGGCGGTGTGCATCAGCAGGCCGCCCAGAAAGGCATGGTGTACGCTCTTGGCGGCGGGGATGGACGCGAGCGTCTCCCCGTGGGCCTCCAGCATGGCCTCGGCCACGGCACGGTAGTCCGGGTCCGTAATGGAGGCCGCCGCACGGCGCAGATCCTCCATCGCCGCGCCGCAGTCGATGGGCGCGGTGGGCACCAGG
>ENA-ORMN01002092-ORMN01002092.1-human-gut-metagenome-genome-assembly--contig:-NODE-2092-length-18086-cov-5.002884_pt1 | contig 18086 bp, 28 predicted proteins | sample MGYA00242102_ERZ508993 | MGnify/ENA primary metagenome ERZ508993 (study PRJEB26280, sample SAMEA2338770) | human gut metagenome | biome: human gut; feature: human-associated habitat; material: faeces... | reverse complement strand
ATAGAGCAACGGCCTTCTAAGCCGTGGGTCGGGGGTTCGAATCCCTTCAGGCACGCTGTGGTGGGTATAGCGCAGTTGGTTAGCGCGCCAGATTGTGGCTCTGGAGGCCCAGGGTTCGAATCCCTGTATCCACCCTCTTACGAAAGTAAGTTTATCGCCAAGCACAGGCCTAGGGCTATCGCCAAGCGGTAAGGCACAGGACTTTGACTCCTGCATCTCGTTGGTTCGAATCCAACTAGCCCTGTTAGCAGGACGAAAGGAAAAGAACTGCGAATAGAATATGGGATACTAGCTCAGTCGGTAGAGCACTTGACTTTTAATCAAGTTGTCCGGGGTTCGATTCCCCGGTGTCTCATTACTGGAAAAACCTCTCAAATGCTTGTAAAATGAGTATTTGGGAGGTTTTTGTTATATGTGGTTTTAGTGTGTAATGGAGTGTTTCTTTGGTAGTCAAATGGTAGTCAGAGGCACTTTTTTTGATGTATGGTAGTCAAATGGTAGTCAAAAAAATGGACTGAAGTCAGCCCATTTTGATGAAAGAATTTAGTTTGGTTTCTGTCTGCTCTTTCTGCTCATCCAGATGAGAGTAAACTTCCATAATCATTTTTGTATCGGAATGACCCATGAGGGCAGCAGCTTTTTTCAGAGAGATTCCGGAGTAGTAGAGCATTGTCGCATAGTTGTGCCGGAAGATGTGTGCAGTGAGGTCGTGTATTGGCCTGTTTTTGGCTCGCAGATTCATTGGCATATGTTCCACTGCCTGCCATTGATTTTCTGTCATAATGGCACGATTCAGTTGCTTTATGATTGATTGCCAGAACTTTGTGTAAGAACTTTGAGTCATCAGTTCTCCATCCTGCTTTGTGAACAGGTAAAAGGTGCGGCAGTTTGCTATATAGTCGTAGATTACCTTAAATCCGGCATCTGGAATGAATACGGTACGCGTACTTGTCTGATTTTTGGTTTTAGATAGCACAGGCGTGTTCTTATCAAATACAATAGCTTTATTGATAATCAGAGAGTGTGTCGTAAGGTTGATATCCTGTTTTGTCAGAGCAAGTGCTTCTTCCCGCCTGGTACCACAGTAGAAGAGAATGTATAAGTAACATCTTTGCATTGGCAGTAGTTCAGCAGTTATAATTGCCTGCTTTTCAAGGTCTGTCAGGATTCTTTTTGTACTAACCGGTTTGGGTGGAAGTGTAATTCCCTTTACCGGTGATTTATGAATCATGTTATCATCGATTGCTGAGTTAAAGATCTGCTTTAATGTCATTATGATTTTAGAGCAGGTTTCATAATGCTCAAACTGTTCATTTATCATACTTTGTATGTCTGACTTTGTTATTTCTGATATTGTCAGATGTCCGATGGAATTTTTAATGTGCTTTTCTAAGATATTCTCATACATAGCCCGGGTATTTATGGCTGATTTAGCCTTGTAGGTGTTCAGCCAACAGGTGGCATATGTATAAAAATTTGTATCTTTGTTTTTTATGATGCCGGAATTACGGTCTATTTTTATTTGAAGGACCTTTTCATCCAGTTCCTTTATGGTTTTTCCATAAAGAGTTTTGCGGATTCTTTTGCCGCAGTCATTGTATCCCAGGTCGACATGGGTGCAATAGCGGCCATCAGCTCTTTTTGTATATTTTGCCATATATCATCCTTTCTGTTCTGTGTTGCGACGTCGCAAGAAAATGGGTACAAAAAATACACCTACTTGCAAAGCAGATGTATTGATGATATAATATGCTTTGCTCGTGGATATTATATCAGGCATCTGCCCTGAGAAAGTATCTTCAGTTAAACCGTTCGGTGCTGGTAACACCGGGCGGTTTTTCTATTATTATAACCGGTTAAAAAAATCATTTGGAGTAATAGCGGGTATGGAGCTGTATACAAAATCTTTTGTATTTCTTGTGATAATATATTTTGCACCAGCTTTTTCAGCACATTCTGACTGAAGACAATCTTCAAAATCAGAAAATGAAATATTTTGCAATCCGGAAATCATCATAGTTTCATCGATGCATACTACGGTTAGCAAATTGCATAATCCAAGAAGAAACAGACGTAAGCTATTACTATCCAAAGATTTTCTTAAAATATAGAACAGGTTTGGAATACTATGAGCAGCAATGAAACCTTCAATTTCAGAATTATTTACTAATTCAAAGATTTTTTGTGCCTGTTCAGCGAATGGTTCTCGGTTTGTTGCAAAATCAATAATAATGTTTGTATCAATCAATACTTTCATATTTTTCCTCCAGTGCTTCCGTTAAAGCCTTGTTTTCGTCTGCAACAGGAGCAGCCTTTCCACGAAATTGTTTCACGATTGAAAAAGCCTCCTGTTTACTAAGCGAATGGGTAGGAGTATTTGTGTATAACAATTTGGCAATGCTGAGCAGAGTTGTTATCTGTGCATCTTCCAGGGAGTCAACGATATTAAAGAGCTGTTGTTTGTCTGACATAAAGAGTCTCCTTTCTAAAAAAGCTATATGCTGGTTACAATTTAAAAGTTTTCATGTTTTTTCGTTTGTAATAACTGTTTTCCTTTTATAAAGTTTTTAATGATTCTCTTCAAGCTTGTTTAAATTACACCATTTTCATTACACCTAAACAAGGTAAAAAATAAATTGTATAATTATCAAGTACAGTACATACTCCATATTTATGTGTATATGATTCAAGTGCTTCTGAAAAGAAATCTTCTGTTACGTTTAAAAAGTCAGCAATTTCATATTTTGTCTGGCAACCAGCTTCATAAGCTTTAATAATTCCCATTAAGCCAATCAGGCGGTTATATCCCCACATTCTTCCGAGATATTCCTGCTTGACATTGTTTGGGTCAGTTAAATCTAATATATTACCAACATTCATATGATAATGACCGAGTTCTTCGGCTAATACGCAGGATTTTTGCGTATTAGTCAGATCTGTTCGTATTGCGATTCGATTTTCTTTAATTAATCCATCACGTCCTTGCAAGTCTTTTTCTTTTACTATTAAGTTATTAGTTGTAGTTTCTGTTAGAAGTTCTTCGTATAAGTACATCTTATATCCCCCTTTTTCATAATCAATAAAGTTAAAAGTTTTCATCGTTCATGATGTCATCATCATGTTTTCTCATTTCATCAGTTACTTCGATGTCAGTTCTTTCATGAGCAGCCTGTAAAATCAAGTGATCATCAGGTGTAGTGTATTTTGGAATGTATGTAAGTTCCTGCACACGTTTTTCAGCTTCCTGCTTGCCTAAAGCATTCAGCTGGTTATAAATTTCCATAATTTTTATGTTGGAATCAGGAGTGGCTTTGTGTGGATTATCCTCAATTAAGTCTGAACGATTGATGTTAAAATACTTTGCTAAAGTATTAACTTTATCCATTCGTGGAAGTCTGGTTCCGTTACACCAAGTGGAAACTGCGGATTTGTCAAATCCTAAATCATTAATTAGATCAGATTGCGTTTTGTTGTTAAGAGCCATAAATTTTTTCAAATTTTGAGAAAAAATTTTTTTATATAAGTCATCATTGCTCATTGTTAATACCTCCTAAGATAAGTCTACTACAGAATGTAGAAAAAATCAATACTAAAAGTAGAAAAAATACTTTTTTAGTATTGACATCTACTAAAAGTAGAGCTATAATAACATCATCAAAAGGAAAGGAGAAAGACAGATGGCTAAGAAACATAAGAAAAAAGAAAAGCTATCTCGTAAAGAGATAGCCGAATTGATTATTGAAGCTGTACTTGCCCTTGCAGCTTTGATAGAAGCATTGAAATAAATGCTTCGGGGGTATGGGGCGAAAACCCCAACCCTTATTCATGATAGCATATCTGTTAGAATAAAGCAATGAAAAAAACAGGAAAAATTTTATTTTGGGTAATTATAGCACTATTATTGGTTGGAATGATTGCGGGATGGAGCAGAATCCTTAGGATTGCGACAGGAATTTGTGCGATTGCTTTGATAGGTACAATCATATACAGACTAATAAACAGAAAGTAGGAAAATAGCTGTCCTAGCGGCTGTACGGGGAGAAGGGATAAATAAATGGAAAAGAACGAATTTAAAATATCATTGGCGGCTGCGAGAGTAAATGCGGGAATGACACAAGATGATGCAGCGAAAGAAATGCATGTGTCAAAAACAACTATATTGAATTGGGAAAAAGGAAAAATTGTACCAGGTATACCTCAGATGGCTATGTTAAGCAAAATTTATAATATGCCCGAAGAGTATATTTTTTTACCTTGTTATTCTACAAAAAGTAGATAAAAAGAGAAATGTAAGAAATTAAATAGAAGGAGAGGCGTTATGAAATACCCAAAACCAATGATGAGTATCACAGAGCTGACCGCACTTGGTTTTTCAAGAGATTACCTGCAAAAAGCAGTTCATTGCAAGCATGCAGATGAGTTTGTATATAGAACTGGACGGGGCGGAAAGTTCATGGTAGATACAGAGAAGTTTGATAAGGCGATACGAAAGAAGTGGATCGGATTTTAAGAAAGGAGTAAGAAGCATGAGTGAAAGAGTAAGCCTGAAACAGGCGGCAGCAGAACTTGGAATGTCTCCGCAGGGAGTGCGTGAGTACATGAAAAGAGGACTGATAGATATCGGTGTAGTCCTGCCGAATATCAAGGGAAAAGGTAAGAGACAGTACAAAAAAGAAAAGCGGGTGACGCAAAGAAATGTATGAATTCAGGAAAATAACAATCCGCCTGCCAGAGCAATTAATGAAGGATTTGCAACTGGAGGCGGAAAGCAAAGGATATACAGTAAAAGATACCATAACCTTTATTCTTCAGAATTATTTTGAGCAAGCCACTGTTCTAAAATAAATTCAATTTGTTTACCGGTAGAGCGTTTGCATTTAGCAGCTTCTTTCTTTACGGCTTCAAGAATTTCAGTGTTAAGTCGTAAAGTAAACCGGGAATCCCCTTCACGGGTATATGGGTCATTATTTGACATAAGCAAGCCTCCCTTCGACGTCAGAATGACATTATTATATAGCAAAAAGATAAAAAAGTAAATATGACACTTGACGTCAAAAAGAAGATATGATATAGTACAGATGAAAGGAGTTGACGTCAAATATATGACAGAAGAAAGAAAACGATATACATTTAGATTACCAAAAGGATTGTACCTGAAGTTAGAACAGGAGGCGAAAAAACAGGGAATATCAATAAACGCATTAATGTTAAAAATTTTATGGGATTGGTCAGAAAGGAAGAACAAAGCATGAGTGAACGAGTAAGTCTGAAACAGGCTGCAGCAGAACTTGGCATGTCGCCGCAGGGAGTGCGTGAGTACATGAAAAGGTAAGAGACAGTATTTTATTTACCGGGACAAACTGGACCGGGTTCTTGGAAAAAAATTTTAAGGAGAGAAAGCAATGGACAATATTGATAAACGTATAGAACTCCTGCATAAGGTGCAGGAAGAGATGGACAGAAGAGAAAGGATTCAGGAAGAGGCTTACCGCCTGCATATGGCGGGAGACTTCCAGAAGGAAGGAGAACTTTATGCAGGTCTGTGTGATGACAGCATCCTGCAGAATCTGTTCAGGCAGCTGGATGAACTGAATGAGGAAGCAGAAGCAGAGTGGAAACTCAGAGAGATTATGAATAAAATAGAGGATTTCGAGGAGAGAACAAGCAAAATGATGAAAGAGGAGTTTGAGTCACTGATTGGGAACAGTATAAGTGCGGAAGATTATGCTGTTGTAGAGAGAGTTTATATGTTCCATCCGGCCATTAGTGAAACAGCCGGAAAAGAAGAAGTTTCAGAACTGTATAAAAAGTTTGGAATGGCGATCTTCATGGATATGCTGCAGCGGGCAGAAATGGCAGAAAGTCTTATATGGAAAATAAGGCAGAACAGAAAGAGAATCGCAGAACTGGAAAAACAGTTTAATGAATTAAAATATGGCAGAATTGAAAGAAAACAGAAAGAGGAAGACTTTATGCCGTTTCCGAAAAACAGCATCCTCGGCGACAGAAAAATCAAGTGAAAGGAAGAAAGGAAGATGAAAAATTTAACCAGACATAACATCAACACAGGAAACTGTATCTGCGGAATCTGTGCCCCGGACAGCAGCATCTACTACCGGAAGGTAGAAAAACAGCATTTGACAGGCAGCATACAGAGAAATTTCCTGCCGGGGGATTATCAGATCGACATTGTCCAGGAAGAGGGAAACTTAAAACTTTCAGAAGCTATGAGGGCATTGAAATGCCTGTACCGGCTTGCAGGAGTAAAGCTGTTCTGCTCCATGTATGGGAAGGACAGAAAGATACATATTTTAGCTTCCTACGAGGACAGGATTGCTCCGGGAGAACTGCTCCTGACCCTGTTGCACCAGAATCCCCGCTGCAATATCCGTATCGCCCAGGCAACGCAGAAACAGATTGAAGTGCATGCCAGGCAGATGGCAGCAGATCGGAGAATCCGGCTGCTGGAACTGAACCGGATCATGGAGGCAGCCGTGTGGAAGCGGTTCTGAACATTGAAACAGTAGAAGAAAAGCTTGCCAGGGCATGGAGCACCACGGATGATCAGAAAATATGGAACTGTACATATGCCGGAATGGTCATCCGTGGAACAAGGGTCCTGAAAGTCTATGAAGACGAGGAAGGAGATACCTGGTACAAAACGTATTACATTGATACGGAGACGGGGGAATTACTGACAGAGGAAGAACACATATTCGGAAGAAAACTCCGGTAACAGAATAGGGAATATACCACACGATTACATTTTCAAAAAGAAGCCCCTTAGCTCAGGAAGAGAAGAGCAGCGGCAGCCGCCGCAGGGATGCAGGTTCAAATCCTGCAGGGGCATTTGCACACATGGCATACAGAACATAAGTTCGATAATCAATCTCCTTTTGAATAAAATAAAAAGTCATGTGTGCTTCTGAAATAAAAAAAAGGAATGTGCATGGCACATTCCGGACACCGGATGGTATCAAAAAAACTCATTCTGATTATACCATTCCGGAGCCGGAAAAGCAAGGAAAACATGGGATTTTGCAAATCCCTTTCCACCTTGATAGCAGTATTAAACTTATGCACATTCCGGAAAGGACAAAAGGAAAAATGGCATACATAGAGAACCGTTTTTTTGTTGGAGGGACCATAGAGGTTGAGAAGGTCTATTCCGGGAGATACGGAAAGAGGATTCCGGTATCGGAAAAAACAAAGCAGACTCCGGAGGCGGTCCGGAAAGTAAACTTCAGAAATAAAGTAAAGCATTTAAGGAGACTGATACAGAACAACTTTACCGGAGAGGACTACCATCTGGTGTTGACTTACCGGAAAGAGGACAGGCCGGAGGTGGAAAAGGCAAAAAAGATGTTAAGAAACTTTCACACCCGGATGAAACGGAGATATCAGAAACTTGGACAGGAGTATAAATGGATCTGTGTGACGGAGTACCGGACAGCGGCCATCCATCATCACCTGGTCATTAACAGTATAAAGAACGTTGACATGATCCGGCTCCTGCAGGAGTGCTGGCAGTCCGGTCATATCAATATCACCCCGATCTATCAGGACATGGACGTGGAGGGACTGGCAGAGTACCTTGTAAAAGAAACAAAAGATACCACACAGAAGAGAAAGCGGGGAGAGAAACATTCCCCCAGCCTTTGGTGCTTCAAGGAACCTGAAGCCGGTCCGGAAAGTGACCAGAATCATCCGGGCAAAAGAATGGCGGAAAGAGCCGAAGCCGTTAAAGGGCTACTACATAGATAAAGATACCTTTTCCACGGGGGTTTCTGAATTAACAGGATATGGGTACCAGTATTACCGCATGGTGCCCATCCGAAGGAGGGATTAAATGGATATTGAATATCTGAGCAGACATAAGGAAAGATATTTCCGGAAGGCAGAGAAGTATATCCGCAGGGCAGGGCTGGAAGAGGTTCTGCAGGTCAACCGGGATACCATAGGACTGTACCGGAATCAGGCGAAGGTGTATATCAGACCGCCGCTGAAGAAAGACACAAAGGAAAAGATGTGGAAGCTGGCACTGGACATGATGGACTTTCATGAAATTCCGTATCGGAAGAAATACGGAGAGACACAGGTATTTTACCGCGGATATTTCCTGTTCCGTACAAGAAAAACAGAAAATATCAAAAATCATACTTAAATAACCAGAAAACAGAAAAGAACAGAACAGAAAACATCAAATTTGAAACAAAGGAGATTATCATGTTTGAATTATTTGGAGAAATGGATTCCTGTGAGGAACTGAATGAAACGGCAGCAGGACTGCTGGCGGAAGGGGATGTGAAAAACATCCGGATTCTGGCAGAAGAGAACGGACTGGATCCGGAACTGACGGAAATGTACATAAAGGGAGAGCTGCCGGAACTGACGGATGCCGTTACGGCGGCACTCGGAAAGATAGAGGTGGAAGCGGCAGATTTACAGCCACAGGAGATTCTGCTGGACTGGATAGACTACATCCGGGGCTGTGCAGGGAAAGAAGAAGAGATGGCAAGGGCAGTGCGGAAGAAAGGAAAAAGTGTGAAAGCCTGCATTGCCACACTGCTGACCTGGGCATTGCACCACAGATATCCGGTGGATAAAGATATCCTGAAGGCAGCAGGGGTAAACATGCGGGTGGAACTGGGAGAGCCTGGCAGTGCCACGGCAAAGAAACTGATCCGGGACTATTATCTGGGAGGGGGCAGAAAGAAATGAAACGTAAGAAACTGATGGAACTCCCGGTCATGCCACGGAAAATGGCAGTAACAGAAGGCTATGAGGCGGCTGTCCATCCGGAAAACGTGGCAGGCGAAGAAGTTCTGATCATCGAACTGTATTACCGGAAGAACACGGAAGCAACGTACCGGATTTTCCTGGGGCAGGAAGATTATGAGACCTGCTGCAGAACAGGAAGTGACCCTGTCTGGTCCCATAAGGATATCGAAGATTTGATTGGGTATGAATGGAAAGGCGGGGAATACTGGCTGCGCCATGAGATAAATTTTTCTGCAGAAGGCAGAAAACGGATAGAGACATTTACCGGATACCAGGCAAAGACTCCGTCCGGGAGTATCTGCCGGTATCAGGAATACCTGCGGAAAAGGAAAATCCAGGCAAAAGAGAGGAAAGTAACCGATGCCTGGGACAGGGAAATTGGCGAACTGCCTCCCCTGCCGGCGGATTTTGAGGAGTTCTGCCGGAGAGAAGCGGTCCGGGTGCATTATTTCTTTTTTCAGAAAGAAGAACACGGGGTATGGGGATACTGCCAGTACTGTAAAGCAGAACAGCGGTATCCGAAACTCCGCCATCGTTCCTGGGGAACCTGTCCATCCTGCGGGAAACGGGTACGCAGCATCGACATGGCAAGACGGAGCAGCTGGAGAAACCAGAGAAATGTCTGGATTCTGCAGGCACAGGGAGACCGGCTGGTATACCGGGAGTATCAGGTAACCAAATGGTATGAAAGAATCCCGGCAGAATCTCCGGAGCAGATACAGATAAAAGAGACCGAAAGTGTGATTCCGGAAAAACTGATTCTGATTGGAAACCGAAAAAAAGGTTTCCAGTGGGACAGATATAAACAAAAGGGGGAATACAGATGGGTGGAATCCTCTTACCTGAGTTATGACGGATGCATGTACCATCGGAATGCCCGGGAGTGGAAGGAAGCACTGGGAGCGAAATATCTCCCGCTGGAACAGCTTCCGACAGAACTGGATGTGTGTCTGGATGCACTGCTGGACAGTCCGTATCTGGATGAGGCGGAAAAGCTGATGAAGATTGGACTGTGGCAGATGGGAATACGGGCCCTGCGGGGAAAGTATCCGGGAAAGACTCCGAAGGAAATGTTGAAAACGGAAAACGATGACCTGAAAATCCTGCTGGAGGCGGGAGCGGATGAAGAACAGTACCGCTTCTTCATGAAACTGAAAGAGGCAGGAAAAAGACCAACGGCAAAAGAGCTGGGGCAGTACTGGGAATGTGATATTCCCCTGTACATGATAGAGAATCTGATTCCCTATACCACATGGCATCAGATTTACAAGCGGTACCGGTATAACAGTGCAGAACTGCTGAACGAGTATTACCGGGATTATTTCAATATGTGCAAAGAGCTGAAGTTTGACATGAAAGCCCAGTTTGTACTGTTTCCGAAAAATATTAAAAAGGCACATGATGACCTTGTCCTGTACTATAACGAAAAGAAAGCCGAAACCATGATGCAGACAAGAAACAGCATTTATGCGAAAGTGGCAGAGAAAGAAAAGGAATTAAATGTCAGGTATGGCATGGAGGATGAAACTTATTTTATCCGGGCACCGCATGAGGCAGCAGAGCTGATAAAGGAAGGGCATGCCATGCACCACTGCGTGGGCGGGGAATCCTATGCAAAGAAAATGGCAGCAGGGGAAAGTTACATTTTATTTATCCGGAAGAAAGAGGAACCGGAGAAAAGCTGGTATACCATGGAAGTTGGAAGTGACAACCATGTCATTCAAGTGCGAGGATTTGCCAATGGAGATCCGGACCACATCCGGCAGACAGGCATTTATCAGTTATTTGAAAAGCGGTTGAAAGAACTGCAGAAAGAAAAGGAGGAATAGAATGGAAGAATTATATCAGTATCACCAGATGACTTTTGATGAATATCTGGCGGCAAAGGAAGAAATCAAGGAAAAGATACAGGGAATGGCAGCAGATTATATCTGTATCGGGTACCGCCTGCGGCAGATCGATGAAACGCAGGCATACCGTCAGGACGGTTATAAAACCCTTGCTGAATTTGCAAAACAGGAATATGGGTTAAGTCCGTCCGCAACTTCAAGATTCATGGACATTAACAGAATGTTTTCCATGAACGGATTCAGCCAGGAACTGGTCCCGGAGTTTGCCGGATATGGAGTGAGTAAATTAGCCGAAATGCTCCAGCTGACGGAAGATGACAGGGGACTGGTAAAGGCGGGAACGACCGTGGCAGATATCCGGGAACTGAAACGGCTGGAACGTGGGGAACTTGTGGAGGCAGACATCATGATACCGGAGGAATCCGTTCCGAAAGAACCGGAGCTGACAGAGGAAGAAAAGGATATCCGGAATGTCCTGCTTGCATTCTTTGCCGAGGAAGAAAACAGGCTGTCAAATGTCTGGAAGAATATCGACGATCCGGAAAAAGTGGCGGAAATCATGGCACCTTCCGGAAACAAGACCTTCCGGAAGGGACTGTATATGCTCTTTCTCTACGGATACGGGGAAGGAGCAGCCCTGAAAATATTCAAAAAGCCTTCCCGTCAGATGACATGGAAAGAGCTGACGGAAGCCATCCGGAATCTTTACCTGCCGTATGCGGATGGTGGAAACATCTGGGAGAACTGCTATGGCAGAAACGGGGAAAAGCCGCAGAAAGATTTGGGCTTGCAGGAAAAAAGTCTTGCGACGTCGCAAGAAACGGAAAAAACGGAAGAAAAGCCGGAAAGCCCAAGTCAAATCAGGGAAAATGAGATGGAAGGACAGAAAAGCATCGAAGAATATTTTGATGAAGCCGGTGATTATAAAGAGCCGGACGAAGAAAAGGACGGAAGCCCAAGTCAAAATGGGAAAAACAGGGAGCCGGAAGAGAGGAAAACGGAAGCAGAAGAGATTCCGGCAGAAACAAAGAAGGCAGCAGAGCAGGAAACAGAAAATACAGGGAACAGACAGCAGAAAAGTCTTGCGACGTCGCAAGAATCGGAAAAACCGGAATGGGAAGAAAAGGCAGAAAGGGCAGAAAGAACCATATGCCTGACAAAGGAAAAAGGGGAACTGTACTGGCGGGAGAACGGAGTGACACTTCTGCATGAAGCAGGGGACGGAGTCATATCCGGAATCGACAGCCTGCTCAGTGAAAGCCTGGCACAAGGATGCCGGGTGGAGATCATCATCAGGGAGGGATAAGGATGTTTTTTACAGAGAATCCAAAAAAGCAGACCGGAAGTTCCGGAAAACAGAAAAAAGCAGAGATTGTGAAAATGATACAGGAGCTGTCCGGAAGCCATAATCCGTATAAGATATTCAGTGATTGGATTGCCATGTATGCAATTGCAATCCAGAACTCCTGCCGGATAAAAAATGCTCTCTGGCAGGAAAGGGAAAAACGTTATCTGGAACTGATTGGCCAGTATGAGAAAGAGGAACGGTTTCAGATAGCAGAACTGTGTGGAAGGCTGGTGGAAGTCATGCAGGAAACGGAAATCACGGACTGGCTGGGAGAAATCTATATGGAATCCGGGTGCGGAAACAAGTTTACCGGCCAGTTCTTTACCTCATTCCACCTGTCGAAACTTACCGCTGAGATGGAGCTTTCCGGATATACCGGAAAAGAGAAACTGCATCTTCAGGAACCGAGCTGCGGAGGAGGCGGAATGATTCTGGCAGTGGCAGCGGTTCTGAAAGAAAAAGGAATCGATTATCAGAAATGCCTGGATGTGGTGGCACAGGATCTGGACTGGAACGGAGTTTATATGACTTACATCCAGCTGAGCCTACTGGGAATACCGGCGGTTGTGGTACAGGGGGACACCCTGACAGATCCGTACCGGAAAGGCTACGAAGAAAGGAGGATATTCAGGACACCGGCAAAGATGGGAATCCTGATATAAAGGAAAATGGATGCAAGAAAAGATTTATATGACAGGCTGATTGCAATGATTACGGCAGCAGGAATGGATGCTGGCTGCATAAAGCATGAGCTGTACATCGCACTGAGCGATTATGAAATATCGATGCGGTGTACGGAAGTTGCGGTGCGGTCGGAGGAAAGAAACCAGGCACTGATTAAAAAGTTCCTCACGGCAAAAATCGTGAAGGGATGCAGTAACCGGACGATTCAGTACTATGGATCGGCACTGGTGTTTATCCTGAACAGTATAAACAAGACCGTTGATGATATCACGGCCGATGACATCCGGCTGTATATTGCCCTGCGGATGAAGCGAGATCATGTGACAGAAGTCACAATCGATAATGAAATCAGAATCCTCCGGTCGTTTTATGCCTATCTGTGCATGGAAGAAATTGTTCAACGGAATATCATGCTGAAAGTAGATAAGGTAAAAGCGGTCAGACAGAGAAAAGAAGCCTTTACGGAACAGGAAATTGAGAAACTGCGTTACCAGGCGACCCAGATGGGGGCAAGAGAGGAGGCGATCGTGGAACTGCTTTTAAGCACCGGGGCAAGAGTCACCGAACTGTGCAATATCCGCCTGAATGAGATGGAAGACAGCCGGATTCTGGTGCATGGAAAAGGAAAAAAAGACCGGTATGTCTATGTGAACATCCGGGCCATGATGGCGACGCAGAGATATATGGGGCTGCGAAAGGATGACAGTCCTTATCTGTTTCCGGGAGGAAAAACTCCGGTTGAGATGAAAAAAAGGAAAGACCTGAGGAACTGGTGGATGGATCCTGAAAATCTGACTGACCAGGCGATCAATCCCGGAACCATTGAAACCGTGTGCCGGAAAATTGCACAGAAATGCGGGATTGAACATGGAAATCCGCACAAATACCGAAGAACCTGTGCCACCATGGCATTAAAAAGAGGGATGCCAATCGAACAGGTATCCAAAATGCTTGGACATGAAGATTTAAAGACCACAATGATTTACCTTGACCTGTCAGAAGAGGATTTGAGACATGCACATGAGAAATATGTTCTTTAGGGAGGGATAAGATGAAAGTGCTGATAGAGATTGAGGCAGATGCGGAAGGATACCGGTACCGGTTAAGCTGCATCCATGCCGGAAAGAATATAGAGAAAAGCGAATATACGGAAGATTTGGAACATACCCTGAATGCAAAGTATTTACTTGCCCTGAATGAGGCATTGAAAAGAATGGTGCAGAAGTCAGAGATAGAAGTCAAAATAGCGGAATCAGGAGCCTATGTGTATGGAGCAATCCGGAACGGCTGGCCGGATCTGTGGGAGGAAAACGGATGGAAGACGGCAAAGAAAAAAGAGGTAAAGAATCAGGAACTGTGGCAGCAGTACCGGAAGCTGGCAGCAGGGCATACGATACATGTGGTAATCAGGTGGAGAAAGGAGTAAAAATGAATATTGAAGAAGCAATCAAACATACAAGAGAGGTTGCAACTAAGAAAAGAATATTAGCACAGGATAAAAATATTCTGAATGACAATGTTGAGGAATGTGAAGAATGTGCAAAGGAGCATGAGCAACTTGCAGAATGGCTCATAAAATTAAAAGAATATCAGGATTTGGAGGCTGATGGCAGGCTTGCAAGGTTGCCTTGCAAGGTGGGGGATGTTGTATATCGAATAAATATAGGAGCAATGAAGCCTGTAATCCCACTTCGAGTTGTTGAATACAGATTTAAAATTGTTGGAAATTGTATCAGAGAGAAAATTTGTTGTTCCGATGATTTTTTGTGTAAACAGCCAAGCATAATTTATTATGCAGAAGATATTGGCAATAAGGTATTCATAACAAAGTCCGAAGCAGAATCAAAACTGAAAGAATTAAGAGGTGTGGAATGACAAATAAATGTGAAAATTGTAATGCAAGTAATATGTGTGAAGATGTTGCAGGGAGTTGTGAAAAAGTTATAAACTATGCGAACACTATTTACAACAAGGCACTTGATGATTTCTTGAATGAAATAAGCGAAAGTATATTATGGGGCATACTCGCTAAAGTAATGCTAAGAGATATAAATGCAACCGATGGAACAGATGAAGTTATTGATTATTTACAAAAAATTGTAAGACAGTTAAAGGGAGGTAAAGAAAAAACTTTTTGCAACTGCCAACACAACAACAATCCAAGAGACAATGAGCCTTGTTGCAGATGCGACAGCAGAATGACTAACGCAGACAGAATCAGAAACATGTCAGATAAAGAATTAGCAAAACTTTTAACAGGCAATTTAGTTTTTAATTGCTCTGACTATTGTAACGATTTTGCACCAGGGTGTGCTTTTAAATGTCAGGAAAAAGACAGGGAAATGGCATTAAGATGGCTTCAATCCGAAGCAGAACAGGAAAGAGGGTGAGAACATGAACCGGGAAGGATACCGTGATGATGTGGCGGAAACAGCAATCAGAAATGTAACTTATATTCCCAGACATATCAATGAAGTCTATGCGGCACTGAATAAAGTGGCAAGTTTACATAGCCTTGAAATTGTTGGTCTGAGGGACAAAAAGACAGGGAAGGAGTACAGAAAATAATGAATCTCTCAGAGGAAAAATTAAACGAAATCATTGAAAGAGCGGTAAGAAAAGGAGTAGATGAATATATCAGTGAGCAGGAGAGGAAACAGAAAAAGAAGAAAAGCAGATACCATGACACCTACGCGCTGATGAAGTGTTACCGGGATGCGGTATTTCACATTGAAAATGCAGTGTCCGAAGCAAGCCAGATGGCAGCAGAATATGCAAATGAGAAAGAAGAAATCTATCTAAGAAGTGTCCGCAGAACAAGATTCCGGACAATGATTATAAAGAGTCACATTGACCGGGCGGTGGATGAGATAAAACGCAGAAGAACAGAGGCTGGAAGAGAAGAGGAATACAGGGCATTTGAAATGTACTTCATGGAGGGAGTGGGGTATGAGCAGATAGCAGAAGAACTGGAAACAGGAGTTAATACACCGCGGAGATGGGTAAAAGGGATTCTCAAAGAGTTATCTGTATTGCTCTGGGGACTTGACACGGATGGTTAAAATGTGGTAAAAACATGGAGTTTACATGGTAAAATGAATGATTTATAATTGTATCGTGCAAAACTGTAGGAACTGCACAGGGCAATTAAGTGAAATCTCCTTGTAAAAAAAAGACGTGAGGAAAAAAGGCATCGGAAGGTGTCTTTTTTTCATGTAAACAGATAGATAGGAAGGTGGTGTTGTGGCAGATTATAAACTGGCAGAAAAAGATTACATGTCGGGTATGAAGTACAAAGATATTGCGGAAAAATATGGTGTGAGTCTTGCAACCGTAAAAAGCTGGAAAACGAGATACGGATGGAGCAGACAGGGTATGCATACAAAAACATCAAAAAGTATGCATACAAAAGAGAGGAACAAACAGAACGTAAAACAGGGAGAAAATCAGGAAGTGGAAGTAACTCCGGCAGATAGTGAACTGACAGAGAAACAGCAGATGTTCTGCCTGTATTTTGTACGGTGCTTCAATGCAACAAAAGCATATCAGAAAGCATATGACTGTGATTATGATTCTGCAAGGGCAGCAGCATCTAAATTATTAACAAATATTAACATAAAAACAAGAATACGGGAACTGAAACAGGAAAAACTCAACAGGGAACTTCTGGAAGAAAATGATGTTTTCCAAAAGTACATAGACATTGCATTTGCAGATATGTCAGATTATGCGGAGTGGAATAAAGACCGGGTAAAGCTTAGAAACAGCAATATGGTAGACGGAACACTTATAAGTGAAGTCAAAGAAGGAAAGACCGGTGTCAGTATTAAGCTGCCGGACAGGATGAAGGCACTGCAATGGCTGTCAGAGCATATGGATTTTGCAACAGAAGAGCAGGCAGATGACGGATTTATTGAGGCTTTAAATGCAACAGCCGGAGAGGACTGGACGGATGAAGAGGATAATAAGACAGACATTTAAGTTCCAGCCGTTTTCCAAAAAGCAGCGAAAAGTTCTGAACTGGTGGTGTGACAGTTCCTCGGTAAAAGATGCGAATGGAATCATTGCAGATGGTTCCATCCGTTCCGGTAAGACGGTAAGTATGTCACTCAGCTTCGTAATATGGGGCATGACGAGATTCCGGGAACAGAATTTTGCCATGTGCGGAAAAACAATCGGTTCTTTCCGGAGAAATGTATTGTTCTGGTTAAAAGCCATGCTGAAATCAAGAGGTTATACCATAACTGAATACAGGGCAGATAACCTTGTGGTGGTAACAAAAGGAAATGTAAGCAACAATTTTTATATCTTTGGTGGAAAAGACGAACGTTCGCAGGACCTGATTCAGGGAATTACACTTGCGGGCGTTTTTTTTGATGAAGTGGCTCTTATGCCGCAGTCATTTGTCACACAGGCAATTGCAAGATGTTCTGTGGATAACTCAAAGTACTGGTTTAACTGCAATCCGGACGGACCATATCATTGGTTCAAAACAGACTGGATCGACAAATGCAGGGAAAGAAATATCCTGTATCTGCACTTTACGATGGACGATAACCTGAGTTTATCAGAAGCAATCAAAGAAAGATATAAATCAGGTTTCAGCGGAGTGTTCTATCAGAGATATATCGCAGGATTATGGGTAATGGCGGAAGGTGTTATCTATGATATGTTTGATAATGCAAAGCATCTGGTAAAAGACATTCAGGCAGCAGATAAGTATTATGTATCCTGCGACTATGGAACGCAGAATGCAACCGTATTTTTACTGTGGTATCAGGACAGCTCCGGAAAATGGATTTGCAGCCGGGAATATTATTACAGCGGCAGAGAGGAAGGAAGCCAGAAAACAGATACAGAGTATGCGGATGACCTGGAAGAATGGCTGGATGGGATAAAGCCGGAAAAAATCATCATAGATCCAGCCGCAGCTTCTTTTATTGCAGAACTGAAAAAGAGAGGATACAAGATAAAGAAAGCAAGAAATAATGTACTGGACGGAATCCGGTATGTGGCTTCGTTACTGAACCGGGAGGAAATCGCTTTTTATGAAGGCTGTATCAATACAAGAAAAGAATTTGCTTCATATGTCTGGGATGAAAAAGCATCCGGAAAAGGAGAAGATAAACCGGTAAAACAGAGAGACCATGCAATGGATGCAGTCAGATACTTCTGCTTTACCATTATTCGTAAACCACAGGGCATCAGTATATTAACATAAGCGGAGGTAAAAAGAGATGAATTTGGAAGCCATGAAACGGCTGATAGCGAAATATCAATATGGACATACTGATTGTTGTGATAAAATATAGTTGTAACACCTCTGCCTAATAAGATATAATCTTAATTTAGAAGGAAAAGAGGTATGTTACAATGACACAATATTATGAACCAGAATTTAAAAAGAAAATTGTTCGTCTTCA
>ENA-ORMN01002085-ORMN01002085.1-human-gut-metagenome-genome-assembly--contig:-NODE-2085-length-18116-cov-6.157909_pt1 | contig 18116 bp, 17 predicted proteins | sample MGYA00242102_ERZ508993 | MGnify/ENA primary metagenome ERZ508993 (study PRJEB26280, sample SAMEA2338770) | human gut metagenome | biome: human gut; feature: human-associated habitat; material: faeces... | reverse complement strand
TTTTTGCCCCTCTAAACAATAAAGATAGCAAAAACGAAAAAGAGCAACCGATTTTTTCAAAATTTGCGAAAATTTTTTGGGAGCGTTTACTTTCTTCCTGGTTCCCTCTCTTTCTCTGTTGTATTTCATCCAACAAGAAGGGAGGGAAAACGATTATGACACAGCCGATCCGCTATCTCCAGACGGATCCGCGCTGGGCAAAGCTGGACTACTCAGCCAAAGGCGAGAAAACGACCATCGGTGCTTCTGGCTGTGGTCCTACTGCAATGGCTATGGTTTTGGCAACTTGGGCGGACAAGTCCGTGACGCCGAAGAGCGAGTGTGCCTGGGCATTGTCTCGTGGCTATAAGGCCCCAAAACAGGGGACCTACTATGGCTACTTTGCTCCGGCAGCCAAGCGATATGGCCTTAAGGCTTACATGCTCAACGGCACCACTATTTACGGCAAGCAGGATAGCCCCTATCATGCCAAAGCGAAAGCAGCGTTGGATCAGGGCCATCTTGTGATCGCCTGCATGGGGCCGGGGCTATGGACTTCTTCCGGGCATTTCGTCCTGCTGTGGAAGCTCCAGGGCAACACCGTGTTTCTGAACGACCCGGCAAGCACCCGCCTGGCACGGACCCAGGGGAACTATGCGTTGTTCCGCAAACAGGTGAAGTATTACTTCAAATACTTGAAAGCAGATTAGATAATGTAGTATATAGATTAGGATTCGCAAGCTCAAGAGCTCAAGCAAGAATGCTTGTAACACATGGTGCTTTTGAAGTAAACGGACACAAAGTTGATATACCATCATACTTAGTAAAAGCCGGAGATGTAATCGCCGTAAGAGAAATAAGAAAAGACAATGGAGCAATAAAAATTGCTGTAGAAGAAAATGGAAGTAGACCAGTTCCAGCTTGGCTAGAAAAAGACCAAGAAAAATTAAGTGGAAAGGTTGTAACATTAGCAACAAGAGAAGATATTGACCTACCTGTTGAGGAACATTTAATAGTAGAGCTTTACTCTAAATAATAGGTTATTTTAATATAAAAGTTGTAAATATATGAATCCAGTATATTTATATTAGGAGGTAAAAATGATAGAATTTGAAAAGCCAAATATTAAATGCTTAGAAATGGATAACAATACAAATTATGCTAAATTTACATGTGAACCACTTGAACGTGGATATGGTATTACAATAGGAAATTCATTAAGAAGAATACTACTTTCTTCACTTCCAGGAGCAGCAATAACATCTGTAAAAATAGATGGAGCAGCTCATGAATTTACTACAATACCAAACGTAGTTGAAGATGTACCAGAAATAATAGTAAACTTAAAAATGGTAAGAATAAAAATAGTTGATGACGAGCCTAAGACTCTAAGAATAAATTTCCAAGGAGAAGGCGAAGTTACAGCTGCAAATATTGAAACTGATGGTTCAGTAGAAATATTAAACCCAGACTTGCATATTGCAACTGTTTCTGAAGGTGGACATCTAACAATGGAAATGACAGCAAATCGTGGCAGAGGATACAACAATGCAGAAAAGAACAAAACACCGGATATGCCAATAGGAGTTATTCCAATAGATTCTATATATACACCTGTAAAGAAAGTAAATTATGCAGTAGAGAATACTAGAGTTGGTCAAATGGTTGATTTGGATAAGCTTACAATAGAAGTATGGACAGATGGAAGTTTAAAACCATATGAAGCATTAAGCTTAGCAGCAAAAATTATGACTGAACACTTAGAATTATTTATTGACTTATCAGAAATAAGCAAAAATACTCAAGTTATGGTAGAAAAAGAAGAGTCTAAGAAAGAGAAAGTATTAGAAACTTCAATAGAAGATTTAGAATTATCTGCTAGATCATTTAACTGCCTAAAGAGAGCAGGAATATCTACAGTAGAAGACTTAACAAATAAGACTGAAGCTGACATGATGAAAGTAAGAAACTTAGGTAAAAAATCATTAGATGAAGTAACTAACAAATTACATTCATTAGGATTAGACTTCGCTAGCAATGAAGAATAAAGGAAGGTGAAAAAAGTGGCAACAAATAGAAAATTAGGAAGAACAACTGATATTCGTTTATCAATGCTTAAAACTCAAGTAACAGATCTATTATGGCACGGAAAAATTGAAACAACTGAAACAAGAGCAAAAGAGACAAAAGCAATAGCTGATTCTTTAATAGCATTAGCTGTAAAAGAAGCTGGAAATTTTGAAGAAGTTGAAGTTAAAGTTTCAAGAGCTAAATTAGACGAAAAAGGAAATAAAGTTACAGAACTTGCAAAGAGCAAAAATGGTAATGAATACTTAAAAGTAGTTAGAGAAACAACTACAGAAAAAAGAAAGAAAGACATGCCATCAAAATTAAATGCAAGAAGAAAAATAATGAGAAATGTAAACAAAGTAAAAGATGCAGACGGAAAGAATGTTGATATACCAACAAAATTATTCGATGAAATAGCACCAAAATACAAAGATGTAAAAGGTGGATATACAAGAATAATAAAGAAGGGTCAACGTAGAGGAGACGCTGCAGAAACAGTTATATTAGAATTAATATAGTAATGTAAAACGGTGCAATAAAATGCATCGTTTTTTGTTGCGTAATAGGAAAATTTGAAAAATTGTCATAACAAGAGCTTAAAGAAGTTATGCTAAAAGCTCTTTATATTCGTTCAAAGTTAAAACTTTAATAAAATCAAAATCCTTAGAAAAAGTTTTTAAAATATTCAGAGTATTATCAGTTGAATCTAAATCAACAATTATTATCTTTGAAATATTTAAGTTATAATATAGCATTTTATAAATAAATACTCGTAAAAAATATTCAATATTATTTTCTTGATTATGGACTGTTATTATAAAAGAACTGCCGTTAAAAGATACCTTAGGATATTTATGTATATGAATAATGGTTTTACAGATTTCGAATAAACCATATAAAGCAAATGTCCATAATAAAGAGGTTAGTATAAAGTTTACCATAAATTGCCTCCTTTAATAAATAATATTTATGATATATTATATGAGGTGTTAATATAAATTGTTCTAATTATGAAATTGAAGAAACTTCTTTTTAAACTTAAAATGTTGTTCTTTGTCGGAGATCCTAATAGATTCTTCAAAAGGCAAACTTACAGTCTTATTTTAAAAGAGAAGTTGATTTAACCTATATATAATGTAATGAGCACTTTATTTCATGTCGAAAACGGTCGTACGAATGTTCGCACTATTTTGAGAAAAACATTGAAAATAAGATTTTTTTGTGATAGTATATTGCTAATAAAATAGCAAATGAAGAAATTAAATGAATTTTAAAATAGATTAATAGAATTGAGGAATAAAATTGCAATTAGAAGGACAAGTAATTGATATTATATATAAAAATGATATAAATAGTTATACTGTTGCTACTTTTGAAACTAGTGAGCAAGAGGAAACTACGATTGTTGGATATTTACCTTTTGTAAATGAAGGTGATAATTTAAAGATAACTGGAGATATAGTAAAGCATCCAGATTATGGAGAACAGTTTAAAATTGCTACATTTGAAAAGACTATGCCAACAACACCAGAAGCATTGGAAAAATATCTTTCAAATGGAAGTTTTAAAGGAGTAGGACCTGCAACAGCAAAAAAGATTGTAAATACATTTGGTAAAGATACAATAAACGTAATAAAATTAGAACCACAAAAACTTACACAAATCAAAGGAATAAGTAAAGAAAAAGCTTTAGAAATTACAGAACAGTTTGTTGCAAATTGGGAGATATGGCAAATTGTTGGCTTCTTAGATAAATTTGGAATAGGACCACAGAGTGCAGAAGGTGTTTATAAAAAATTAGGAGAGGGAGCTTTAGAAAGAATAAGCGAAAATCCGTATATATTAGTTGATGTAGCAAGTAAAGTTAATTTTGAAAAAGTCGACAGAATTGCAATGGAAATGGGAGTTGAAGAAAGCAACTATAAAAGAATAAGAAGTGGTATTAAGTATGGCTTAGAAAAAATAGGCTTAAATGGCAATTCTTGTGTGTTATATGACAACTTAATAAAGTATGAGCAAAATTTATTAAGAGTGGATATAAATAATATTGAAGAAGCAATAATTCAAATGAAAGCAAAAGAGGAAATTGTATTAGAAGATAGACCAGATGGAAAAGAGTGGGTCTATTCTAAGAATTTTTATGAGGCAGAGAAAAACATTGCAGAAAAAATAGTTGGACTTAGAAATGCAGATAATGTTAAAAGAATAATAACGCTAAGAGAAGACTTAAGAATAATAGAGGATAATATAGATATAGAACTTTCTGAAAAACAAAGAGAAGCAATAGAAAGCATAAATGAGCATAATGTATGTATTATTACTGGTGGACCGGGTACTGGAAAAACTACTATTATTAAAGCCATAATAGAATTATACAAAAAACATGGTATGAAGCCTGTATTATGTGCTCCAACTGGTAGAGCAGCAAAAAGAATGACTGAAACTACTGGAGAGGATGCAAAGACTTTACATAGATTGCTAGAATTGGCTGGAATGTCTGATGATACAGATAATTTTAATACAAATTTATTGGTAACTCCTATAGATGGAGATATTATTATAGTAGATGAAGCGTCAATGATTGATATGTTTTTAATGAATTATTTATTAAAAGCAATTTATAAAGGAACAAAATTAGTTTTAGTAGGAGATACGGACCAGCTTCCATCAGTTGGACCAGGGAGTATATTAAAAGATATTATAGATTCAAAACAAGTGCAAACTATTACTTTAAACCAAATATTTAGACAAGCTGCTAAAAGCAAAATAATAGTAAACGCACATAGAGTAAACGAGGGCGAAAGTTTTATTAGTGGAAATGTGAAAGAAACTCAAATTGATGAAGAGAATATTGAGTTATTAGATGATTTCTTCTACATAAATGAAGCTAATCAAGAAAAAATTCAACAAACTATCGTAAGCTTGTGCAAAGGTAGACTGAAAAAGTTTGGAAACTATGATTTTTTCAGTAATATTCAAGTGATAACTCCAACAAAAAAAGGAAAATTGGGAACAAAAGAGCTTAATGTATTACTTCAAAAAGAATTGAACCCAGAAGAAGTTGATAAGGATGAAAAAGAATTTGGAGAGATAAAATTTAGAGAGCAAGATAGAGTCATGCAAACAAAAAATAATTACAATTTGTTATGGGAAAAAGACAATGATAGAACATTTAGAAAAGAATTAGGCAACGGAATTTTCAATGGAGAACTTGGTATAATAGATAGAATAAACAAAGAAGAAAAAACAGTAAAAGTAAAATTCGATGATGGAAAAATTGCGACATATGATAATACCGATTTGGACCAATTAGAGCATGCTTATGCTATAACTGTACATAAATCACAAGGTAGTGAATTTGATGTAGTAATATTAGTTGCAAGTCAGAGTGCACCAATGTTATTAACTAGAAATTTAATATACACTGCAATGACAAGAGCAAAAAAACTATTAATTGTAATCGGTCCTCAGAGTGTTGTAAGTTATATGATACAAAATAACACAACAAGACAAAGAAATACAGGATTAACTTATAAGCTTGAAAAGATAGGAGAATAAGTTTGAAAATTGTAACAATTTAAGAGGAGGAACAAAGTATATTACAGCAAATTATAAATTTGATATATCCGCCAGTGTGTGCATTTTGTGGAAAAATAGATGAAAATTTTTTTTGTGAAAAATGTAATAAAAAATTTGAAAGAATAACGAATGTACATATTCAAAAATATAAAAATAAAACATATGCAGAACACATTTATGTGTTTAAATATACTGATATTAGAAAGGAAATATTAGAATACAAATTTGATGATAAAGCGTATTATTACAAGACTATATCACAAGTTTTTTTGAAAAATAAAAAAATATGTGAAATATTAAAAACTTATGATATAATAATTCCAGTTCCAATTCATAATAAAAGAAGGAAAGAAAGAGGCTATAATCAAAGTGCATTAATTGCAAAAGAATTTTCTAAGAATATAAATGAATTGGAATATGAGGATATTCTGATAAAAAAGAAAAATACTATAGCACAAAGTACATTAAATAAAGAAGAAAGATTAAAAAATGCCATCGATATGTATAAAATAAAGGAAAATAAACAAGATATAATTTACAACAAAAATGTGCTTATATTTGATGACATATATACTACAGGAGCAACCGCAAATGAATGTGCAAAAGCAATAAGAGAAGCAAATCCGAGTAAAGTTGGAATATTAACAATAGCAAAAGATTAAATAATAAATAAACTAAAAATTGAAGGGAGAGAGATAATGGACGATTTAGTAGAAAGCATACTAGACTATATAAGAGCAGATTATACAGATTATGCAATTATGATAAATGGTGAATGGGGAAGCGGTAAAACTTATTTCTGGAACCATAAAATAAGAAACAAAATTGAAGCAATGCAAATAAATGGTAAGAAATACACAACAATATACATGTCTTTATATGGAATATCAAATCTAGAAGAAATAAGTAAAAAAATCTTTATCGAAACTACTCAATTAATGGATAAAAACTTAAAAAAATATATGGGTTCAAAAGGCGAAAAAGTCATTCCAGAATATGCTAAGACTGGCTTGGATATGGCGAATTTCTTTGGTGTAACACAAAATGGTGATAAGATTAATTATGAGGAATTTTTCTCAACAGAAGATAAAGTATTATGTTTTGATGACCTTGAAAGAGCAAATGTTGATGTTATTGATATATTAGGTTATATTAATAACTTTGTTGAGCATGACCATATAAAGACAATAATAATATGTAATGAAAAAGAATTGTCTACAAAGCTAAAGAGTAGCAATTTGGAAATGAAGACATTTATTGCTACATATTTGTTGGATAAAGAAAACAAACTAAATGTAAAAACAGATGAGCCAATGGTTCAGCGTATTCAAGATACAATTGAATATGTATTTGATAAAGCAAATGATTATGAAAGAATAAAAGAAAAATTAATTGGGGAAACTTTTGAATATGCTCCGGAGTTTACATATATTATAAATGGACTATTAATGAGATACGAAAGATATCCAGAATTGATTAGATTTTTAAGGCAAAATTCAAATTTGATAACATCAACATTTAACAAGAGTGGAACTCGAAATTTAAGAATTTTAAAACATGCTTTAAACGATTTTAAAAAGATATTTGACATGGTAAGTAGAGACTATTCAAATACTAATAATAGAATAATGCAAACAATGTTAATATTTACAATTGCAATTTCATTTGAAATAAAAGCTGGTAAAGTTACAAAAGACAAGTTTAAAAACATAGAAAACAACGAAGAATATAGAGCTATATTAGTTTCTTCTAGAGTATTTATGGACAATAGACAATTCTATATTAAGGAATTTGATAATACATATTATTATAATTTTAAAGTTGAATATAGATTCTTTAAATTTATTGAAATATACGTACGTACTAGAATATTTGATATGAAAGTATTCAAGGATAACATGGAAGTAATAAGAAATACTATAGACACAGACCAGTTGCCTGGCTATAAGAGGCTATTGACTGAAGAATATTGGAAAATATCAGATGATCAATTTCCAGCTGTAATAGAACAAATAATTGACGATGTAAAAAACGGTAAAATAAAGCCAATAGAAATAGTTAAAATATTTGCATATTTTAGTTATTTCATTGAAAAAAATCTGATAGATTACGATATACAAACAATAGAAAGTGTATTTATAAATGGAATGAACATTGCATCAGTAACTTCTGAATATTGCGAAGATGCAGAAGAAGAGTTGTCTCAAATTGCAACAGAAGATGCAGGACCAGAAATGAACAATATAATACAAAGATTTTATGAAATAAATGCTCAATTAAAAGACAAAATGTACAGAGAAAAAGCAGATGAATTATTTAAGTGTATTCCTATGAAAATGGAATTATTCTATGATAAGTTTGCAAAAGAATGTAATAATATTCCAATATTTAAGTATTATGATCCATTCCAAATATTTCAAAGGATTTCTTGTGCAAGTAACGAGGATATAGTTTCAATAAGAGAAATGCTAGCAGAAAGAGCAAAACATCATAAAGAAGAGATTAGACCAGAGATGGAGAACATAGCAAAATTAAAGCAAATAATGTGTGATTATATTGATGGTAAGAAACCTACAATAAAAAATGTTATGATAGAAGAATTTGCTAAAGAATTGGATAAAGTATTAAAAATGGAAAAAACTGAAGTAAAAAACACTGCTGATTGATTTTTGATAAAATGAATGAAATAAAAAAATGAATATTTTTCCCCTTTTTTGTAATAATAAACAATATAAAACAAATTATAAAAGAGGAGGAAAAATATGAAAGCAACAGGAGTTGTAAGAAGGATAGACGATTTAGGCAGAGTAGTAATTCCAAAAGAAATAAGAAGAACACTACGAATAAAAGAAGGTGATCCACTTGAAATATTTACGGACAAAGAAGGAGAAGTAATATTAAAGAAATATTCACCAATAGGTGAGCTTTCGGAATTTGCTGCAGAATATGCTGAAACATTGACAAAGACTACTGGACATATAGCTTGTATAACTGATAAGGATACAGTAATTGCTGTATCTGGAGTATCAAAAAAAGAATGGCTAGAACAAGGAATAAGCCAAGAACTAGAAGAAATATTAGATAATAAAGTAAAATATGTAAGTAAAGAAAATAATGATATGGCTGTACCAATTACGCAGAACGAAAAAAATGATAAAATATATAAAGCACAAGTAATATACCCAATAATATCTGATGGTGATGCAATTGGAAGTGTAATACTATTGTCAAAAGATGAGAAAACCAAAATGTCAGAAGTGGAACAAAAAGTTGCACAATCTGCGGCTAATTTTCTAGGAAAGCAGATGGAAATATAATAAAAGTTTGTACATGTCTATATCTAAAAGTAGAATAATAGAAAAATAGTAACTAAAATTAAAATAAAAATTAAACTAAAAAAGAAAATATCAAATAAAAACCAAAAAAATTCAAAAAAGACTTGATAAAAATTGTTTTTTATAGTATAAATATTATAGATATTTGAAATATATTGTTTACAAAGGAGGAAGAAAGATGGAAGGACCAGTAAATCCAATAAATAATGACAATGTTATACCAAATCAATTTGATACAGCAGTACCAACAAAGATTAGCACATGGACTAAAATAAAGAATTTTTTATTTCAAGAAATAACAGTAGAATTAACTCCAAAGCAAGAAGCAACATTTAAAGCTATAAATGACTTCTGGCACCAAGAGATTGATGAAGATCAAGTTCATGCTTTTTTATTCCAAAAAGTACAATTCTAATATGAAGCAAGCCTAATTGGGCTTGTTATTTTTTTTATGAAAGAAAATTAAGACAAAATAGAAGCAATCTTTATAGATTGCTTCTTATCTTTTATATTGAGCCATTTTAATTACATTGGCATTATTAAATTTGCCAAAGGATATCCAATAAATGATGCAACTAAAATAATTACAAACATCATTAAGAATCCGTATTTTAATAAACTTGTTGAATCAGACCAACCTGATGAACCAGCTACTGCAACGTAAGGCATTGCAGGTGGAGCAGCAGAACCTGTTGAAGCAATTAAACCAATAATAGCTGTAATAGCTGCGGCATTTAATGCACCACCAGATGCTAGTGCTACTGGAACAGCAAGTGTTGGAACTAATTGTGCTGTAACCATGTGAGAAGATACGTTTGATTGTAATCCAGCCCACAATGAGAATAACAAAATTAGTAATACTGGTGATAAGCCAGTTGTAATTGGTGCAATAGATGCAGACAAGAATGTTGTAAGACCTATTGCTTTATTTGTCATTGCAGCACCTAAAGCAAGTGTTGCAGATGCCATTATTATACTTGGCCAAGATACACCTTTTACCATAGATTCGTTAATATTTATTAATGGTTTTCCTTGGTATTTCAAAATAGATAAAGCTATTATTCCGAATAGTGGAGGCATAGCTGTACCTAAATTGCTAATCCAAGTAAATGCTGTTGAAATCCATTTTACTGAACTTGTTTTTAATAAGCTTGGTAGAACCCATAATGCAACTACTAAAAGGAATGTTCCAAGAATAATTTTTTCACCTTGGTTTGCACTAGGAATTTCTTTTTTCATCTTATCAAATTCATTAGATTTTAGGTTTATTTTCTTTGTACTTGGTCTCATTAAGAATTTGAATACAAGCATCATTAATGCAAATATTATAATTCCTGTTGGAATTGCATAAAGCATGTATTGACCATAGCTTATGCTAGATCCTGTTAGAGATTTGAATACTCCCATTGAAAGAACAGGGAATACGTGTGCTATTGGTGTCATACCAGAAGATAAGCTTGTACAGAATACTAAGCCCATCATAAGCATGTTTGCGTATTTATCACCTTTTTTTAGTCCTAATACATTATAAATTTCTTCAAGAATAGGTAATATTATAAAGTATAAAACTGTTGGAGACATGAATAACCCAATTACAAGAACTGCTGCAAAGAAGCAGAAGGCAAATCTCCAAGGTGTTTTTCTTGCAAATTTACTAGTTACAAATCCAAGAGCTATTTTCTTAACATATCCTGTTTGAGAAAATGCGTATGTGAACATGAATGTAAATAGCAAGAATGCGAATGTCTCGTTACCAAACGAATTTTGCAATGTCGTTTTCATTCCAAGTGATGGAACAAGAGCAAGCGTTGCTAAACATAATAAACTTGGCCAGCCTATTCCAACTGTTATCCATAAGAATAAAACAGATATGAATACGCCAAGAACTTTCATACCATCGGCGCTAAGACCTGATGGAGGTGTTGCTATAAAAAATATAGCAATGATAATTAATGCAAAAAGAGTGCAAACAAACTCTTTTTCATTTTTAGTCATTAAAGGCTTTTTTTCTTTTTTTGTTTTTTCCATATTTTAGTCCTTTTTCATAAGATTTAGGCCTTTAAGGGAAAGCCTATAAAACCATAGGCTCAATATAAAAATTTATTTTAAGTAAAAATAATTACATTAAAATCTAAATTAAAGCACCTTGATTAACAAGTTCTTCTTGAACAGCTTTTACATCATAAGATGTGTTGTCTAGTGTTAAAGCTGCTGCTACACCTGCTGCTTGTCCAGTAGCAAAGCCTGTTCCCATAACACGTACAGAACCAAGTGCTAATGAGTCTGTAGAAATTGTTCTACCAGCAGCCCATAAATTCTTAGCATCTTTAACTTTTAGACATCCTAAAGGAATAGAGAAGTACTCGTTATCTGGAATATGAGTGTATTTTATAGAAGTGTTGCTCTTGTGCATTTCTGGGCTCCAAGCGCCTCTTGCTATACTATCATCACTCTTTGGTGCCATTATTATTTCTTCACCTTTAAGCATTTTGTCACCAATTATTCTTCTAGCTTCACGAATACCAACTGCTGGTCCAGAAGAAGAAATAATCATGTCTTGGAATCCGTCTAGATAGTTCTTAAATGCCATTGCATAATTGTGAACTTGTGAACGAAGTTCCATTTCTGTTTCTGTAAGTGTTTCTGCGTCAAGAGCAGAAACTATTGTACTTGGAATTGTACAATATCCATAAGTTTTGTCTGGAATTTTAATTATTAATCCAGTTTCCTTCTTAATTTCAATTCCGTTCTCCTTTGCTTTTTTCAAAGCAGCTTCAATGTCAGGTTTCAAGATTTCTCTTGCTGGAATATTGTCAATTCTAAATGGTAATGAAGATTGTTGAACTTTTCCTTCAGCATCTCCCCAGTTAGTTGCTATTCCTGCAAAATGAACTAAGTTAGCATTTCCAGAAGCATCAACAAAAGCCTTAGCTTTTACTGTGAATGTTCCTTCATCATCTGTACATTTAATTTCTTCAATCATTCCATTATTGTTTACTACTTCATACATTTGAGCATGTAAGAAATATTCTACAGAGCTCTTTTTTAGCATTTGGTCCATAACCAATTTTACATATTCTGGATTAAAAGATACAGAAACGTTACCTGTGGATTTTGATGGTCTTGGATGGATATTTGTGCCATAGGCTTCTAATTTTTTTAGAACTTCTCCACCAATTCCTTGTACAACTTGATCATAATTTTCGCCTCTTGTGAAAAAACCACAATAAGCAGTAACTTGTGAATTTGTAGCTTGTCCACCGAAATATGGATTTCTTTCGATTAAGACTGTTCTAGCACCAGCTCTTGATGCTCCAATTGCTGCAGCTATACCTGCTGCACCACCGCCAACAACCGCTACATCACATTCAATATGTCTTTGCATAATTGAACCTCCTTTAAAAAATATTATATAAAAATACACTCAAATTATACCATAAAAAGAAAAAATAAAGGTAATTGCAATATAAATGTCATAAAAATGTAACAAAGTGTAAAATAACGTCTAAATTTAATTTTGAAATTTTATAAAATCTATATAAAATACTTGAAAACTGTTTGTCTTTGGTATAGAATATTAAGTGGTTTTAAATAGCCACATATATGATGAAAAACATCAAGAGGAGGAATTTATATGTCAGTTAAAATTGGTATTAACGGTTTTGGAAGAATAGGAAACTTAGCATTCCAAGCTGCATTAAAAAATAGTGAAGTAGAGGTAGTTGCAATTAATGATCCTTTCATAGCAGCAGATTACATGGCTTACATGGTAAAATATGATTCTGCACACGGAAGATTTGATGGAGAAGTTAAATCAGAAGAAGGAAAACTAATCGTAAATGGAAAATCAATAAATGTATATAATGAAATGGATCCAAACAATATTCCATGGGCTAAAGAAGGAGTTGAATATGTTCTAGAATGTTCTGGTGTATTCACAACAATGGAAAAAGCACAAGCTCACTTAAATGCAGGAGCTAAAAAAGTTGTAATCAGTGCACCTTCAAAAGATGCTCCAATGTTTGTAATGGGTGTAAATAATGAAACATATGATCCAAGCATGAACATAGTTTCAAATGCATCTTGTACAACAAACTGTTTAGCACCTTTAGCAAAAGTTATAAATGATAACTTTGGAATAAAAGAAGGATTAATGACAACTGTTCATAGTACAACAGCTACACAAAAAACAGTTGATGGAGCTTCTAAAAAAGATTGGAGAGGTGGACGTGCTGCAAGTGCAAACATAATTCCATCATCAACAGGAGCTGCTAAAGCAGTTGGAAAAGTTATTCCAGCATTAAATGGAAAACTAACAGGTATGGCATTCAGAGTACCAACAATAGATGTATCTGTTGTTGATTTAACATGTAATTTGGAAAGACCTACAACATACGAAGAAATCTGTGCAGCAATGAAGAAAGCAGCAGAAGGAGAATTAAAAGGAATAGTTGAATATGTTGATGAAGATGTTGTATCTTCAGACTTCTTAGGAGATGAACATACATCAATATTCGATAGCAAAGCTGGAATAATGCTTACAGACACATTTGTTAAATTAGTAGCTTGGTATGACAACGAATGGGGATATGCACATAAATTAGTAGACTTAGCAGCATACATGGCAAAAGTTGATCATAAATAATAGAGTATAATAACAATTTTGGGGCTTGGCATTTCTTAATTCAAGCCCTTTTATTACAATTTAAGAAAGGAAGATATACCATGAATAAAAAGACTGTTAGAGACATTGATGTTAAAGGAAAGAAAGTTTTAGTAAGATGTGATTTTAACGTTCCTTTAGATGAAAATAAAAATATAACAGATAATAGAAGAATAGTTGGAGCTCTTCCAACAATAAAATATTTATTAGATAATGATTGCAAAGTAATTCTTTGCTCACATTTAGGAAGACCAAAGGGACAAGTAAATAAAGATTTTTCTTTAGAGCCAGTTGCAAAAGAATTATCTAAATTATTAGGTAAAGAAGTAAAACTTGCAAATGATATAATAGGAAAGAGTGCTAAAGAATTAACTGCAAACATGAAAGATGGAGAAATTGTTCTATTAGAAAATGTTAGATTTGATAGTAGAGAAGAAGCAAATGATGCAGAGTTTGCAAAAGAACTTGCAAGTTTAGCTGAAATATATGTAAATGACGCATTTGGAACAGCTCACAGAGCACATGCTTCAACAGCAGGAGTAGCAAGCTATTTACCAGCAGTAGCAGGTTTCTTAATGGAGAAAGAATTAAACTTCTTAGGAACAACACTAGAAAATCCAGAAAGACCATTTGTTGCAATACTTGGAGGAAAAAAGGTATCAGATAAAATTGGTGTTATCGATAGCTTATTAGAAAAAGTAGATACATTAATGATTGGTGGAGGAATGGCTTACACATTCTTTAAATCAATGGGATACAATGTTGGAAATTCTATTTGTGAATTAGATAAATTAGATTTAGCAAAAAGTTTAATGGAAAAAGCTAAAGCAAAAGGTGTAAAATTGATGCTTCCTGTAGATACTAAAGTAGGAAAAGAATTCAAAGAAGACACAGAAAGTAAAACTGTTAAATACACAGAAATACCAGATGGTTGGGAAGGATTCGACATTGGTGCAGAAACAATAAAGATGTATCAAGACGAATTATCAAAAGCAAAAACTGTTATCTGGAATGGACCTTTAGGATTGTTTGAATTTGACCAATTTGCAATAGGAACAAATGCAATAGCAGAATACTTAGGAAACCTAGAAAATGTTACAACAGTAATAGGTGGAGGAGATTCAGCAGCTGCAATAGAAAAACTAGGAATTGGAGATAAATTCACACACATTTCAACAGGTGGTGGAGCATCACTTGAATTCTTAGAAGGAAAGAAACTTCCAGGAGTTGAATGTTTATTAGATAAATAGGAGGGCGTTTATGAGAAAAAAGGTAATCGCAGGAAACTGGAAAATGAATATGCTTCCAGCAGATACAATAAATTTTATAGAAGGTTTAGCTCCTCTTGTAAAAGATTCTGAAAATGAAGTTATATTATGTGTACCATATACAGATTTGTTTTATGCATGGCATACAACAGAAGGCACTAATATTCATATCGGTGCAGAAAATATGCACTGGGAAGAAAAGGGGGCATATACAGGAGAAGTTTCTGGACAAATGCTAAAGAGCATAGGAGTTGAATATGTTATAATAGGCCACTCTGAGAGACGTGCATATTTTGCAGAAACAGATGAAACTGTAAACAGGAAAATTAAATCTGCATTTGCAAATGATTTGAAACCAATAGTTTGTGTTGGAGAGTCTTTAGAACAAAGAGAAGCTGGCAAAACTGAAGAAGTTATAACAAAGCAAGTCGAATTAGCACTAGCTGGTCTTACAGAAGAACAAGTAAAAAATACTATAATAGCATATGAACCAATTTGGGCAATTGGAACTGGAAAAACAGCTACATCAGAAGATGCAAATAATAGTATTAAAGCTATAAGAAAAAAGATTTCTGAAATATATGGAAATGTTGCAGAAGATGTAATTATTCAATATGGTGGAAGTGTAAAATCAACAAATGCAAAAGAACTATTCGAAACATCAGATATTGATGGAGCCCTAGTTGGAGGAGCAAGTTTAAAAGTAGACGAATTTGCAAAAATAGTAAATTACAATAAATAGACACAGTGTGTAGCATGGAGCTGATTTATAGAAAAAAATATAGCTCTGTGTCTTTGGAAAGGAAATGGAATAAGAAAATGAAAGATAAATTGACAATGCTAATGATATTAGATGGTTTTGGAATAAATGAAAATGAGCAAGGAAATGCAGTAAAGCTTGCCAATACTCCAAACATAGACAAATTAATGAAAACATGCCCAACAACAAGAATTTTTGCTAGTGGAATGAGTGTTGGACTACCAGAAGGACAAATGGGAAATTCAGAGGTAGGCCATACAAATATTGGAGCTGGAAGAATTGTTTATCAAGAGTTAACAAAAATAACAAAATCAATAGAAGACGGAGATTTTTTCAGTATTCCAGAATTTAATAAGGCAATAGAAAATTGTAAAAAATATAATTCTAAATTGCATATAATGGGCTTATTATCAGACGGTGGTGTACACAGCCACATTCGCCATTTGTATGGATTATTAGAACTTGCAAAGAGAAAAGATTTTGAAAATGTATTTGTACATTGCTTTATGGATGGTAGAGATACACCACCAGCTTCAGGCGAAGGATATATTACAAAACTAGAAGAAAAAATGAAAGAAAAAGGAATAGGCAAAATTGCAAGTATATCTGGAAGATTCTATGCAATGGATAGAGATAAGAGATGGCAAAGAGTTCAAAAGGCTTATGATGCAATGGTTAATGGAGTTGGAAACAAGGCTTCATCTGCAATACAAGCAGTAGAGGCATCATACCAAAAAGAAATTTTTGATGAATTTATAGAGCCAACTGTAATATGCAATGGAGATACACCAGTTGCAAAAATAGAGCCTCATGATTCTGTAATATTCTTTAACTTTAGACCAGATAGAGCAAGAGAAATAAGCAGAACATTAGTTGATCCAGAATTTAATGATTTTGAAACAAGAAAAGATTTGGATTTATGCTTTGTATGTATGACTCCATATGATGAAACATTACCAAATGTTGATGTAGCATTCAAGAAAGAACATCTAAAAAATACATTTGGAGAATACATCAGTAATTTAGGTTATACTCAATTACGTATAGCAGAAACAGAGAAATATGCCCACGTAACATTCTTCTTTAATGGTGGTCAAGAAAAACAATATCCAGGAGAAGACAGAATATTGGTTCCATCACCAAAGGTTGAAACATATGATATGCAACCAGAAATGAGTGCACCAGAAGTTACAGAAAAAGTTGTAGATGCAATAAACTCTAAGAAATATGATGCAATAATATTAAACTTTGCAAACCCAGATATGGTTGGACACACAGGAAACTTAGAAGCTGCTATAAAAGCAGTTGAAACAATAGATGCAAGTGTTGGAAAAGTTGTAGAAGCTGTAAATGCTCAAAATGGTGTATTAATGATAACTGCTGACCATGGAAACTGCGAGCAAATGATAGACTACAAAACAGGAGAACCACACACAGCACACACAACAAACCCTGTTCCACTAATATTAGTTGGAATGGATAATGCAAAACTAAGAGAAGGAAAACTAGCTGATTTAACACCAACAATGTTAGACATAATGGGATTAAAGAAGCCAGAAGAAATGACTGGAGAAAGTATTATAGTTGAAAAATAGAAAATAAGGGAGCGCATATGTCAAAGGGTGAAACTATAAAAGATTTATATTCTGAAATTAGAAAATGCCTTTTTTATATGATACCAGAAAAATGGGAAAGCATATATCTTTATGCGTCAGTTATACAAAGGGATAATGGTGAAGAAACAGGAGAAATGTTTTTTTACTATTTTCCCAAGAGTATAATAAAAAGAAATCCAATAAATGTGTATCAAATTCCACAAAAATTCAATCTAAACGAAGAAGAATATATAAAACTTACAGATGAATTGTATAACTATATAAAAAAATTAAGACACGAATGCCAGAAATATGACAAGATAAACTGGACAAATATAACAATCAGTATAGAAAATGTTGAATTTTTGGCAGAATATAACTGTGAAGATTTAATAAATTCTATATATTCAAATGAAGATAGAATGGCAATTTGGCAGTACAAATATCTTGAATATCCAATAGAAAAATTTACAAAATCACAAAGAGAACAAATAGAAGCATATTTGAAAGAAGAAGAAAATGGCTTACATCAATCAAAAATGTATACAGAAACCTTCTATCAACAGCATGAACACAATAGTATAGAGTATGATGTAAACAAAAAAGTGGATGAATATATAAAAGAAGATAATGAAACAACAGACTTTACAATGGTTGATAGTGAACAGTATCAAATACAGTCTGGAGGCTTTTTTAAGAAAAGAAAAAATAGATTGTTAAATGAAAAAAATGACATAGCACAGTTTGAAAATACGAGTTGCAATGAAAACAAAGAAGACGAAATTATTGTAAGAAATCAAATATTAAAATATTAAATAAGTGATTGAAGGAAACTTTGATTGCTTATTTTTTATAATCTTAAAAAAA
>ENA-ORMN01002078-ORMN01002078.1-human-gut-metagenome-genome-assembly--contig:-NODE-2078-length-18156-cov-5.648583_pt1 | contig 18156 bp, 10 predicted proteins | sample MGYA00242102_ERZ508993 | MGnify/ENA primary metagenome ERZ508993 (study PRJEB26280, sample SAMEA2338770) | human gut metagenome | biome: human gut; feature: human-associated habitat; material: faeces... | reverse complement strand
CCTTCCCATCTTCCAAGCCATGTAGCATCTCCCTGCTCCCAGCCGATCAGACCGATGTTACGATCACCTTTGTCAAGAAGAATCTTAACAAGTTCTGCACCGTTTTCAGGTTCATCTTCATGAACTGCTCCGATGTAGTAAGCGGAATCTTTTGCTGCTTTGTAGATATCTGCACTGTCTTCTTTGCTGATTACACGGAAGAACTGTGCAAGATATACTTTATTATCATTACATGTCTTGATTGCTGATGTCATCTCTGTATCAGATGAGTTACAGATGATGATTCCCTGGCATCCTGCTGCTGCTAACTGTTCTACAGAAGCTGTAACTTTCTCAGATACATGTCCCTGGTCAACATACTGTACTTCTACATCCAGTGCTTTAGCTGCTGCATCCAGCATCTTCTTACACTGTGATCCAAGAACGTCTGTTGAAGACCAGATAGAAACTCCGATTTTAACCTTTCCTGATTTACTGCTCTTGCTGCTCTTGTCATCAGAACTTCCACCGTTTCCGCATGCAGCAAGTCCAACTACCATTGTTGCTGCCAAAAGAGCTGCTGTTACTTTTTTGAGAACTCTCTTCATAATGTTTCCTCCGTTTTCTGTATTTATTTGATGATTAGATTATATACTTAACTGGTATCGTTTTGCAATAAAATACAACCATTTTTTTCAACAAAGTTGTACTGTCTCATAGCGCTTTTCATGGTGTTTTCATCTGTCAAAACCGTTTTTTGTGCGTTTTGACAGTCTTAGTTTCAATAATTATGAACAAAGAATGAATTTTTTGTGCATTTTTCTTCATTTCTTTCGTACTTTCTTTATAGTACAATACAACTTTTATTTTGCACTTACTTGTATTATTTTTACAAAACAGCAACCTAAGTTGTATTTAATCTTATAAATAGCAATATTCTTTCAGGTATGCAATACGGTAACCATCATCACAAGTATGATCTTTTTTCAAGATATCAACTGCTCCTAAACCATTTTCTACTATAAATAATGGTACTTCATAATGTTCATATTATGTAACCAGCGCATAACGTACTCCTACCGGGTCAATCTGCCAGCCCAGTCTTTTCCTCCATCCATACCAAAAACTTATATTTGCAATGCATAATTGCTATTTTACGTATTGTTCTTATTATGATATCCTACATTTGGTTAAATAATTAACACAAAGTTTTTATGAAAGAGGTAAGAATATGGAAGACACAAAAACATGTCTTGAGAAACAGCCGTTATCCCAGGAAATGCTTGAAAAGATGAATGCCTACTGGCGTGCTGCCAACTATCTGTCAGCCGGTCAGTTATACCTTCTTGACAATCCATTATTAAAAGAACCACTTACAATGGATCAGATCAAGAAGAAAATCGTTGGGCACTGGGGAACTGTCCCAGGACAGAACTTTATCTATGTACACTGCAACCGTGAGATCAAACGTTATGATCTGGATATGATCTTATTATCAGGTCCTGGACATGGCGGAAACTTCTTAATTGCCAATACATATCTGGAAGGTTCTTACAGCGAAGTATATCCGAACATCAGCCAGGATGAAGAAGGTATGAAGAAGATGTTCAAGCAGTTCTCATTCCCATGTGGAGTTCCGAGTCACTGTGCACCAGAGACACCAGGATCTATCAACGAAGGTGGAGAGCTTGGATACTCTATCGCTCATGCATTCGGTGCTGTATTCGACAACCCGGATCTGATCGCAACAGTTGTTGTCGGTGACGGTGAAGCTGAGACCGGACCGTTAGCTACTTCATGGCAGTCTAACAAGTTCCTGAACCCAGTTACAGACGGTGCTGTACTTCCAATTCTTCATTTAAATGGATATAAGATCAGTAACCCTACTATCTTCTCTCGTATTTCCCACGAGGAAGTTGAGAACTTCTTCAAAGGATGTGGATGGAAACCTTACTTCGTAGAAGGCGACGATCCGATGACAATGCACAAGAAGATGGCAGAAACAATGGATACTGTTATCGAAGAGATCAAAGCAATCCAGAAAAATGCACGTGAGAACAATGATTCAGAGCGTCCGGTATGGCCAATGATCGTTCTGCGTACACCAAAGGGATGGACTGGACCAAAGGTTGTAGATGGACAGCAGATTGAAGGATCTTTCCGTGCACATCAGGTACCACTTACAATGGAAAGTCCAGAACATCTGGATCTCTTAAAAGAGTGGCTGGAAAGCTATCATCCGGAAGAACTCTTCGACGAAAACGGACGCCTGATCCCAGAACTTGCAGAACTTGCACCTAAGGGAGATGCCCGTCTCGGAGCTAACCCACATGCAAATGGTGGATTATTATTAAAAGACTTAAGACTTCCTGATTTCCGTTCTTATGGAATCGAAGTTGAACCAGGTAAGACAAAGGCTCAGGATATGATCGAACTTGGCGGATATATCCGTGACATCTTCGAATTAAACGAAGAGAACAAGAACTTCCGTATCTTCGGACCTGACGAAAGTATGTCTAACCGTTTATACAAAGTATTTGAAACACAGAACCGTGACTGGAATGCCGGACTTCTTGACACAGACGATTGTCTTGCAAGAAACGGACGTATCATGGATGGTATGTTAAGTGAGCATATGTGTGAAGGATGGCTGGAAGGTTATCTGTTAACAGGACGTCACGGATTCTTCGCAAGTTACGAAGCATTCATCCGTATCGTTGACTCTATGGCAGCTCAGCATGCAAAATGGTTAAAAGTATGTAACCAGCTTTCATGGAGACAGCCAATTGCTTCTCTTAACTTCATCCTGACATCAAATGTATGGCAGCAGGATCACAACGGATTTACACATCAGGACCCAGGATTCCTGGATCACATCGCTAATAAAAAAGCAGATGTTGTCCGCATGTATCTCCCACCGGATGCTAACTGCTTACTCTCTTGCTTCGATCACTGTATCAAGAGCAAGAACTATGTCAACGCTATCGTAGCTTCAAAACACCCAAGCTGCCAGTGGTTATCTATGGAACAGGCTGTTAAGCACTGTACACAGGGTATCGGTATCTGGGATTGGGCAAGTAACGACTGTGGTGAAGAACCAGATGTTGTTATGGCTTGCTGCGGTGACACACCAACTCTTGAAACAATGGCTGCTGTTACAATTCTTCGTGATGAAATGCCAGAACTCAAGATTCGTGTTGTTAACGTTGTTGACCTGTTCAAGATGGAATCAGATCACAAACATCCACACGGATTAAGTGATGCAGAATATGATGCAATCTTTACAAAAGATAAACCGATCATCTTCGCATTCCACGGATATCCGACACTGATCCATGAACTTACATACGAACGTAACAACCACAATATTTCCGTTCATGGATATCAGGAAGAAGGAACGATCACTACACCATTCGATATGCGTGTACAGAACCAGATCGACCGTTTCAACCTGGTAAAAGATGCTATCATGCACTTGCCACAGCTTGGCAACAAGGGATCATTCCTGATCCAGAAGATGAACGACAAGCTGGTTGAGCACAAACAGTACATTGCCGAATACGGACAGGATCTTGAAGAGATCCGTAACTGGGAGTGGCATAAATAAAAAAAGTCCTCTATTGATTAGTTTGTTTTAATATAATAAAAGCCCGGAAGCTTACAATATTTTACTCCAATTCGATACCTTTATCTTTTATCTGATCATTATTGATCATCCGAATTTATGTAAGCTTCCGGGTTTTTACATTTCTTTTTCTTTCAGGAATTTCTGAAATTCTTTTGCCGCGATACTTTGCGGATATTCCACGTCGTAGATCAGTATGATATTACGTTCCGGCAGCTTTTCTTTCACTTTGATTTCAAATACCTGTCCGGACTTAAGTTCCGAATCTGCAAATTCCGCCGGGATGAAACCAAGTCCCAGATTGTGCCTTACCGCCGGAAGTATCATATCCGTCGTTGCAAGCTCCATATCCGGTGTAAATGTCAGACTGTTCTTTTCAAAATATTCATTTAGAAAACGTCTGGTAATCGTCTCTGCAGTCAGACTGATCCACGGATAGGACACCAGTTCCTTAAGTGAGACCTCTTTCCCATCATCCTTTAATTCTCCAAATCTGTTTCCACTGATCAGGATATCATGATATTTTCTCAGAATCTTCATCCGAAGAGGTTTTGCTACCTGAAGGTTCGCCGATACAAATGCAAGGTCTACTTTTCCTTCTTTTACTGCATTCACAGACTCTGTCGTACTGTTATTCAGAATCTTAAACCTCACATTCGGATACAGGCTGTTGAATTCTTCCATTGCCTGAAAAAGATAACAGTGAAGTGCCGTCTCCGTAGCGCTGATATAAATCGTTCCGTTCTCCAGCGAGATCAGATTACTAAGATCATTCTCTCCTTTGAAAAACTGGGCACATCCTGCCGCTACATATCCATAAAATGTCCGGCCTTCCGGAGTTAGCTGCATTCCGGTCTTACTCCTCGTAAATAAGCGGCAGCCAAGTTCATTTTCCAGTTTGTGTATGGTACGCGTGACTGCCGGCTGGCTGGTCTTCAGTACCGTTGCCGCCTTGGTAAGATTTTCATATTTTGCTACATAATAAAATATTTTGTAATATTCAAAATTTGAATTCATAATAAAAACTACTCCTCTTCATCTCTCACTATATTTTAAAAAATAAGTGAAAAATGTCAAGTGATATCTTCCTTCTCCACCGCTGTCAACTTTTTTTATATACTTTTACATATTCAAAAAGAGATCTGACATATCCAAATGCCAAATCTCTTTTTTGTCCTTATTAACCTTTTACAGCTCCGGCTGCAACACCTTTGATAATATGCTTCTGACAAGCCAGATAGAAGATAACTACCGGAATTACCGCAAGGATCAGCGCTGCCATAACAGCACCCATATCTACACGTCCATAACTTCCCTTCATATACTGGATCGCAATTGAGATTGTCTTATACTTATTCAGATCCAGTACCAGGTATGGAAGCAGGAAGTCGTTCCAGATCCACATCGTCTCCAGGATTCCTACGGAAATGTATGTCGGCTTCATGATCGGAAGTACAACAGAGAAAAAGGTTCGAAGTGGTGTACATCCGTCGATCATTGCTGCTTCTTCAATTTCCAATGGAATGGATTTTACAAATCCGCAGAACATGAATACTGCAAGACCTGCACCAAATCCGAGGTAAATGATGATGATTCCCCAAGGTGTACGAAGACCGGTACGGTCAGCTACCAGCGATAAGGTGAACATAACCATCTGGAACGGAACAACCATGGAAAATACACAGAGTAAATATAACAGTTTTGTAAACTTACTGTTTACTCTTGTAATATACCATGCACACATAGAAGTACATACAAGGATCACAAGTACGGAACCAACTGTGATAAATACAGTCCAGCCGACTGCACTCAGCAGTTCATATTTGTCAATTGCGGACAGGAAGTTATCGATTCCTACCCATGTCTGCTTTGTCGGAAGTTTGAATGGTTCTTTGTTGATAAATACTTTATTTTTAAATGAGTTGATCAGCACGATCAGGATCGGCATGATATATACAATACCGATGATCGCAAATGCACCTGTTCCAAACCAGCTTAATTTACTTGTTTTTTTCTTCATTACTGCTGTACCTCCTTAGAACGTGTTGCACGTAACTGGATCATACCGATCACAACTACGATTGCAAAGAAGATGACTGCCTTCGCCTGTCCGACTCCTTCCCATCCGGTACGTCCGTAGAACGTATTGAAGATGTTTAACGCCATCATCTCAGACATCTTAGACGGTTCACCGGCTGTCAGGGACAGGTTCTGATCGAATAACTTGAATCCGTTTGTAATTGACAGGAACATACAGATCGTGATCGATGGCATCATCATCGGGATTGTTACCTTGAATAATGTCTGGATCTTATTTGCTCCGTCAATCTCTGCTGCTTCAATGACATCACCAGGAATGGACTGAAGACCCGCAATATAGATGATCATCATATAACCAATCTGCTGCCAGCTGACCAGAATGATCAGTCCCCAGAAGCCATACCACTCATTCAGAGCAAGTGCGGTACCATATCTGGAAAGAACTCCGTTAAAGATCAGCTGCCAGATATATCCAAGTACGATACCACCGATCAGGTTCGGCATGAAGAAAATCGTACGGAAGACATTTGTTCCGTGCATTTCTTTTGTCAGTGCCATTGCAAGTGCAAATGCTATGATGTTAATGATCAGAAGAGATGCAATCGCGAACAGTACGGTATACCAGAATGAATGACGGAATGCCGTATCTTTCAGTGCTTCTATGTAATTTGAAAATCCTACGAATTTCGCATCTGTTACGGTTGTAAATTTACAAAATGAAAGCCAGATTCCCATAATAAAAGGAACGATAAAGCCAAGAATAAATGCAAAAAACGTTGGAAGCACGAAAATCGGCATATAACGTTTGATGGATTTTTCCATAATAAATTCCTCCTTCCATGCAGAGAATCTCCGCTTCATTTCCCTGCACTTTTTCATAAAAGCGGCGGGTGTTTCTTGCAACCGCCCGCCACTACTCACTTCATATAACTATTTTGATTGTTACATTTTTATTTTTATTTTGCTGCTGCAGCTTCTTTTGCCCATCCGTCAACGAATGCTGTTGTAACTTTTGCCCAGTTTGCATCTGTCGGATCTGCTGCGTAACTTGTCAGTGCAGAACCCACTCCGTTCTTCCACTCTTCTGATGGCATTGTTGAGAAGTTCCAAGATACAGGAGTCTTTCCGTCTTCTGTATATTTGTTTGCTTCGTTAACAAGTACGTTGTCTGATTTCAGGTTCTTCTTAAATGGAATTGTGAATCCCATGTCTTTGCACATTGCCTTTACACCATCATCAGATGTTACACACCAGTTCATGAAATCAAGTGTTGCCTGAATGTCGTCTTCAGATGCTTTGGAGTTTACACACCAGTAGTTCTCTGTACCTGTACAGATTCCCTGATCTTCTTCGCCTTCTACACCGATGTAGATTGGAAGGATTCCAAGATTGTCATCTCCAACGTCTTTGATGTTGTTATATTCCCATGTACCATTCTGGTAGAATACTGCATCACCTGTTACGAAATCTGCTGTTGCATCGTCAGCTGTCTTTGTAGAAAGTTCTGTTGGTTTGCAAGTAGCGTTGTTGATGTAGAGATCCCAGATCTGACGGTAGTTATCAAGGTATGTTCCTTTGATAGCATCTGTGTTATCGATTCCTTCATCTTTGTATTCATAGTAGATTGGAAGGTTTGCCAGATGAGTTTTGAATCTCCAGTCAGATGATCCGTCCATACCAGCGGATGTAAATGCTGAGAATCCAAGTTTGTCCTTATTCTTTGTGATGTCTTCTACAACTTTCTTGAAGCTGTCAAAGTTAGTGATATCATCAGCTGAGTATCCTGCTTTCTTTAACAGTTCTTTGTTGTAAATGATTCCGTAGCTTTCTATTACGTACGCGATTCCTGACATCTTGTCGCCGTCCATCAGTGCGAAATCATCACTTGTCAGCTGTTTTGCAACATCAGAATCTTTCAGATCGTAGCAGTAATCTTTCCAGCTTGCAAGTCCAACCGGTCCGTTTACCTGGAACAGTGTCGGAGCATTGCTCTTAGCCATCTCAGATTTTAATGTCTTTTCGTATTCTCCGGATGCTGCTGTAAGTACTGTTACATCCACTCCTGTTTCTTTTGTATACTCTTTTGCCAGATCCTGCCACTGCTCATCCTGTTCTGGTTTGAAGTTTAAGTAGTATACTTTTCCTTTTGCGTCTTTCTTGTCTGACTTGCTGTCAGAAGAGCTTCCACATCCTGCAACCATTCCTGTTGCCATGGCTGCTACCAGCATTGCTGATACAACTTTACGCATTTTCATAATTCATTTCCCTCGCCTTTCTTTTTTGAAACCTTCGTTTCTCTTGTTGTCATTATATTAACAGAAATGCGCTCAAACCCTGTATCAATAAAACAACCTGATATACAAAAAAACATATCTATTGTTCTTCTTCAAACTGCCGGATGCTTTCGTCTTCTGCCTGCGTGAATTCCTGCTCCGTTATCTTTCCCTGTGCCAGTTCCGCCAGACATTCTCCCAGTACATCCTCCTGTAGCAGTGAATTCCACTTCACCTGATAATTCGGTACAATCTGTGGATTTCCCGTATAAGCCTTCAGATAATCATCCAACAGCGTTCCTTCCTGTCTTGTCCTGCTGTTCAGCAATTCTTCTTTCTGTTCTTTATTCAATTTCGTTCTGAATTTGAGGAACTCAACTGCTCCTTTTTTCACCTTTTCACTATAAGTTGATACAACTGCCCAGCCGAATGTCTCCGGTGAGCCTATCAGTTTATTTTCCGGAAATGTAGAAAAACATACTTTTTTCTGCATTTCCTCCGGAATCTGATCAATCATCCAGTAACCATTAGGTATCATCGCTGCATTTCCTGCCACGAAATTATCATGAGCTACGTCAAAATCATTATGCAATGCATCCTGGGTCGTATATTGGAATAATTTTTTTAATGTACCGGCTATCTCCAGCCCCGGTTCATTCTGATAGGTATCCGGATATAATTGCTTCATGAATGCCGCACCTTCTTCACTTCCTGCTACTTCTGCTGTTGCAAGCAGCATTGCGGCCCATGCCGTCCCTTCCGTATGCAGGGCAAGCGGCGTGATCCCTGCTGCTTTCAGTTTCTCACAACATTCCCAGAACTCCTCCCATGTCTCAGGAAATCTGCTGATTCCTGCCTGTTCAAATAACTCCCGGTTCCAGAAAACCCCTGAACAGGCGAATGCCGCCGTGCTGACCGGACCCAGATAAATCTTTCCATCCTCTTCCCGGACCGATTCCATTACTGACGGTTCGATCATATCCTTCCATTCCTGATCTTCGTTAATGTAAGGTGTCAGGTCCTCAATCCTGCCTTTCTTGATCATCATCTGATAGAAAGACGGAAGCATACGCAGATCAGTAATAATAGCCGGTAATTCATCTGTCACATTCATACGTTTCAGATTCTTCCGGTATTCTTCCTCCGTCTCCATCACCCAGTCCACATCTATATGATACTTTCCTTTATATGCCCTGTTGAACCGCTCCACCACTTCCTCTTCATTCTTATTACCGGTACTGGAATCTACGGTAAGGATCATTGGGATCTCTACTACTTTATTCTTTTTTCTGGTCTGTGTATCCTCTTTTCCCACACAGCCGGTCAGTGCTACCAGCATGACGATCACCATCACTGCTGCCATAATCCGTCTACTGTTCACAGTTTTCTTTCCCGTCATCCGGGATCTGGATAACACAGACGGTTCCATTTGTATCCGATTCATAGAAAAATCTCACATCCTCCCCATACTTTAACCGCAGTCGCGTAATGATATTTATCACACCGTAACCATGTTTTTTGTCTTCAAAACTGTCTTTCATTTTTGACACCGGTATCTCTGACAGTCCGTTTAACTTCTCCGCCATCTGCTCTTCCATCGGAGTTCCGTTATTATAGACACTGAATGTAAGCTGTCCTGCCTGTTCAGTGACACTGATCCTTATCAGACCGCCTTCGAAGATATCACAAAATCCATATTTGACTGCATTTTCCACAATTGGCTGTAAGATCAGCTTTAATATCCACCTTGTTTTCAGTTCTTCTGCACATTCGATCTCATAACGGAACAGATTCTCATTGCGGATCTGCTGGATCTCCATATAACTTTTTACATTTTCCAGCTCGTCTTCTACTGTCACAATCTCACGTCCTTTGCTCAGTGACAGACGCAGATACTTTGACAGTGCCTGTATCATCTTCATCGTCTTCTCTTCCCCGTTGATCCGCGCCAGCATATAGATGGTATCCAGGGTATTATAGAGAAAATGCGGATTGATCTGGCTGATCAGCGTATTCATCTCACTGATTCTTAGTTCTTTCTGCTGATTCTTGACCTCGTTCTGGAACTCTTCGATATTCTTTAACATCTCGTTATAGGCATGCCCGATCTTATCCAGTTCTGTGTCCGTATGGATCTGAATGGTATGTGTAAAATCATTTCCATCAAAACTTGTCATGGCATCACTGATCTGTCTGATCGGCCGGGTAAATGTCTGTGATGCATAAAGACTTAATACAAACGCCAACACTGCGATCACCGCATAGATAGTGAGTAATACGATCAATATCTGCATCATTCCCTGATTCAACACCATATCCGGCACCAGTGTAAAGATCACCATCCCTGTCTCTTCCTGCCGGTATGCCTGTAAAATCCCGCCTTCTATCTTTTTTCCCCGCACGATCACACCGGATTTTTTCGTTCTGGTCAGTTCCGTAATCTTCTTCATTGTCCTTTTTTCGATACTGAGATCTTCCGGTTCCTGCCGGATGCAAGTCTTTCCTTCCGGACTTATGATTCCCACTGCAACATCTTTTGCAATCTTCCTGTCTTTATCCATAACACTTTCCAGAAACTGTTGATTCATCTTCAGATACACGATTCCAGGTTCATGTGCGTAATCCATACTGTTCACATATCTTCCGATAAACAAAGCTTCGTCCCCCGTACCAAACAGGTAATCCCGGGTCCAGATCCACTGCGTCTTCGCATACTCATCCCCCATTTTCTCACGCAGACCGCTGCTTTGAAAATCCGAATAACCAATCTGGGAATAGGATTTTTCGTAAACATTTCTTTTATTATCAATGTAGCAGTAATCAGCGACATGATTCAGATCTATATATGCAAAATATTTGCTCAGTGCATTCTTCTCTACTTCCTGCAGTTCTTTATTCTTCAGACTCTTCTGCACATCATTTTCCAGGATGATCTCTGCTGTCACGGCATCCGTCTTCCGGTAGAGATTATCCAGGGCTATCCCCATCTTCTCATTCATGAATTCATACTTATCCACAATCACATCTGTCATATTCCGTCTGAAATAAGTCCATACACAGATGCTAGAAAGAACCAGTGCCAGTATCAGAAGCGTACACATATACTTCAGATACTTTTTCTGGATTCCTGACATTTTACTTTTTTTCATACTTCATATTCCCTTTTGTAATCTCTCGGAAGCTGTCCTGTATATTCTTTAAACAAATGTGAAAAATAGGATGGATTACTGATTCCGACCTGCTCGCAGATATTACCGATGCTGGTTCTTCCGTCTTCCAGCAGTCTCTTTGCCAGCTCCATTCTACGCTGCAGCAGATATTGTTTGAATGTCATATGAAAGGTATTCTTGAATACCCGTCCAAAATATACCGGATTCAGATATACATGTGTCGCCACTGATACAATCGAAAGATCTTCATTATCCAGATGTTCATCTATATATGCCACAGCCGCTGCAATGTATTCTTTTGATCCTTTATTCTCTTTCTTCTCTGCATTTTCCAGTCTTTTTTCAATAGCAGTTCCCAGAATCTTATAACAGACATCTACCGCTTTTGCCGCCTTTAAGTTTCTCATATTCGAATAATAATTTTCAAATTGCTGATTCAGTGATTCGTCCATCCCGTAACTGTCTTTTAACATGAATTCTGTCTTTACCATGATCTTGTGCATATACTGGCATTGCAGTTCTTCTCTGTGTGGCAGTTGGTAAATAAAATGTACAAATGCCTGCTTTAACTGTACGGCGTCGTTCTTCCGCACGCTGTTGACCACCATCATCTCTGCCTCCGCCGGATATGGGCTTTCCTCTTTTTCTTCAACAGTCTCCGGGATTGTAAATACTCCCGCTCCGGATGCATTTGTAACAGCGAATAATCTCTGCGCTTCTTCGAAACTTCTTCTGATTCCGCGGATCCCTTTATATGGTTTGGATATTGCTGCAATAACCGGGCTGTTCTCTTCTTTTTTTACCTCTTCCAGCAATTCTTTCAATTCATGTACCGCTGTGTTCTCCTGCGTCTTTATAATAAATGTACGATGTCCTTCTTCACTTTCGAATTTCCAGTATGTGAATCTCTCTGCGATCTTTTCTTCAATCATTCTGACCATGGAAAATCTCGAGGCTTCATATTCCAGTTCATTGGTAATCTTATAGGCCAGATCAAGATCTGCATATACTGTAATAAACCGGTCTCCTTCCTTCATGACATCCTGCAGCGTATGGAAGACTTCATCTACTTTTTCTTCCGGCAGCCGGTTCTGGACATATTTTTGCACGACAACCTGCAAAAATCCATCTCCGTCCTTTTTCAGAAGTCTCTCCCAGCGGTCATACTTTTCCTCATTTCTGATCTGATCTTCACAGATTTTACCGACATCTGTCATCGTCGCCTGTAATTTTTCATCTTCAATCGGCTTCAGAAGATATGCGAATGCCCCCAGATCACATGCCTTCTTCGCATATTCAAAGTCCCTGTATGCACTTAATACCACGAACTGACATTCCGGGTTCTCTTTCTTGATTTCTTCCATTACCATAAGTCCGGAAATCTGTTTCATCCTGATGTCTGTCAGCACTACGTGTGGTTTTTTTTCGCGTATTACCTTTAACGCCTGCTCTCCGCTCTGCGCAAAACCAACCACCTCATATCCCATACCGTTCCAGTCATACGTCTTTACCAGACCCTCCAGCAGGATCGGCTCATCATCTACGATCACCAGTTTTAACAACCCCATAGTACACCTCATACCTTTTATTAATACCATCTTAACATATTACAGTCTCATTCTATAATTTTTTATACTTTTTCTTTACCAAAAATCATATCTGTTATACAAAAAATCATACTTTTTATATCAAAAATTATACTTTTATGAAAAATCAGAGGTTTTGGCATATACAAAACAAAAAGAAAAACACAATATCCAAAACGTTTCCATTCCCTTCTCAGTGAATCCTTCGTTTGAATATTGTGTTTTCTTTTTGTTTCCTGTTATGTTTATCTTGCGCAGACTTCTGTCGTTTTTCTGATCTTCTTGATCAGTTCATCTGTAAATGCGCCTTTTTTCATTCTCCACATCCAGTTACCGCCGAGTGTAGATGGCATATTAATTCTTGCCTTGTTACCAAGTCCCAGATAATCCTGTACCGGAATGATGCACGTATCTGCCACACTTCTCATCGCCAGACTTATGAAATCCCAGTGCACTTCTTCATCCGGAGTGTATGGATTATTCAGATATTCCTTTGTCATCTCTTTATCTTCTTCGGAAAGTGTCTGATACCATCCCTGAAGGGTATCGTTATCGTGGGTTCCCGTATAAACTACACAGTTTTTATCATAATTATGTGGAAGATAATCACTGTCCTCTCCTGCCACAAATGCGAATTCCAGTACTTTCATTCCCGGATAACCACTGTCTTTTAACAATTGTCTCACCGTATCCGTCAGGAATCCCAGATCTTCCGCAATGATCGGAAGGTCACCTAATGTTTCTTTCATCGTACGGAACAGATCCATGCCCGGTCCCGGCATCCATTCACCATTCTCTGCCGTCTCATCTCCATACGGGATTGCATAATATTCATCAAACCCACGGAAATGGTCGATACGGATGATGTCATACAATTTAAAGCAGCAGGCCACCCGCTTCATCCACCAGTCATAGCCTGTCTTCTTATGGTAATCCCATGCATACAATGGATTCCCCCACAGCTGCCCGGTTGCCGAAAATGCATCCGGCGGACATCCCGCTACCGCAACTGGCAAATTTTCTTCATCTAACTGGAACAGCTTCGGATTCGCCCAGGTATCTGCACTGTCAAATGCTACATAGATCGGGATATCCCCGATAATCTCAATGCCTTGTTCATTGGCATATGTTTTCAGTCCGGCCCACTGTCCGGCGAACAGATACTGCAGAAATTCATAAAAATCAATCTCTGCACTTAATTGTTCCTGATATGCCGCAATTGCTTCCGGCTTACGCAGCCTGATGTCTTCCTCCCACTGATCCCAGCTTTTTCCGTCAAATGAATCTTTCACTGCCATATACAATGCATAATCCGCAAGCCATGCTTTTTCTTCTTCCAGATAAGTACGGTACGCCTTACTTTCCATCAATCCGTTCTTTTTGGCTCTTTTATATGCAAGCTTTAATACTTTAAATCTTGCATTATATATTTTTTCATAATCGATTTCTTCTTCATTCTCTCCGAAATCTGCCTGGTCACACTCTTCTTTTGTCAGAAGTTCATCCTCGATCAGCGTCTCCAGATCGATAAAATACGGGTTTCCCGCAAATGTTGAAAAAGACTGATACGGTGAATCACCGTATCCTGTCTGTCCAAGCGGCAGGATCTGCCACAATTTCTGTCCTGCTTCTTTTAATATATCTACAAATTCATACGCTTCTTTTGAAAAACATCCGATTCCATATGCCCCCGGAAGTGCAGAGACCGGCATTAACATTCCACTCTTTCTCATTAACTTTCGTTCCTTCCTCGTTATGATACTTATAATTAAGTATAGCAGTGTTCTTTGGATGCTTCAAATAAAAAGTATACTCTGTATATAAGAAATCATAGATTATTCCACAGATGTCACCGTATAATCCTTGTCTTCTACTGTCTTCTTCAGCACATCATCTGCGATCTCTGCATTTAATGTCAGCTCTGCTGTTCCTGCCTCATGGCTTACAACTGCTTCATCTACCTGTGGAAGTGCTTCCAGTGCTTTCTTTACAGCTGCCTCACAGTGTCCACACATCATTCCCTCAATATGCATTATTTTTTTCATTGTCTTGTCCTCCTTCTTGGATCTCTTTTTTTCTTTTTTGGCTTTTAATTTTTTATCTTTTGATGCATCATACATCTTAAAAAGATTCAATCTCAATGCGTTCGATACTACGCAGAAGCTTGATAAACTCATGGCTGCCGCACCGAACATCGGATTTAATTTCCACCCGAACAGCGGATACCATACACCAGCCGCAAGCGGGATTCCGATAATATTATAGAAGAATGCCCAGAACAGGTTCTCATGAATATTACGGAGTGTCGCACGGCTCATGCGGATTGCTGCCGGCACATCACTTAACCGGCTCTTCATCAGAACAACATCTGCCGCATCGATCGCAACATCCGTTCCGGCTCCGATCGCAATACCCATATCGGCTCTTGTAAGTGCCGGTGCATCGTTGATACCATCCCCGACCATCGCAACTTTTCCTTTTTCTTTCAGCTTACGGATCACCTGCTCTTTTCCTTCCGGAAGTACGCCTGCAATCACTTCATCAACTCCGGCCTGCTGTCCGATGGCTTTTGCAGTACGTTCGTTATCTCCGGTCAGCATGACTACATGGATTCCCATGTTCTGTAATTCTTTGATTGCCTGCGGGCTGTCTTCTTTGATGACATCCGCCACTGCAATTACACCTAATAAACGGTCTTCATTTCCAAAGAATAATGGTGTCTTACCTGCTTCGGCAAGTTTCTCTGCCTTCTTCTGGATATCTCCATCAACGGATACCTTACTGCTGATAAATGTATAATTTCCTCCATATAATGTATGGTCATCCAATATGGCTGTCAGGCCGTTACCCGGAAGAGCCTGGAATCCGGTAACTTCTTCGATGCCGGCATTTTCCTCTTTTGCATTTTCAAGGATTGCTCTTGCCAGTGGATGTTCACTCTTATTCTCCAGTGCATACGCACATTTTAATAAGGTATCTTCTGTCACTCCCGCTGCCGGAATGATATCTGTCACTTTCGGTTCTCCACTTGTGATCGTACCGGTCTTATCCAGCGCAACAATTTGCATCTTTCCAGTCTCTTCCAGTGAAACTGCTGTCTTGAACATAATACCATTTCTGGCACCCATTCCATTTCCGACCATAATTGCTACCGGTGTTGCAAGTCCAAGTGCACATGGACAGCTGATCACCAGCACCGCAATTCCTCTGGATAACGCAAAACCAATACTCTGTCCTGCGATCAGCCATACAATAATTGTGAGCACTGCAATTGTGATAACCATTGGCACAAATACACCGGATACACGGTCCGCAATCTTTGCGATCGGTGCTTTCGTCGCAGCCGCATCACTTACCATCTGAATAATCTGCGAAAGTGTCGTATCCTCGCCGACTCTGGTCGCACGGCACTTCAGATATCCGGACTGATTTACGGTTGCGGCTGATACCTTATCACCGACAGCCTTATCTACCGGAATACTTTCACCTGTAAGAGCAGATTCATTGACTGCACTGTTTCCTTCTATGACTTCTCCGTCAACCGGAATATTCTCTCCCGGTTTTACAACAAAGCAATCTCCCTTTTGTACCTGTTCGATCGATACCTGAACTTCTTTTTCTCCACGGATCACAACCGCTGTCTTTGGCGCAAGCTTCATCAGTCCTTTTAATGCATCGGTCGTCTTTCCTTTGGATCTTGCCTCCAGCATCTTTCCGACCGTGATCAGTGCAAGGATCATAGCTGCTGATTCAAAATAAAAATCATGCATATAAGACATTACTGCATCCATATCCCCATGCATCTGCGCATCTGTCATTGCAAACAGTGCATACGTACTGTATACAAAAGACGCTCCGGATCCAAGTGCCACCAGGGTATCCATATTCGGTGCCCGGTGGATCAGTCCTTTGAATCCACTGATGAAAAACTTCTGGTTGATCACCATGACTGCAATCGTCAGAAGCATCTGTAACAGTCCCATCATTACATGATTGTCTTTCATGAATCCCGGAACCGGCCAGCCCCACATCATATGTCCCATGGAGAAATACATCAGGACGATCAGAAATCCCACCGATGCGATCAGACGTCTCTTTAGTACCGGCGTCTCTCTGTCTTTTAGCATATCCTCTCCGGCCAAAGCCTGTGCCGGCTGCACCTTCGCTGCTCCTTCTCCTTTTTTTGACGCTCCATATCCGGCATCTTTGACTGCCTTAATGATCTCCTGTTCCGTTGCAGTGCCTTCTACTCCCATAGAGTTTGTAAGGAGACTCACTGAGCAGGATGTTACCCCCGGTACTTTTGAAACTGCTTTTTCCACTCTTGCGCTGCAGGCTGCGCAGCTCATACCGGTTACAATATATTGTATCATCGTTGTCTGTTTCCTCCTGTCATCTTATTTCTTATTGTTTACCGCATCAGTTTCTGCAGAACCTTTACCAACTCATCAACCGTCTCATCTTTTCCTTCTCTGATATCATCCGCTACACAGGTGCGGATATGATTCGCCAGTAATACTTTATTGAAGCTGTTCAATGCCGCATTCACTGCCGACACCTGTACCAGGATCTCCGGACAATAGGCATCCTTCTCCAGCATACCCTTGATTCCGCGCACCTGTCCTTCTATCCGGCTTAAGCGGTTCATCAGATCTTTGTATTCTTTTTCCGAACGATGCTTGGACGTGTGGCAACAGCATCCTTTTTCTGATTTGTTTTCCATATTATCTGTATTCTTGTCTTCCATAAGCATACTCCTTTCACATCCATACCCTTACGGGGTATATGTATTTTATCTCTTATTATCACATAAGTCAAGGAATATATGCGTTCTTGATATATGTTTTCATTTATTGGTAGTTCCAATACAATTTTTAAAAAATGTCTATTTTATTTGACTTTCAAAATTTATAAGGAATATAATTCTTGCTGAAGGAAATAATGACAGCAGAACTGGAGGTTATATTATGCTGGAAGAACAGGCTATGATAACATTCTTAAAAAAATTCGATGAACACCCTTTCCTGGTCAAAATTAATGGACACGAACATCTGATCGGGGAAGGCGCACCTACATTTACCGTAAATTTCAAAAAGGTCATCCCATTAAAGGATCTGGTCACCAGTACTTCTCTTGCACTTGGAGAAGCTTACATGGATGGTGATCTTGATATTGAGGGAAACCTTTATCAGGCACTTGATAACCTTCTTGGTCAGATGGGTAAATTTTCAACTGATGAACATCATTTGAAATCTATCATGTTCCCATCTTCATCAAAGAAAAACCAGAAAAAAGAAGTCAGCAGTCATTACGATATCGGAAATGACTTCTACAAACTCTGGCTCGATGAAACAATGAGTTATTCCTGCGGATATTTCAAACATGAAGATGATACCCTGTATCAGGCGCAGAAGAATAAAGTTGATTACATTCTTGAAAAGTTATATCTGAAAGAAGGTATGACTCTTCTTGATATCGGATGC
>ENA-ORMN01002070-ORMN01002070.1-human-gut-metagenome-genome-assembly--contig:-NODE-2070-length-18196-cov-6.457582_pt1 | contig 18196 bp, 14 predicted proteins | sample MGYA00242102_ERZ508993 | MGnify/ENA primary metagenome ERZ508993 (study PRJEB26280, sample SAMEA2338770) | human gut metagenome | biome: human gut; feature: human-associated habitat; material: faeces... | reverse complement strand
CGGGGGACAGTATTCCCGCCGCCCTCGGGCGCCGGATCTGTTTTCTGCTGGCGCCGATCGGGCTGAACCGCTGGGAGATCGCCACCGCCCTGCTTTGTGGGATCGGGGCAAAGGAGGCAACCGTTTCGGCACTTGCCCTGCTGGCGCCGGCGGCGGTGCCGGGAACGTTTTTTGCCGCTGCACTTTTTACTCCGGCGTCCATGCTTTCTTTTCTGACCTTTTTCTCCATGTATTGCCCCTGTGCGGCAAGCCTGATCACGCTTCGCCGGGAGCTTGGCGCCGGGCGGACACTTTTGTGCGTGCTGGTCAATTTCTGCTGTGCGTGGACCTGCGCCCTTGCCGTGTTCCGGCTCGTTTCGCTGTGGGGATAGGTCGGAAAAATGCGCTTTTTGCCGGGGAGAACGGCGGAAAAGAGAAAAATCCGGAAAAATTTAAATTTTCTCTTGAAATACAAAAGAAACTGTGCTATAATATATAAGCACCGCAAGAATGCGGCGATATTTCTGCCCGTGGCACAGCTGGATAGCGCGTCAGACTCCGACTCTGAAGGCCGCAGGTTCAAATCCTGTCGGGCAGGCCAAATCTGGACCGGTAATTGATACAATGTGTCGATTATCGGTCCGTTTCATTTTATCCCGAAAAGCCTTGCAAATAGGCCGTTTCTGCAAAATAGCGGGTGCATTTGAGGCCCCGTCAGAGGGTGAAAATGAGCCGCTTTTCTCCTTTATGGACCTGCTTTGAGGCTATCTACCGGAGGCCCGTCTCCTATCGTTTCAAAAATTGACTACCGTTTCACACAAAGAATGCCCGTGATGAGGACCGGCTGATCCCCGTCACGGGCCTTTTTGCTTTTCGGCATCAGAGCGTTTCCGTGACCTCTGTGCCGTTCTTAAAGCGGAATACCATCCGGCCATCGTGGTAGACCGTTACCCGGTCGATCAGGTTGTTCCAGAAGCGATCCGTGAATTCCAGCGGCAGCGTGATATCGATGGCCTTTATCTCGAACATGAAGCATTCCAGCACATCGGCCTGAAAGCTCCGTGTAATTCTCAATTTTTGAAGTTCATCCAGCCGGTCCTGCGCCGCATGGTAACGCTCGACCAGCGCATCATATTTCCTGTTGTACTCGTCCTGCGGAATGGCGGTGGTGGCGTTTTCGGCAATCAGCTTTTTCGTGAGGCCGGAAACGATCTCGATCTCATCATTGAGCGTGGCGCACTCTGCGTCAATGGCGTCCGTGTTCAGGTATTCGTCATGGATCATCCGGCAGGTCTCCAGCAGTACCTCCCAGTCCTCTGTAAGCTGGGCAACGGCACGGAGGAACAGTCGCTTGATATCCTCTTCGTATAAATGCGGTGTGGCGCAGCGCTCCTTGCCCTTGAACTTTCCGTTGCACTGCCAGATCACTCTGCGGTATTTGTCCGTGCTGTGCCATACCTTGCTACCGTAGAAATCGCCGCAATCACCGCAGACGATCTTTGCGGAAAACGGGCTAAGGCTGTTGTGGTGCTTGCCTCTGGATTTGCGGACCGCCATCTCATCCTGCACCTTCTGCCATTGGGCCGGATCGATAATGGCCGGATGACTCTGCTCCACGATGTACTGCGGTACCTCACCCTCGTTGACCTTCATTTTCTTTGACAGAAAATCCACCGTGAACTTCTTCTGCAAAACCGCCGAGCCCTTGTATTTCTCGTTCGTCAGGATGCTCTCGATGGTGCTGGTCTGCCATTTTTCCTTGCCGCGAGGCGTGGGGATGCCCTTGGCGGTAAGGTGCGTTGCGATCCAGTTTACCGTTTTGCCCTGAACGAACAGCTTGTAGATCTCTCGGACGATCTCCGCTTCCTCCGGCACGATCTCCGGCAAACCATCCGGCCCCTTGCGGTACCCGAGGAAGGATTTGTACGGCAGCGAGACCTTTCCGTCCGCAAAGCGTTTGCGCTGGCCCCATGTGACGTTTTCGGAAATGGAGCGGCTCTCCTCTTGGGCAAGGCTCGACATAATGGTGATCAGCAGTTCACCCTTGCTGTCAAAGGTGTAAATACCCTCTTTCTCGAAATAGACCTCAGTGCCGTGTTCCTTCAGCTTGCGGACGGCAGTGAGGCTGTCCACGGTATTTCGGGCAAAGCGGCTGACGGATTTCGTGACGATCAGGTCGATCCTCCCGGCCAGCGCATCCGCAATCATGCGGTTAAAGCCGTCTCTGTGACGGGTGTTCGTTGCGGAAATGCCTTCGTCCGTGTACACGTCCACGAACTCCCAATCCGGATTCGAGCGGATGAATTTGGTGTAATAATCTACCTGCGCCTCGTATGAGGTAAGCTGCTCCTCGCTATCGGTGGAAACACGAGCGTACCCGGCCACCTTACGTCTGCTCCGGGCATTGACCGGCATTTTGGAATGGAGCGTTTTTGTTGCCGGAATTACAGTGATATTAGCCATTGTGCCTGTTCCTTTCGATCGCTTTTTGCCTTGCTGCCTCTTTCATCTCCGGTGTCCAGCTTTCGGCCCGTGACCGGTCATGCCAGCGTTTAACGGCTTTTGTGCCGTCATTGAACTGGAATACCAGCCTGTTGCCGCTCTCGGCTACAATTTCCGTTAAATCGCCAATATCCAAATCTGCGGTCATGGCCGTCAGCGTAGGCTCCGGTATCTGCTTGGAGGGACAGGCGGCACGGCCCTGATAATTGTAGGTGCTGCAAATCCACACCGGACCGGTAGCAGTAATTTTTCGCCGGTAGTGCTTGCCGCAGTGAGCGCACACGATCAGGCTGGAAAACGGATACCGTCCGGTGAAGCACCGGTCAGACGGCACATACTTTGCAGCCCTCCGTGCAATTTCTGTCTGAACCGCTTCGTATTCCTCTATGCTAATGATGGCCTCGTGCGTTCCCTCCGCATGGTACATCGGGAGCTGGCCATCGTTGACCACGGTCTTTTTCGTCAGATGGTTTTCCCGGAAGGTCTTCTGAAGAAGCAGGTTCCCGGTGTAGGCGTAATTCCGGAGGATGCCGCCGATACTGGTTTTGCCCCAAGCTCTGCCGTATCGGGTTTTCACACCGTCTGAGTTCAGGCCCTTGGCAATGGCGATGACACCCTTTCCGGAAAGGAATTCCCGGAAAATGCGCCGGACCGTTTCGGCCTCGTCAGGGACCACAATGTACGCGCCGTTTCTGTAGCGGTATCCGAGGATGGTCCCATTCCACGGCTTGCCTTCCTCAAAATTCTTACGCACACGCCATTTCTGGTTTTCGCTGGCTGAAAGGCTTTCCTCCTGTGCGTAGGATGCAAGGATCGAAAGCATCAATTCCCCGTCAGCGGAAAGGGTGTGGATGTTCTGCTCCTCGAAAAAGACATCAATGCCGATTGCCTTCAGATCCCGGACCGTTTCCAGCAGCGTGACCGTATTCCGTGCAAAGCGGGATATGGATTTGGTGATGACCATATCGACCTTCCTGGCCTTGCAATCGGATACGAGCCTGACGAAGCCCTCTCTGGTATCCTTGGTGCCGGTCTTGGCCTCGTCCGCATACACGCCGACATACTGCCAACCGGGATGCTGTTGGATTAGGCCGCTGTAATAGCTGACCTGCGCTGACAGGGAGTGGTGCATCGCATCTTTTGCCGAGGACACCCGTGCGTATGCCGCCACTCTCGTCAGCTTTGGGATGGCCGCTTTCGTGAATGTGACCTGTTTTACTTCTCTTGCCATAATCTGCCTCCGTTGTATCAAAGTATGGGTACTGTATATATCACTCTAAACGGCCTGAATAGCAAGCGTTATGCGGCAAATATACTGTCCAATTCGATCCCGTATTTACGGGCTATTATTGTGTAGATTTCGGCTTGATCCGAAGGCCGCAGGAAGCCCTCGCTCACCAGCCGGTCCACAAAGGACAAGGCCGTATGATAGCGGATCAGGTTTTCCGGCCCGTATACGTCAGAGCTTGCCTTTTCCTTTTCCATGAGGATTGCCTCCTTTACGATATTTGTAGTTCCAATACGCACTGCGGCACTGGTCGCAACAGAACTTTTTAACCTTACGGCCTTTTGTTTGTGAGATCGGTCGATCACAGTACAAGCAGCGGGATGTGATTCTCAGTCGAGAATGCCTGCGGATGTATGATTTGACGGTATTGACCGAGAGATAGAGCTCGTCCGCAATAGCAGTCGGTCCATAGCCATCCAGACGCAATCTCTCAATCTCGCTGCAAGTGAACTTGCTCATCATGGTTGTTTTCCTCTCTTTCTGTAGATTTCGTAACAAGATCGGCAGCAAAACTTTCTGTGCGCGTTACCGTAGCTTTGGAATTCCTTTCCGCAGTTCTTGCAGGAGAGCGCGTAATACGCTCTCCGCAAGATCTGATCCTGATGGGAATTCCAGTAAGCCATCCGACAGCGGTCCGAGCAGAACCTCTTTTTGTGGCCGGTCCGCTGTATAACGGTTTTTCCGCATTGAGGGCAGGAATGAATACCGTCCTCTTGCATTTCGCACGTTTCCGGTAAAACAACGGCTTTCTGTGTGAAGTTATTATCAGAATTCATCGTCGTCCTCAATCATGCCTCCGGCACTGCCGGAAACGGTCTGTTCGGTGGCGAGCACCTTCACAGCCTCCGGACGGATCAGGAGACCATCCAGATACTCCACGCCAAGATAGCCCGTTTTCTGCTCCAGAGCGAACTTCTCATAGAGGGTGCGGACCGTCAGCGGCATGCGGTCGATGATCTGGTAATACGAGAAATCACCGAAGGCGATGGGCTTGCCGTCCGAGGGCATGAACTCGGAAATATGAACAGGCTTGTCGAGAATCGTATCGCTGTTCTGATTCCAGAGATACTGGCCATTCTCGTCCTTGAGCGTTTTCAGTTTCAAGGCCGTTTCATCGTTCATCAGCCAAGAGCCATCCGTGCGGTACTGCTTGTCCACGGAGAAATACAGAGTCAGCACATCGTCAAAGGTGATTTCGCCGGAGGCCGTTACGCCGATTTCGGCTCCCTCGGTGTCATGCAGGATGCCCATGGGCATATCCACGCCGGTGCCGTTGATGAAAGCGTCCTCCTCGGCCTTACCGAAACGCTTACCGAACTGCTTCATCAAGCAGTTTTCAAGGTCGAAACAGGCATCGCCTACGAGATCGCTGTCGACAGCTGTGATGATAGCCAGCTTGTGAGCATTGACCGGCTTTTTCGTGACATCGGGATCAGCGGAAGTCGGGATAACGCCGCCTTCGGGTACCCATTCGGGCGTCATCGTAGTATCCGTGAGCCAGATCTTGCCGTCACTGGACATGGCCGAAACGACGGTGCCGATTCTACGGAATACATTGTTCAGTTCCAGCACGGTCGCATATTTGGATGCGGAGCTGGACGGAAGCAGAAAGGTCCCCGTCATACTGTTTTTACCGGCGACAATGGAAGTGTAGCTTGCATCGTTGCCACGCATGGCATTCCAGAATTCCTTGCCGTAGCTGGAAATCTCAGTGTTGATCAGTTTGCTTTTGAATTCGTTGTTCATGATGTTGTCCTCCTTACAGACAGTGGCCGCAATAATAAGCGGCTGTAAATTTTGATGTAGTGTAGTGGTCCATCTTCCGGCCGCAGTAGGGACAGGCAATTTCTGTCGTATCCGCATGGTCGTGAAGCTGGAAAATGTGAGGCATGATTTCCTCAAGATAGGGCTTGCCGGAGCGTTTGAATTGAGCTTCCGACATTGCCGGGAACAACGCCACCTTCTGCCGACCGGAATCATCGATGGCGATAACCGGAAAGTATCTGGTCTCCGGAATACCGTTTTTGTCAGTGATTCTCATCGGCGGTCTCCTTCAGTTCAGAGAAATGGTTCCGGCAGAATTTCACAGCTTCGGCATAGTTCTTGAATACCAAGCACGAAAAGCCGTACTGCACACGCCAGTGCCAGTTCTTTGTGTCATTGCTTTCGAGGATCGCCACAGGCTTTCCCCGGTTGGTGCGCATCAGCTTGACGCAGGTGTAGTTTTTCGTAGAGAAATCCTTCAGGTTTGCCTGCGAGAGCGGAGCATTTTTGTGATAAATCAATCTGTGAAACATCAGTGTTTCCTCCGTTTCTTGAGTTTTGGGGCAATACCCCGTTTGATTTCTGGTTTTTGCGTTCGTGCCCCCACGCCGCTGTCCGGACCGGAAGGGCACAGAGATTTTGACCGCCCTACGGTCATCGGAACACAACCATACGCATCACCGCCTTTCATGCTCTCTACCTACTACTGGACACAACCGGTGCTTTTGAACGAAAGAAATTGAAAATTTTTATCGTTTCAGCAGAAACATCCGAAAAGGCTTGTGGCAGAAGGCTTTTTACTCATCTGTGGAGGTCGTGCGATTCCTTTCCGAAACTTTTCTTATATGCTATTTTTTTCAAGGCCTATAGAAAAGTTAGTGAAATGACATCCACGACCTCCACAAATTACCGGGGAAGTCTTATTCCATCACTGTATCCAACTGCATTGATCGGAACGATGGATGAAGGTGCCGGTCTATCGTTTCACTTTCAACCGATGTAAACGCAGTATTTATCAGGCTTTTCACTCAAAGGTGCAGGTCGCGGTAGGTCGTTTCCGTAACTTTTTCTATATGCTGTTTTTTAATGCTACTAAGAAAACTTACTGAAAAGACATTCACGACCTGCACCTTATTGTCAGAAAGCCTTGTGGCTTCTGGCTTTTCAGCATTTTTTGCTTGAAACGGTATGTCCGGTTCTCAATACCTACTGGACAGGAACTGCCGTTTTGGTCTAAAAAAGGGCAAAAAAATAACTGCTTCCAACTTTTTTGCCGAAAGCAGTAGATTTTTTCATAAATCCGTGATATAATTATGCTATATTTATGATGAATACTTGCAAAGGAGATGCAACCATGACTTTTGCAGAAGAATTAAAAAGAACCCGTCAGCGCACTTTTCTTACTCAAGGTGCATTTGCAAAAGAGGTCAATGTTTCGTTTTCCACGGTCAATCGTTGGGAAAGCGGAAAAACAAAGCCGAATCTGATCGCCATGAAAAGTATCAAGGAGTTTTGCGAAAGGAATAATGTTAATTATAGTAAATTAGAGGAACTCTGGCTTTCTGTAGATATCAATAATTAATAAAGATATTACGCTGTTTCTCGCAAAAAACCGAATCATTGTTTTATTGACAAGCAAAAGGAGTATGCAAAAATGGATTCCCTAACCGACAGAGAGATTTGTAAAGCCAGCGAGGCGATTGATAAGGCATTTGTTGCTATGACAAAAGAAAACCGTGGCGAAACCGCGCAGCGCATTCTTTCTGTCGTGCGCAATTTAAATGATAACATCGCAGAAAAGCTTTGGTGCGACCTTTATCCGAATCAAAAAATGGATGTCAACAAGGTTGCGAGTAAGATGCAAGGCAAATATCGTTTTATTGCGCAATTTGATAAGTTTTTGCGGGCTTCTGTTTCTCATTTTACTCCATCAGAAGACGGTTCAGAGCGATTGCTGATTAAGTATTATAAGTATTTATTGCACCTTAAAAAACTCGTTTACGAACAATATGGAATGGTTGTTCTCAAAAATGTTGGTTGCTTTATCGAGGATACTGATGAACAGACAAAATTGTATTATACCAAAGTGGTCGAATGTATCAAAGAGCTACCTTACACATCATCAGGCTCGGATTTTGATAACTACTATATCGACAGAATAAAACCTTTCTACATCAACAATGATATCTATTATGAAGTAACTCTCGAACCGACAACAAAAAAGCCCAATAAATTTCAGAGGATAACTGCATTTACCCATTGTGATGTGTTTAGCAATTATTCAGTTGCCCTGAGTTTCGTTGATAAAACAATCAATGTTTTTAATACTGCATATCCGATAAAAATAATAGTTGACTGGCGCGTTTCAATTAGACCATGCGAAATCGATAATTTTGCGTGGCTTATCGGAATAGATACAAATACACGAAGAAGCAACAATGACTATAAATCATTAATGAGTATTTTAACCGAGACACAGTTTTCTTTAGTGGACATTATTGATTTGCCGGATTCGGAGTATAGTTCAATAACGAGCTCACTTTCGTCTGGTGCTCCCTATAATTCTTCGATTGTCAATATTTTAAACAGTTGCAGAAGTATTTCTCGTAGACGTGCATCGGGCCATAACATAATCCGATATTTGCTTTATCGCATGAACAATACTATTTTAAAGAGTCAACGCCCAACAAAGTATTAACATAATGGAAAACATGGTTGGTACAAAAAGGGCCGCTGAAATACTCGGTGTTAGCATATCAACTGTCTATAGAATGGTCGAACAAGGATTGCTTCAACCGGCAAAAACTCCCGGTGGACAAAGACGATTTGGCGTTGATCAGTTAAAAGAATACATAAAAGAAAGCACAAACATTGTCGCTCCACAAAACCCATACCAATCTAAGTCTGGCGATGTGTTTGTAGAAACTCTTACTTCAAATTTGAAAAACCCATTAACAATCAAAACACGAGAAGAAACGATGAAAAAAGATTTTGAGGAAAATGAAGAGGCAGAAATCGACGACAAGCCTGTTGATCCAAGAAATACTCTGAACGATCTCAATGGATCACAGTGGCTTCCCGAAACCAAAAGTTTTTTCTACCAAAAGGGGCTTGGACCTAAACATCCTCATGCCCAAATTGAGCGGCAGCATCCCGCGCCATTCTCTTTTCAAGATGTCTCACATCTTATTACTTTCTTTACAAAAAGCGGAATGAAGGTTTTGGATCCGTTTGGCGGAATCGGATCAACCGCAAAAGCATGCGCATTAGCGGGGCGTTATTGCACAAGTATTGAATTACAACCCAAATGGAATGAACTGGCTATAAAAAGACTTGAAACCGAGGTTGGTGAAGGAGTAAGTAATCAACATAAGTTCATTCTAGGAGATAGCAGAGATGTACTGAAAACGCTTAACTCATCTACGTTTGATTTTATGATTACCAGTCCTCCATACTGGTCTATCTTAAACAAAAAAGCAGACTATAAAGTAAAAAGAGAACGGCTGGCAAACAACCTTGCAACCAATTATTCGGATGATGATAAAAACGATTTAGCCAATATCGAAAGCTATGCTGAGTTTTTACAAATCCTTGTTGATGATGTCTTTCTCGAATGTGGGCGTGTATTGAAGCCAAAGAAATACATGTGTCTTGTTGTTTCGGATTTTAGAAACAAATCAGAGTTTATTAGCTTTCACAGCGATTTAATTCAAGCGATAAACCGCAGAGAAACACCTGATGGATATAGACTAACTTTGCAGGGTGTAAAAGTGTTACTTCAAAACCACAAAACACTCTTGCCATATGGCTATCCCTTTGCCTACGTAGAGAACATTCATCATCAATATGTGCTGATTTTCAGAAAGGATAAAAAATGAGCGATATGGAATACAAAGGATTAATATGTGGCGATTCAGATATATTGCTCAAAAAAATGCTTGATGATGGTGTGAGAGTTGATCTTGTCCTTACTGATCCTCCCTATAACTTAAATAAAGATTTCGGGAACGATAGTGACAAACTGTCCCTTGATGATTTTTTACAAGTCAGTAGATCTCGCATCTCTCTATGCAGAGATCTTCTTACTGCAAACGGAAGTGTGATTTGGTTTGGTATACACCACAATATTGGCTTTATACAAAGCATAATGTATGAGGTTGGGCTATACTACCGGCGAATGAACATTTGGTACTATGAAAATGGTTTTAGTAGGACGACAAATTCGCCTTTAGCACAGTATGAACCATTTCTTTGGTTCTCCAAGTCCTCTAAGAATTGGGTCTATAATGTTGATGATGTTCGAGTGCCCTATAAGAGCACAGAAAGATTAAAGAACCCTGTTTATTATAAGAATTCAAAAGGTGAAAGAGTAAAATGGGAACCAAATCCTCTCGGCGCTATGCGCGGTGATGTTTGGGCATTTCCAACATTGGCTGGTAAGTTATATCAGGACGAGAAGACCTCTCACCCTGCGCAAAAACCAGAAACATTAATAACTGAAATTATCAAAGCATTCTGTCCAAAGAATGATGTGGGACAATATGAAGGAACAATTCTCGATCCCTTTCATGGCTCTGGGACTCTTGGTGTCTGTTGTGAAAAACTAAATCAACAGGGCCATAAGATTAATTGGATTGGTATTGAGCTTGAAAAAAAATGGTGTGAAATTGCTCAAGAGCGCCTCAGTAAAATAAAAAGCAACAGATAGACTTGGCTTTTTCTGCAAAGAAAAATAGTGAACCTGCTCCTAAGAAAATACACCTTGTATCAATCGTTAGGTCCAATGCCAAATAAGGACTACTATTTTGATAGAATGGTAGTCCTTATTTTTTGCTTTTTGGGCTTTATCGGGCCTTTTTTCGGTGCATTTCTGAAAAACAAGCCCATGGGACAACTGAAAAACGCCATCGCAGATAATTTTCCGCGGTGACGCTTTTTCGTTGCCAACAATATTTCGTTGGATTTATGGGTAATCGTTATCTTTGTGGGGTTATCGTTGGATTTATGGGTATTTCGTTATCCTTATGGGGGTAATCGTTATCCGATTGACTTGAGCGTTGCCGTATGAGAAAAATGTAAGTGCAAAGCATAGGGATAAGATATTGAGAACTCATACCATTTGTAGTATAATAGTTACAGGATTCCTTGCGTAATTTTTTCGCAAATGATATTCCCTATGAACCCGCAATTTGAACCCTACGATGGAAAATCAAAATATATAGGCAAAATCAAATTGTGTGAGAAATAATCAAAAGGTGTTTTTACACTTCACTGAATACTTTTGAGAAGATCATCTTGGTAAAAACATCATCGATCTGCTTTGCAATTTGTTTTGATTCTATGAGCGTCCCCAATTCTATATTGCCTTGTTGCCCATGGTAGGAAAGGTTCGCAGAAGTAATCAGCGTCTGTTGCTGGTCAACCGATATGACTTTCGCATGAAGTGCAGCCATCTTATCGTCTTCTTGGTGGTAATTGTATATTTTAAGAAAGCGACCTTTATATCGGAGGACTTTATCAAAATCCGACTGCTTATCTATATCATTGACGAAGAACTTTACAAAAACTCCTCGCTGGCTCTTTTGAATGATGGTATCAACCAGATCTGAAAAATATGAGGATAAGGAATAGCCCGTAATCAGAATATTCCTATCCGCTCCGTTAATCATCGACTGCACAACATTCATAGTTGTCCTTGCTTTTATAGCGAAAGATGGTGGAGCCGTAACAACAAGGGATACTTTGCCAGAATCGGACATTGTCATTGCACTAAGAATTGATGCTACTATATCTTCGCAGTGAGCATCTGTTAATTCCGGGCAGCTACGCTTTAGCATAGCAATGGCATTTGACGTACCATTTGACGCATCGCTCTTAACCGTATTCAAAAATATTTCTTTGTTTAGATTTCCACCTGACATAACTCACTCACCAATTCTTTGAAATACGAACACTCCTCACGTTCCGGAATTGGAACGACAAGACCTCTGTCAAGCATCCTGTTTCCGTTCTCGCACGCCGTTTCAGATATCATGCAGCATGAATGACAGGCAGCGCCATTTGAGTTTTTGCCAGCCGGCAAATTACTCATGCATTCCGGATCGTTAGTGCAAACAAGAGCTTCTTGGAAAGCGTCCCTCATGAGATTAGTCATCTGCTCGATATTGCCGAGTTCAACCAAACCACCAAGAGAACCTTCCTTATCGGAACTCCCTGTGTATAACAGAATGCCAGCCATTTTATCACCAAAATAGATTCTTTCTCTAATGGCCGACGAAGAATATCCCGATGACATAGACATCTGCTTTATCATTAGATGGGAAAATGTGTGCATAAGAACATAAACCGCATTCCTCTCAACAGTGATTGTCCATTCCTTGGACTCGCAAAACTTTCTATAAGAATTGGAGTATTTCTGAGATAACCCTTTTACCGCTGGGGAATTAAGCCATGTAGCCAGATTCTCTTTGTTAAACTCTATAAAGATGCCTTCACCATTGACCTCCGCAGCAGGAAGCCAGCGTTCCTGTTTTCCTTTGCTCAATGCCACCACATTCGGCTGTTCGTCGGCATCAGGGTCAGGAGCATCCACTCGGGTAAATCCAAGAAGGACACGAACCTCTCTAAGCCTAGTTACACGGATGATGCGACTGAAATACTTCTGCAGGTATCCAGGCAAAGAGTCTTCTTCGGCTTTGAAGTGTTTTTTATTAGATTCATACGCCGGATCATTGTGATGGGTGATGGCATTGTACTCCATCTGCTTGATCTCAGTAAACTCTTTAATATTGCTCATTCGGCGTTCGAGAGCATCATCAAATTCATTCCTTGTATATGCAGAGAAGTACATCTCGTATATTTTTGTTATGCCTTCATCGCCCATAAGCTGTTTTGCCAGTTCGATATCGCGCAAATGTTCATCAATCAAGTTGTAGAGGGGATTAATCCACGGTGGTATGGATATAGCACTTCTGCTCACCGCGAAATAAACATTAGAAGCACCTCTTTGAGATGGGATAACAGGCTTAGTACATCTTTGATTCTTTACACTCGGTCTAAAGGGATGATGTCCGGGACAAGCTATGTCTTCAAAATTCTCCCGTTGCGTCGCTCCACTCATGCTTCGTTTTGCACCGCATGAACATTCCACCCACATATCTGCAAGAGTCGAAGTATTACCTGCTGAGTACATTTTCAATGTTCCCTTGCAATCAGAGTCACCTCTATGAACCCACCATTTCCAAGGAAAGTCGGACATATGACCATCTTCGCAAATAGTAATAAAACGAGAGGGATAAGCGGTGCGATGGCACTCCGGGCAGGTAACGCCATATTTCAGATACTTATCCAAGTCAAAACTCTTTCTTGCGTCAAAGAGTCTGCCACATTTCAGATTAGAGCAGACGTGCCAATACGGAAAAGTTACAACAGGAACATCCCCAGAAAAACTTGTGCGCGGCATATAGAAGCAGTCGACGCCAAGATATGACGCAAGTCTGCCATCTATAATTTTCTGTCCTTTCTGTTTCCAATAGGAAATATCAAGGATTGTAACCGAGTCCTTTACCGCATCCACAACAGAGCCAGGGCCGAATGTAGTTATAATCTGATTAGGGCGCAGTTCTCCTAATTTGTTATTATCAAAAGCCATATCATTCCTCCGTGTAATAGAACATATTCGCAGAGCTTTCAACCTCACGCATGGAACGGAGAGTCGCTTTCTCGTTTTCATCATGCGGCTGATCATACGGATTCATTAGTCTGTTGTATCTTTCTGTGCCAACAACATAGTAGCGAAGAGGTTTTGTCTGCGCTGCTTGCAATTTCCACCAATCAATAAACCTGTCTATTTCTTCCTCGGCATCAGCCCGTACAGATGGCTTGATAATGTTAAGGCGGTCGATAATCAGGCGCTTTACAGAATCGAGTTGTTCTTTTGTCAGCGAACCTATAGCCGCCGCATCAGAATTGTTTGCCATGTTAGGGAAATTCAGCCTGATTGCGGAAATAACCAACGCGTGCATCACGCGATCTCGTGCTCTTGCGGAAAATGGCGTAGCTGTTGTTCCCTCAACAAACCTATACAGTTGAGAGTGGTATCCAGTGAAATTCTCATAATGCGACAAGTCCCGAGGTCGATACGCATTATACAAAGTAACAACCAAACCGGGAAAAGCACGCCCAATACGGCTCGTTGCCTGTATATACTCTGAGTTTTGTTTCGGCTGACCAGTCACAACCATCAACCCAAGTCGGTCGACATCCATACCAACGGCAATCATATTAGTGGCTATGGCGGTATCCAAGCATTCTTTTGAGTCACAAGTGATTTCAAGCTGATTCAGTTTTTCCGGTATTTTGTAGGATGACATTCGAGATGTGATCTCCACATTGTGATTAAGATACCGCTGCTTATCCAAGCCGTATTTATTCTTGATGCGATGGATTCTTTTCGGAATGTCGTCCTGCAGAAGTCTGACGGCACCGCCAAGCTCTCGAATACTGTTGAAGTACCCAACCAAAGAATAATATGGATCGATAACCTCCTTATATTCAGCTTGGAGCGAGTAAGTATAAGCCGCCTGAAGGATGATTGCATATACACGGAGCAATGCTGTCTTTACGGATTGTCCCGGAGCGCAAACACCTACATATTTTCGGAACGGATTACTATCAACAGGAATCTCCCTGATAAAGAAACTGTCGCCGATTTCAAATCCGTTCGGAGGAAATTGCGTCGTATTCTTTCTTGCATACAGGCACTTTGTTTGAGCCTCTGCATTTTTGATTGTTGCGGTTGAAACGACATACTTTGGCTTGATGCCATCGTGGATACACATATCCTCGATAATCGTTTCATAAGCACCGTAAACCGTACCAAGCGGTCCCGTGATAAGATGCAACTCGTCTTGAATAATCAGTTCCGGCGGCAGGAACGGTCTGATGTTTACCAATGTTGATGCCGGCAAAGAATCTGTTTTATTGTGGCGGCCGTGTTCTGCTCCAATCGCAACATAACCATCCCTGCTGCATTTTCTATCCACTCGACCAAAGAGTGCATTCGTATTCACATCCCACGGCAGGCGAGCAAATTTATCAACGGTCGACAGAATAATAGTCGGGCACTTGGCGTATATTTCTTCATCGACAAGATAAACCGGAATCGGGATCCTGTCATTTTTGTATCTGTAAAACTGGCAGTCCCGATCAGAGCAGAAAATCTCGATGGACTTCTTGTCCGTATCAATGTTAAAGTTCTCTTCCTTGAGAGGCTTTCCGCAGAACGGGCAAGTAAGAAGCTGCTTATAGACATGGTTTCTTGCGCTTCTTGCCGCTTGCGGATTATCAGCCTTTTCAGTAAACTCATCAAACTTGTTGGGCGTTACTCCGCCTCCTACCCAGAAACCTATGCTGATAGGCTCTTTGCCAAACTGAGGGTATGCCTGCCGCCTGATCATTTCTGCCGCAAGTACCATTTTTGTAATACGGTCTCTCTGCTGCGTGGTAAGCAATCGGAGTGTGTATCGGAGCATAACAGTCACGCCACCATCCCGATTGTATTCTTCTCCATCAGACGCCCTGAGACGTCTGTTGGCGATAACGAATGCCATAAGACCAAGGTAGGCCTCAGTCTTGCCACCGCCTGTAGGAAAGTAAAGCAGATCGACAACCTCACGGTCTTTATGTTTCGGATCAACGATTCCCGCAAGATTCATCAAAATAAAGGCAATCTGGAAGGGGCGCCATCCAAAATTATTATCCGGATTCTTCGGATTAATAAAATCCCGGAAATTACACTCCGTACCGGTCCCGTGCTTTTTCGCATAGCCTTTGATACTGTTCTGCAAAAAGATTACACGATTCATAAAGCAGAAAGCCTCAAATGAAGTAGCATCTGTTTCAATGATATGTATTCCTTCGCGAATGCGGCTTAGAGCATCTTGACACCGTTCAATGACTTTATTCCCGATTTTATCTTTGAAACCGGGATTACTCATTCTGATGTTTCCAAGCAGAGTGTTATTTATCCAGTTCTCATAAGAATCTGCAAGCGTATTAAGTTTCCCTATTGTTTCTTCTTTTTTTGACTTTGCCGACATTGTAAATGTCGAGAAAAAATATCTGTCAAAGCCGTCTAACGCCGCGCTAACTCCTGGAAACTCATACTCAGGTATAAAAGCCGATCTCACGCAGGTTGTTCTGCCGTCAACCGGCGGTTCCCATACTGCCGCGCAACCACGGCCTCGTCCCATGATAGGACGCTGTTCGAAATAGAACTCGTCCGATGCGAGAATTTCCCTGCAAATATGCTCAGCAATAAATACCGCCGAACCATCCTCCGCATACGCCTTGAGTTCAACTTGAAACATTATGGCTTCTGTGCTATTTACAGAATTCTTTCTCTTGTTGATGACATACGCAGTAACAAGGGAATATCCTCCCTTAAGAGGAATACGGGACACATGGACATGGACATTAGAATCGCATACAAGCTGGTAATCCTTTGTGCGTCCAAAGTCGCCAAAGATAACACGGACGGTCTCCTTCATTGGCTGACGGGTATATATGGCACGGCTGTGTTCCTTCTCATCTTTGTCCGTGTCTTTTTTAGAAGACCGCACATAGTCTCCCCAAGTCACATCCAAATTGATTCTCTCGGCATCACTTTTGATATAGAAACTGATCCCTATAGAAGACGGCAACTGAAAATGTGTCGTGGAAATTGGCTCATTATCATCATCTTCACCGGCAGTAAAATCCTCACCGTCTTCAAATGCCATGTCAGCATCAACTTCCTGCTCACCGGCACCGGAATACTCTTCATTGTCGCTCTGAATATCGAGCATTCCTACGAGATAGGCATAGCGAGGATTTTCTTCCAGCACTTCTTCCTTATCTCTGGGACCGATGAGATCAGTCCTTATAGCATCAATAATTTTCTGTCTGACCTCTGAGTACTTAAATCTATCAGCCATTATGCCTCCTCCTTCACGGCGTGAGCCGTACCGAGTGTATATCTACAAGTATTACCAAGCTGAATGTTGTCATCAGAAATGAGTTTATACTCCCATTTTTTACGGTCCGGATCCGCCGTTGATGCAAAGCGGCACCATTTAATGCCTTCTCGTGCCTTAGCAATTACTTCATCTGCCGTTACTTCATTTGCCGCTTTAACCTCAACCATATACTTTCCAGTCTTTGTTTCAACTAAGAAATCAGGGTTATATTGTTGCCCCGCCTGCCAAAACAAGCCTAATTGATTCAACGGCGGTTTTATCCAGCGAAGAACCTCCGGATCCTCCTCCAATATAACGGAGAAAAGCCGCTCAGTATCGCTATCAAATGCATTTTCCGGATAATAGGATTTTTTATAACCCGTAAACAGATATCTTTTGATATTGCTCTTATCATAAAAAGGCTTATCAAATTTTACTTGGCCATCTTTCTTGATGCTCTTTACAAATTTCTTGAAAAGAATTAGATCCTTCTGAATCAAGTGAACATCGTATGTTTTACGCTCCATATGTGCGTAAATCTGTTTTCGAATATCGTCCACTATGATTTTTGCATAACGACGTACAATCTTGCGTTTATCTTCTTCACTGCCCTCAATTTGAGAGAGATATTGATCAACAATATCAATAATAAAATCCGCATCGTCATATGACAATTCGCTGATAGAATCCAACAGCATACAAGCAAGAGTATTAAGAGAATCGTCCACCTCGAGAATTTGAGCATCCACCGAGGACAACATTGCTTGATTGATGGCATCAAAACGTTCAATCTTCGCCATTGCAACTTCAAAGTCCTGAATCGTCCGTTTTACAGCAAAATGGTTGAAATGTACGGTAGATGTCGTTTGCACCAGAATTTTGGGAACTGAAATTGCCCGCGCTGAATAATCTTTAATTTTCTGAACGAATTCATTTTTTGTCATTGGCTGGCTGCCATTTGCTTTCGATTGTAAAACGCCATCTCCATCGTTGGCATTTATCGACGGCAAACCTGCAGAATCCTCAACTTCAGAAAAAAGAGACAGCTGATTATCTTCTTTCGGTTTTACCCGTTCCCGTACAGCACCAAAAGTTTTCAAATACGAAGCGTACAAACTCTCTTGCGTTTTAGGGTCTTCTACATCTGCAAAAGACTTCATTCCCGAGTCCGTGACGGCAAAGTCAAACAAAGACAGTTGATTTTCCGATATAGGGCTATTAATATCAACCGAATCAGTTTCTTCCACCCCCGCTTTATCTAGATCTCGATAACGAAAAACATCACTGCTCTTGATTTCATCAACAAGTTCACGATAATGATCGTGAGCAACAATATCTAGGGTATCAATATCCTCATTGCCGGTTCTCTGGCCAAATGGTAACCGAAGCCCACGGCCGATAGTTTGCATTGCAAGGATGTCGCTTTTGGCTGCATTTAAGGGAATAATAGTAAATAGGTTATTGACATCCCACCCTTCTTTCAATTTGTACACATGTAATACAATTTCAACAGGGTTTGATGCACTTTCAATTGACAAGAGTAACCGAACATTTTCTTCGGTTTCTTCGCCCTTCATATTAGAGTGAATTTCAATTACTTTTCCATGATACTTGCCGTTTTGGAAATTGATATTATCTATCATAGCGCGAATGTCTTTTGCATGGG
>ENA-ORMN01002066-ORMN01002066.1-human-gut-metagenome-genome-assembly--contig:-NODE-2066-length-18223-cov-6.544364_pt1 | contig 18223 bp, 15 predicted proteins | sample MGYA00242102_ERZ508993 | MGnify/ENA primary metagenome ERZ508993 (study PRJEB26280, sample SAMEA2338770) | human gut metagenome | biome: human gut; feature: human-associated habitat; material: faeces... | reverse complement strand
CGTGAAGCCCGTTATTTGAAATCGAAGCAAACCGAATAGTATATGGCAGATTATCAGAAAGTCGGTTCGTACGATTTTGTCGCAGAACCTTTTTGTTCCGATTTTCGGGGACACATGGCCATCGGCGTTTTAGGAAATCTCTTGTTGAATGTCGCTGAGTTTCATGCCTCCGACCGAGGATTCGGCATTATTACCATCAATGAAGGACATTATACATGGGTTTTGTCCCGATTGGTGTTGGAGTTTGTCGATGATGCACCCCGGCAGACCGAGAAATTTACCATAGAGACATGGGTTGAGAGTGTATATCGTCTTTTTACCGAAAGAGATTTTGCCGTACTCGATAAGGCGGGGAATCCGTTGGGGTACGCACGTTCGGTATGGGCGATGATCGATATGGATACTCGTAAGCCGGTAGATCTTCTCAACACATATGAGGGGGGGATAACCGGTTATGTTTGCGATAAGGAGTGTCCTATCGAACGTCCCGGGAAAGTGAAAGTAGCTTCTTCCGATCCGGTATGTACATTGACGACCCGATATAGCGATATCGATATCAACGGACATGTAAACAGTATCAAGTATATCGATCATATTTTGGATCTTTTCCCGCTCGACCTTTATAAGAACAAGCGGGTGAAGCGATTCGAAATAGCGTATGTCAGTGAAAGTCATTACGGTGATACATTGCAATTTTTCTGTGATGACAAAGGAAGCGACGAGTACCATATCGAAGTGAAAAAAAACGACGGCGAAATCGTATGCCGTAGTAAAGTGATATTTATTTAATTGTTTCATACTAAAAAACAAACACAAAATGGCAGTAATTAATTTTGGCGGAGTTGACGAAAATGTAGTTACCCGTGAAGAATTTCCATTGGAAAAAGCAAGAGAAGTCCTCAAAGATGAGGTGATCGCGATAATCGGTTATGGCGTACAAGGCCCGGGACAGAGCCTTAACTTGCGTGATAACGGTTTCAATGTGATTGTGGGACAGCGTAAAGGCGGAAAAACATGGGAGAAGGCCGTTGCCGACGGTTGGGTTCCCGGTGAGACGCTTTTTGAAATCGAAGAGGCTTGCAAGCGTGCCACCATTATCCAATACCTGCTTTCCGATGCCGCTCAAATCGAGGTTTGGCCTCGCATCAAACCTTATTTGACAGCCGGAAAGGCGCTCTATTTCTCTCATGGTTTCGGCATTACCTATAAGGAGCGTACCCATATCATTCCTCCTGCCGATGTCGATGTAATCATGGTTGCACCTAAGGGTTCGGGAACCAGCTTGCGTCGTATGTTCCTGCAAGGTCGCGGTTTGAATTCGAGCTATGCTATTTATCAAGATGCTACCGGCCGTGCAAAAGATCGTGTTATTGCACTCGGTATAGGCGTGGGTTCGGGTTATCTGTTCGAAACGACTTTCAAGAGAGAGGTTTACTCCGACTTGACGGGAGAGCGCGGAACTCTTATGGGGGCTATACAAGGCTTGTTGCTTGCCCAATATGAAGTATTGCGCGAAAACGGCCATACTCCTTCTGAAGCATTCAATGAAACAGTGGAAGAGTTGACTCAATCTTTGATGCCATTGTTTGCCAAGAACGGTATGGACTGGATGTATGCCAACTGTTCTACTACGGCACAGCGTGGTGCGCTGGATTGGATGACCCCGTTCCATGATGCCATCAAGCCGGTTGTACAGAAATTGTATGCAAGTGTGAAGTCGGGCAACGAAGCTCAGATTTCTATCGACAGTAACTCCAAACCCGATTATCGTGAGAAGCTGAATGCAGAATTGAAAGCCTTGCGTGAAAGCGAAATGTGGCAGACAGCTGTTACAGTTCGTAAACTTCGTCCGGAAAACAATTAATCAGCTTTATATAAATAGGTGAAATACCCTCTTCGGTGTTACCGGAGGGGGTATTTCTTTATTATTGATTCCCTATATTTTGAATAAACTCCAATAGCTTCCGGTAAAAACCGTGATGTTTCAGCGTCTCTGCCTCTCCCAATATCACCAGCTTCATACGTGCCCGGGTGATGGCTACATTCATTCTCCTTAAATCATTCAGGAATCCTATCTGCCCTTCTTCGTTGGCACGGACAAGGCTGATGAAGATAACATCGCGCTCTTGCCCTTGGAAGCCATCCACCGTATTTACAGTGAACAAGCTGCGATAAGGCTTGAGTGAAGCGTCTGCCTTTATCTTGTTGCGGAGATATTGCACTTGTGCCTTGTAAGGGGAGATGATGCCGAAGTCTATTTTTTCTTCCAGAATGCGGTTGCCACTGATACGGTTGATGTAGATTTTCAGTTCTGATAGGAGCAGGTCCGCTTCCGCCTTATTAATGCGCCCGAAAGTCTCTCCCACAAATTCTTCTTTGAAATCCATTTCGGAGGTGTCAATCCAGTGGATGGGGGTATCCCAGTCCAGGATGCCCCGGTAACGCACTTCGGGAGCGGCTTCCAACTCGCCATTATAAAACCATTGGGAAGGAAATTTCATGATTTCCTCGTGCATGCGGTATTGTACTTTCAGCAAAGAGACAACGGCAGGTTTGTTGGACACCACTTTCTCCATCAATGTTCGTTCCAGACCTCCACGGGCAGCTTCGTAGCATTTTATAGTGGGCGGAAGTTGGCAGTGGTCACCCGCCAACACCACGCGGTCTGCTTTTCGGATAGCTATCCAGCAGGCAGCTTCTAAGGCCTGGGCTGCTTCATCAATGAAAAGGGTGCCGAAACGGCGTCCGTTCAGCAGCCGGTGATTGCTGCTTACTAGCGTGGAGGCTATGACATGTGCCCCATCAAAAAGCTCTGCATTGATTTGTATTTCCAATGCGGTGGCGCGGTCGCGCAGGCGGCTCATACGGCTGCGTACTCCTTCGCGTTCGTCATAGCTGCCACGGCGGGCACGGCTGCCCAGTTCACGGAGATTTTTCCGGATGCTCCACAGCTCCGGATAAAGCGGATGGTTCTCGAAACGACGCTCGTAGGTAAAGGAAAGCATCTTGTCGTTGACACGGGTCGGATTGCCGATACGCAGGACATTGACGCCACGGTCCACAAGTTTTTCCGAAATCCAGTCGACGGCGGTATTGCTTTGGGCACATACCAGTACCTGCGGTTCCCGATGCAGGGTTTCGTAGATGGCTTCCACTAAGGTGGTCGTTTTTCCGGTTCCCGGAGGACCATGTACAATGGCCACGTCGCGGGCACACAGCACTTTGTTTACAGCTGTCTCCTGCGTGGAGTTCAACCAGGGAAACCGTACGGGGTAGAGCTCTCGGAAACCGGCTTTCGAGGTTCCCAGCAATATGTCCCGCAATTCGGCCAGGCGGTTGCCTTTGGAGCGTAACGTATCTTCCAAGGCTTCGAACATGGTCCGATAGGATGTTTCGTCGAAATAAAGTTGCACGCCGAGGTTGTCCGTTTCCTGCACTTCCATAACGGCACCGGCTCCGGGCATTATCGCTACCATCCGTGTCTCGTCGGCATAGCTTACGGTAGCGGTGAAGTTCATATAGGTTATTTTTCCATCGGCAGACTGGCGGAAAAAACATACGGGACGGCCGAACTCAAAATTATGTTCTATATCGGTATTTTCTGTGTGTGTAATTTCTATTACTAATTGATTCAGTGAATTATAGTAACTTCGTCCCGGAGTGGCAGGATACCAGCAAAGTCCCCGTTTCACTTTCCGGGCAATCCCCATGTTTTCGGTTTGGCGTTTGAATTCCTCTTTTTCGTATTCGTATTCCATGCGCAGCAAAAGTTGTTGCTGCTGGAGGTGAATAATAGGACTATTTGAATCTTGTTCCTTCATGGTTGCAAAGGTAATCATTCTTCGCTTCCGACGGAAAAAATGCTTTATTTTGTTAAACTATTCAGCCTTTTTATTTGTTTATGATATTAATTTGTAATCTTTACAATAATGAAAAACTAAAAAATAGTGGTTATGGTATATGATTTAACGATGCTCAAAGCGTTTTATGCCGCTTATTCGGAGAAGATAGAACGTGTACGGAATGTACTACAGCGTCCGATGACTTTAGCGGAGAAAATTTTGTATGCTCATTTGTATGATGGGGATAAAGTGAAGAACTACAGACGGGGAGAAGACTATGTGAATTTCCGTCCCGACCGTGTGGCCATGCAGGATGCAACGGCCCAAATGGCCTTATTGCAATTTATGAATGCAGGCCGTGAGCAGGTTGCCGTGCCTTCCACTGTGCACTGTGACCATTTGATTCAAGCATATAAAGGTGCAAAAGAAGATATCGCGACTGCTACGAAGACCAACGAGGAGGTCTATAATTTTCTCCGTGATGTTTCTTCCCGCTATGGCATAGGTTTTTGGCAGCCGGGAGCAGGCATTATTCACCAGGTGGTATTGGAGAACTACGCATTTCCGGGTGGAATGATGGTAGGCACGGACTCTCATACGCCCAATGCCGGAGGTTTGGGCATGGTGGCCATTGGTGTGGGTGGTGCCGATGCGGTGGATGTGATGACTGGCATGGAATGGGAATTGAAAATGCCGCGTCTGATAGGCGTACACTTGAAGGGTAAATTGAGTGGCTGGGTAGCTCCCAAAGACGTTATTCTGAAGTTGGCGGGTATTCTTACTGTAAAAGGGGGAACCAATGCCATCATTGAATATTTTGGACCGGGAACCGCTTCATTGTCTGCCACTGGAAAGGCTACCATCTGCAATATGGGGGCAGAGGTGGGGGCGACTACCTCCCTTTTCCCTTACGATGAGCGCATGGGTACTTATTTGAAGGCTACCGGACGTGAAGAAGTGGCAAAAATGGCTGCTTCCGTAGCTGCCGACCTTCGCGCCGACGACGAAGTGCTGGCAAATCCGGAAAAATATTACGACCGCATCATTGAAATAGACCTCTCGCTGTTGGAACCGTATATCAATGGGCCCTTTACGCCGGATGCAGCAACACCGATATCGAAATTTGCCGAGGTAGTGATAACCAATAACTATCCCCGCCGGATGGAAGTCGGCCTGATAGGGTCGTGCACCAATTCGTCCTATCAGGATTTGAGCCGCGCAGCCTCCCTTGCCCGGCAGGTAAAGGAAAAGAATTTGAAGGTTGCTTCTCCGCTGATTGTCAACCCCGGTTCGGAGCAGATACGTGCCACTGCTGAACGCGACGGCATGATTGCCGCTTTCGAAGATATTGGCGCAACGATAATGGCGAATGCCTGCGGACCTTGTATTGGCCAGTGGAAGCGCCATACTGATGACCCCGAACGCAAAAATTCCATCGTCACCTCTTTTAACCGTAATTTTGCCAAACGTGCCGATGGAAATCCCAACACTTTTGCTTACGTCGCTTCCCCGGAGATAACGATGGCGCTGACCATTGCCGGTGACCTTTGTTTCGACCCGTTGAGGGATACGCTGGTCAATGCCAAAGGAGAGGTTGTGAAACTGTCCGAACCGGTCGGTGAAGAACTGCCGGCACACGGGTTTATAGGAGGAAAGGAAGGATACATTGCTCCAGGCAAAGGACAGACGGAAATTACGGTCAATCCTCATTCACAGCGCTTGCAACTGCTGACTCCCTTCCCTGCCTGGGATGGCATGGACTTGCTGAATATGCCTTTATTGATTAAAGTGCAAGGGAAATGTACCACCGACCACATCTCTATGGCGGGGCCATGGCTCCGTTTCCGGGGACATTTGGAGAATATTTCGGACAATATGCTGATGGGGGCTGTCAATGCTTTCAATGGAGAGACGAACAAGGTTTGGAACCGCTCCACCAATACCTATGGAACAGTGTCAGGCACTGCGAAGCTGTATAAGTCCGAAGGTATCCCTTCCATTGTCGTTGCCGAAGAGAATTATGGTGAAGGTTCCAGCCGTGAGCATGCTGCCATGGAACCGCGCTTCCTGAATGTACGCGTCATTTTGGCGAAGAGTTTTGCCCGTATCCATGAGACGAACTTAAAGAAACAAGGCATGTTGGCGCTGACCTTTACGGATAAGGCCGATTATGACAAGATTCGGGAACGCGACCTGATTTCTGTCATGGGGTTGAAAGATTTTGCTTCGGGACGTACGTTGAAGGTGGTTCTTCATCACGAGGACGGGAGTAAAGAAAGTTTTGAAGTACAACATACGTATAACGAACAGCAGATAGCCTGGTTCCGGGCCGGTTCTGCACTTAATGCAAGATAGAATATGGAAAAAATTACTGTACCTTTTATTACCGGCGATGGAGTGGGAGCAGAAGTGACCCCATCCATGCAGGCTGTCGTGAATGCCGCTGTCAGGAAATCCTATGGTGACCGGCGTGGCATTGAATGGAAAGAAGTGCTGGCAGGAGAACGTGCTTTCCACGAAACCGGCTCCTGGCTGCCGGATGAAACGATGGAAGCCTTCCGCACTTATAAGGTGGGCATCAAAGGTCCTTTGACAACTCCCGTCGGTGGAGGTATCCGTTCCTTGAACGTAGCCTTGCGTCAGACGCTCGATTTGTATGTCTGCCAACGTCCGGTACGTTGGTATAAGGGCATTGTTTCTCCACTCAAAGAGCCACAGAAGGTGGATATGTGCGTATTCCGTGAGAATACCGAGGATATTTATGCAGGCATCGAATGGGAAGCCGGAACTCCGGAGGCTGAAAAGTTCTATCGTTTTCTCCGTGATGACATGGGGGTGACAAAAGTCCGTTTTCCCGAAACCTCCTCGTTTGGCGTGAAGCCCGTTTCAAGAGAAGGAACAGAGCGCTTGGTGCGTGCCGCCTGCCAATACGCCCTTGAGCATCATCTGCCTTCCGTGACGTTGGTACACAAAGGAAACATCATGAAATTTACGGAAGGCGGCTTCAAGAAGTGGGGGTACGAACTGGCAGAACGTGAGTTTGGTAAAGAACTGGCAGAAGGGCGTCTGGTCATCAAGGACTGCATTGCCGATGCATTCTTGCAGAACACGTTGCTTATCCCCGAAGAATATTCCGTGATTGCCACGTTGAATCTGAACGGCGATTATGTGTCCGACCAACTGGCTGCCATGGTAGGCGGCATCGGCATTGCACCGGGTGCGAATATCAACTATAAAACGGGGCATGCCATTTTTGAGGCTACTCACGGGACGGCTCCGAACATTGCCGGGAAAGACATTGTGAATCCCTGTTCCATCATCCTTTCCGCTGTGATGATGCTTGAATATCTGGGTTGGAAGGAAGCAGCCTCTCTTATAGAGAACGCCTTGGAGGAAAGTTTCACAGAAGCCCGTGCTACTGCCGACTTGGCCCGTTTTATGCCGGGTGGCGTCTCGCTGTCCACTTCGACTTTCACCCGGGAGATTGTAAGGAGAATAGAAAATGGGAATAACGAATAAAACGAAACGATTATGAAGAAGGAGTATCTGATTTACAAGCTTTCCGAAGATTTGAAGGAAGCTACCCGGATTGAGAATGAACTGTTCAGGAAGTTTGATGTGAAGCGCGGTTTGCGTAATGAGGACGGCACGGGAGTCTTGGTGGGGTTGACCAAAATAGGCAATGTGGTCGGCTATGAACGCATCCCCGGTGGAGGGCTGAAGCCTATTCCCGGCAAATTGTTCTACCGCGGTTATGATGTGGATGACTTGGCACACGCCATCATCAAAGAGAAGCGTTTCGGTTTTGAGGAAATTGCCTACTTGTTGCTTTCCGGTCGCCTGCCCGACAAGGAAGAACTCTCTTCTTTCCGTGAACTCATCAACGACAACATGCCGCTGGAGCAGAAGACCAAGATGAATATCATTGAACTTGAAGGAAACAACATTATGAACATCCTGGCGCGCAGCGTGCTCGAGATGTATCGTTTTGACCCTGATGCAGATGACACTTCCCGCGATAATCTGATGCGGCAGAGCATTGAGCTTATTTCGAAATTCCCGACCATCATTGCGTATGCCTATAACATGCTTCGCCATGCCACCCATGGCCGTTCATTGCATATCCGCCATCCGCAGGAAGACCTTTCCATTGCCGAGAACTTCCTTTATATGCTGAAGAAGGACTATACGGAGCTGGATGCCCGCACGCTCGACCTGCTGCTGGTTCTTCAGGCCGAGCACGGTGGTGGTAACAACTCCACTTTTACCGTACGTGTCACTTCTTCTACCGGGACGGATACTTACTCTTCGATAGCGGCAGGTATCGGTTCCTTGAAAGGGCCGCTTCATGGAGGTGCCAATATCCAGGTTGCCGATATGTTCCACCATCTGCAGGAAAACATTCAGGACTGGACGAATGTGGATGAGATTGATACTTACTTCACCCGCATGCTCAACAAGGAAGTCTATAACAAGACCGGTTTGATATATGGTATCGGACATGCCGTCTATACCATTTCCGACCCGCGCGCCATTCTGCTGAAAGAGCTTGCCCGCGACCTTGCCCGCGAAAAAGGGAAAGAACGCGAGTTCGCTTTCCTTGAACTGCTCGAGGAGCGCGCCATTGATGTGTTTGGCCGTGTGAAGAATAATGGCAAGACGGTTTCGAGTAATGTGGATTTCTATTCGGGCTTTGTCTACGAGATGATTGGGCTGCCGCAGGAAATCTTCACGCCTTTGTTTGCCATGGCACGTATTGTCGGTTGGTGTGCACATCGCAATGAAGAATTGAATTTCGAAGGCAAGCGTATTATCCGTCCTGCCTATAAGAATGTTTTGGATGAGGTGGCTTATGTGCCCATTAAGAAACGGTAAGGATTAGACTTGTATCTTTTAAATCGTTCCATTACGGGGGAAAAATCGTTCCACCATGGTGGAACGATTTTTTCTCCATGGTGGAATGAATTTTACTCCATGATGGAACGATTAGGCTTTCGTATCTCTGCTGCTTAATCCTCTCAGTAAAAAACGCTGGTTTTTGTATGAAAAAACAATTTTATCCGGAGAAAACGATTTGTTTGTTGTGAGTTTTCTTTATCTTTGCTTCGCATAAATAAAGAACTATGAATCAGGAAACTTTTCAGATATTTCTGTGGGTAATGAGTGCTGTGGCATTGGCTGTCTTTATTGCACTCTATTTTGTCAAGGCAGGCTATGGCATGTTCCGTACTGCTTCGTGGGGAATTTCCATCAATAATAAACTGGCATGGGTGCTTATGGAAGCGCCGGTATTCATCGTCATGTTTGGGTTGTGGGGGAAGAGTGGAGCGGGATTTGCCGTGCCGGTATATTTCTTCTTCCTGCTGTTTCAGTTGCACTATCTTCAGCGGGCCTTTATTTTTCCGTTCCTGCTGAAAGGTAAAAGCCGGATGCCGGTAGCTATTATGGCGATGGGTATCGTCTTCAACCTTTTGAACGGGATGATGCAGGCGGGCGGTTTGTTCTATTTCGCTCCCGAAGGCTTGTATGCCGATGGCTGGGCCTATTTGCTGAAACCTCATGCCTTGTTGGGAATCATTCTGTTTTTTGCAGGTATGTTCGTCAATTTGCATTCCGACTATGTGATACGTCATCTGCGCAGGCCAGGTGATACGAAGCATTATCTTCCCGGAAAAGGGCTTTACCGATACGTCACTTCTGCCAATTACTTCGGTGAACTGGTGGAATGGACGGGGTTTGCCATACTCACAGCTTCTCCCGCCGCCTGGGTGTTCGTCTGGTGGACGTTTGCCAACCTTGTTCCCCGTGCCGATGCCATTCACCGCCGTTATCGGGAGGAGTTTGGTGATGAGGCGGTAGGAAAGCGCAAACGCATCATTCCATTTCTTTATTAATGGAAAATGGAGAGTTGAAAATGGAAAATGAATAATTCATAACTTATAACTCATAACTCATAACTCATAACGATGGAATCCAAGTTATTCACCCCCGTCACTTTCGGACCGTTGACCTTGCGTAACCGTACCATCCGTTCGGCTGCTTTCGAGAGCATGTGTCCCGGAAACGCTCCGTCGGACATGTTGCTCGACTATCATCGGTCGGTAGCGGCGGGAGGTATAGGTATGACTACTGTTGCCTATGCGGCAGTTACTCAGAGCGGTTTGTCTTTTGACCGCCAGTTGTGGATGCGTCCTGAGATTATCCCCGGACTCCGTAGGCTGACTGATGCCATACATGCGGAGGGGGCTGCGGCAGGCATCCAGTTGGGACACTGTGGCAACATGTCCCATAAGAGCATTTGCGGTTGTATGCCCGTCGGCGCATCTTCCGGTTTCAATCTTTACTCTCCTACCTTTGTGCGCGGACTGCGTGCCGATGAGCTGCCGGAGATGGCGCGTGCTTATGGGCGTTCGGTGAATCTGGCACGGGAGGCCGGATTTGATTCTGTAGAGATTCATGCAGGGCATGGCTATCTCATCAGCCAGTTCTTGTCCCCGTCCACCAACCATCGGAAAGACGAGTTCGGAGGCTCGTTGCAGAACCGTATGCGTTTTATGGATATGGTGATGGAAGAAGTGATGAAGGCTGCCGGCAGTGATATGGCTGTGCTGGTGAAGATGAACATGCGCGACGGTTTCCGTGGAGGGATGGAGCTGGACGAGACGATGCAGGTGGCCCGGAGGCTGGAGCAGTCGGGAGCACATGCGCTGGTCTTGAGCGGTGGGTTCGTCAGTAAGGCGCCGATGTATGTCATGCGGGGCGAAATGCCTATCCGCAGCATGACGCATTACATGACCTGCTGGTGGTTGAAATACGGTGTACGCATGGTAGGCAAATGGATGATACCGAGCGTACCGTTTAAGGAAGCTTATTTCCTGGAAGATGCCTTGAAATTCCGTGCCGCCTTGAAGATACCGTTGGTTTATGTGGGTGGCCTGGTTTCCAGGGACAAGATAGATGAGGTGCTGGATGACGGCTTCGAGGCTGTGCAAATGGCACGCGCTCTGCTCAATGAGCCGGGGTTTGTCAACCGCATGCGTGCCGAAGAGAATGCACGTTGCAACTGCCGGCATAGTAATTATTGCATTGCCCGGATGTATTCCATCGAGATGGCATGCCATCAGCATTTGAAGGAGGAGCTTCCACCTTGTCTGAAAAGGGAGATAGAGAAAATCGAAGCGAAAGGCTGATTTTTAGTTTTTAATTTTCAATTTTTAATTATTAAAGTGAATTTAGCTGTTATAACCGGGGCAGACGGTGGCATGGGCATGGAAATTACCCGCGCAGTGGCAACTGCCGGCTATCAGGTCATCATGGCATGCCGTGACCCCCAAGCTGCCGAACCCAAGCGGCAACTGCTGATGCGTGAAACCGGTAATCCGCGTATTGAGACTGCTCCCATTGATTTGGCATCTCTGGCTTCAGTGGCCGCATTTGCAGAGCATCTGTTGAAGCGGGGAGAGCCGTTGGCGTTGCTGATGAACAATGCCGGAACCATGGAAACGGAACGCCGCATTACCGAAGACGGACTGGAACGGACGGTGAGTGTCAATTATGTAGGGCCTTACCTGCTGACCCGCAAGCTGCTGCCATTGATGGGAGAGGGGAGCCGTATTGTGAATATGGTATCTTGTACGTATGCCATCGGTCATCTTGACTTTCCGGATTTTTTCCTCCGGGGAAGGAAGGGTGGCTTTTGGCGCATTCCTATATATAGCAACACGAAGCTGGCATTGACTCTGTTCACCATCGACTTGGCCAGTCGCGTCAAACACAAAGGTATTGTTGTGAATGCGGCTGACCCGGGGATTGTGTCTACCAATATCATCACCATGCATATGTGGTTTGACCCGCTGACAGATATACTTTTTAGGCCTTTTATCCGTACTCCCCGTAAGGGAGCTGCAACGGCTGTCGGCTTATTGCTGGATGAGGATGCCGGTAAACGTACGGGGACATTGAATGCCAGTTGCCGTCCCAAGTCTCTTTCGGAGAAGTACACCCGGCATGTACAGATGGAAGAACTGTGGGAGAGGACGGAAAGTATAGTGAAAAAATGGTTGTAAAAAACAGAGAAGGCGCATATGTCGCCTTCTCTGTTTATGGGGTATCTGAACTGTCTGTCATTAGATAGACAGTTCTCTCAATACATTTACAAGGTCTTTCTTGATGGGTTTGTCATTCTTGATGGCCTTCGTGAAGGGAACGTATACCACTTCATCGTGGTCAATGCCTATCATGACATTGCGCTGTCCTTCCATGATGGCGTCGATGGCGGCTGCGCCCAGACGGCTGGCAAGGATACGGTCGTGTGCCGTAGGGCTACCACCGCGTTGCAAGTGACCGAGGATGGTTACGCGTACGTCATATTGGGGGTATTCGTTCTTTACACGCTCTGCATAGTGCATTGCACCGCCGGTCAGTTCACTCTCGGCTACCAGTACGATACTGCTGTTCTTGGATTTCCGGAAACCGTTCTTGATGAATTCTTCCAGTTGGTCCACTTCCGTACTGAATTCCGGGATAATGGCTGCTTCTGCTCCGGAGGCGATGGCGCCGTTCAGAGCGAGGAAACCGGCATCGCGTCCCATGACTTCTACGAAAAACAAGCGCTCATGGGAAGTGGCTGTATCACGGATTTTGTCCACAGCATCCAGGATCGTGTTCAGCGCGGTGTCGTAGCCGATAGTGGTATCTGTTCCATAAAGGTCATTGTCGATAGTTCCCGGCAGCCCGATACAAGGCACGTCAAACTCTTGTGCAAAGATACGAGCACCGGTCAGCGAACCGTCGCCTCCGATAATCACTAAGGCGTCAATGTCTTCTTTCTTCATGTTGTCGTAAGCAATCTGGCGGCCCTCGGGAGTCGTGAACTCTTTGCAGCGGGCTGTCTTCAGGATTGTACCACCCAGCTGGATGATGTTGCTGACATTTTGGCTTTTGAATTCTTTGATTTCGCCGGTTACCAGACCTTTGTAACCTCTATATATACCTTTAACTGAAAGTCCGTTGTAAATAGCCGAACGTGTCACGGCACGTATGGCTGCGTTCATTCCCGGAGCATCACCTCCTGATGTCAAGATACCAATGCACTTAACTGTTCCCATAACAATCTTTTTGTTTAGTATTAATAATCATGATGAAAAATAGATTTGGACTATTTTTTCATGCCGCAAAGATAGTAAAAAGCTGAGGCGGTGACTAATAAATTACGTTAATTTGCTGTTCCAAAAGGATGACAAACTGTTATTTAAGTTTTGACTTTATGGCTTCTGAAATTTCTTCCATCAGCCATTTGGGGGTGGAAGTGGCTCCGCAGACACCGATGGAATTGGCACCGGCTAACAGAGAACTATCTATTTCTTCGGCACTGTCTATCAAATGTGAATTGGCATTGACTTTTTTACACTCACTGAACAGCATCTTGCCGTTAGAGCTTTTTTTGCCGCTGACAAAGAATATTAAATCATGGGAAGCTGCAAATTTCCGGATATTAGGTATCCGGTTTGCTACTTGTCGGCAGATAGTGTCATAGGACTCGAAAGTGACTTTCGGTGAGATATGTCCCTCTATGTATTTCACAATGTTTTGAAATCCGTCCAGAGACTTTGTGGTCTGGGAGTAGAGACGGATGTCTTTGCTGAAATCCAGTTTCCTTGCCTCTTCCTGCTTTTCGATGACGATGGCCTTTCCGGTGGTTTGTCCTACCAGACCCAGTACTTCGGCGTGTCCATTTTTGCCATAGATGACAATTTGCTTGTCGCGGTTGTCTTCCTGGACGTACTCTTGCTTAATCTTCTTTTGCAGGCGGAGTACGACCGGGCAGGTTGCGTCAATGATTTCTATATTGTTGCGGCGGGCAATGTCATAAGTTTCAGGGGGCTCTCCATGAGCACGCAGCAGCACTTTGGCGTTGTGGAGGTGGTTGAATTCCTCATGGTTGATGGTAATCAGCCCCATTGCCTTCAGGCGTTCCACTTCACGGCTGTTGTGCACGATGTCTCCCAGACAATAGAGGGTTCCTCCTTTCGCCAGTTCCTCTTCTGCCTTGTTTATTGCGGTGACAACTCCGAAACAGAAGCCGGAGCCTTCGTCTATTTCTACTTTTGCCATATCCGGTTCAGTTCTTCTCCTTTATAACCCGTTCGAATTGTTCCGCCAGCCATTCCTTTTGTTGGGAAATGCTCAGGTGGCTGTTGTCCAACAATAAAGCGTCAGAAGCTTTGCGCAGCGGACTTACTTCCCGGTTTTGGTCAATATAGTCCCGTTGTTTCACATTTTCCAGAATTTCGTCAAAGCTGGCTTCTTCCCCTTTGGCCTTTAGTTCGTCATAGCGGCGTTGTGCCCGTATCTCGGGGGTGGCGGTTACAAAAATTTTCAGCTCGGCATCCGGAAAAACGGTAGTGCCGATGTCGCGCCCATCCATAACGATACCCTTGGCCTTGCCCATCTCTTGTTGCTGTGCCACCATAGCTTCGCGTACGAAATCCAATGTTGCAATGGGGCTGACACGTGAAGATACTTCCATGGTACGGATTTTGTTTTCTACATTTACTCCGTTCAGGTAGGTATCTGGGCGTCCGGTTTCGGGGTTCAGGCGGAAAGAAATATGTATATCCTTTATTAGACTTTTCAGTTTTTCGGCATCTATGCGGTCACCCTGGAAAATACCATTCTCTATACTATATAATGTTACTGCCCGATACATGGCACCACTATCTATATATATGTAACCGATTTCGCGGGCGAGGTCTTTGGCCATAGTGCTTTTCCCGCAAGAGGAAAAACCGTCGATTGCTATTGTTATCTTTTTCATGACTTTTATGCTATAGTTATATAGGTATAACACCTGCAAAACAGAAAATTTCAATATTTCATTTAAAATTCTTGCCAAAGATACGGTATTTTTAAAATATCTCGTTACATTTGTGGCACAAAAGCACATGGAGGCTTTTGAAGGATTAAAAAAATGAAAATGGAGCGCCTATTGTGTAAAAAAAAACAGCAGAGCGTGAACATTCTTGGGAAAAGTGCTATATTTGCCCCAAATGAGAAACACTAAAATTATATTATAAATTATGGAAATTAAGAAATCACCTAAGGCAGACTTGGAGAGTAAGAAGTCGACTTGGCTGCTTGTCGGTTATGTAATCGTGCTCGCTTTCATGTTTGTTGCGTTCGAGTGGACAAAGCGTGACATCAAGATTGATACGAGTCAGGCTATTACCGACTTAGTATTTGAAGAGGAAATCATCCCTATTACAGAACAGCCGGAGCAGGTTACTCCTCCGCCCCCCGAAGCTCCTGCGATTGCCGAAACGCTGACTATCGTTGAGGACGATGCCGACGTGGAAGAAACTGCCATCGTATCTTCTGAGGAATTGAATCAGGCTGTGGAAATCAAATATGTTCCCGTAGCAGTGGAAGAGGAAGAACCGGAAGAACAGACTATTTTCGAGGTGGTAGAGCAGATGCCCGAATTCCCGAACGGTGGTATGGCCGGTTTGATGCAGTATCTGAGCAAGAACATTAAATATCCTACTATTGCACAGGAAAACGGAACTCAAGGCCGTGTAACTGTACAGTTCGTGGTCAATAAGGACGGTAGTATCGTAGATGCTAAGGTGTTGAGAGGCGTTGACCCGTACTTGGACAAAGAAGCTGTCCGCGTGATTATGGGCATGCCGAAGTGGAAACCCGGTATGCAGCGTGGTAAACCCGTTCGCGTTAAGTATACCGTGCCTGTAATGTTTAGATTGCAGTAATAAAATATCTATAAGTGGGAGAGGCTGCCGGAATGCAGCCTCTTTTCATTATCCGCTATTTCCTAAATTCTGAAAATGTCATGTTTACAGCTTCCGAGCTTTTAGAAAGAATAAATTCTCATATTGCAGAATTGCAGTTTACCCGTACTCCTCAAGGTTTATATGCTCCCGTTACCTATGTGTTGTCCATGGGCGGAAAAAGAATCCGTCCGGTATTGATGTTGATGGCCTACAATCTGTATCAGGAGGATATTACCCGTATTTTTAACCCTGCAACGGGGATTGAAGTGTATCATAATTATACTCTTTTGCACGACGACTTGATGGACCATGCAGACCGTCGCCGTGGCAAGGAGACAGTACATAAAGTCTGGGATGACAATGCCGCCATTCTTTCGGGGGATGCAATGCTTGTATTGGCTTATCAGTTTATGGCTCAATGCCCGGTTGAACACCTGAAAGAGGTGATGGATATATTTAGCCTGACTGCACTGGAAATCTGTGAAGGACAGCAGCTGGATATGGAGTTTGAACATCGGAAGGATGTGAAGGCAGAGGAGTATCTGGAAATGATTCGTCTGAAAACTTCGGTATTGTTGGCTGCAAGCTTGAAGATTGGCGCTCTTTTGGGAGGGGCTTCTTCTGAAGATGCGGAGCAGTTGTATGATTTTGGCATGAACTTGGGTGTCGCTTTTCAGTTGAAAGATGATTTCCTGGATGTTTATGGCGATGCTGCCGTCTTTGGAAAGAATATTGGAGGTGATATTCTGTGCAATAAAAAGACCTACATGCTGATAAAGGCTTTTGAACATGCGGATGAGGAGCAGTTGACCCGCTTGAATGCTTGGGTGGATGCTGTTGCATTCAACCCGGAGGAGAAAGTTGCTGCGGTGACGGAACTGTATAACCGGATTGGCGTCAAGGAACTGTGTGAGAAAAAGATGGAAGAGTATTGTGAACGCGCAATGGAAAGTCTGTTGGCGGTGAAGGTGGCAGATGAAAAGAAAGAGGAATTGAAGAACCTGATGGCTAACCTGATGCATCGGGAAGTATAACTTTAAATCCGGGAGAAAATGCCTTATAGAAGATTGCCTAATACAGATCAAGCGAGAATACGGGCGCTGAAAGCAGTGGTCGTCAAGGGTGATATATGTAATGTGTATGATTTGGCCGTATCTTTGAAGGCGTTGACTGATGCGCGGAATTTTCTTACAAAGTTTGAAGCTGCGCAAGCTTATTATGCCGACTGTTTTGAGCGGCAGGCTCGGGCGGGACGTAAGCATCAGGCTAATGTAAAGACTGCCCGTCTGTATATTTCTCATTTTATCCAGGTGTTGAATTTAGCTGTCATCCGTTCTGAAGTGCGTATTGCTCATAAGGAATATTACGGTTTGGACACAAGCAACAATAATGTGCCTGATTTATCGACAGAGCCTGCCTTGGCAGAGTGGGGGCGTAAAATCGTGGATGGGGAAAACAAGCGTATATCTCAGGGAGGAATTCCCATTTATAACCCTACGATTGCAAAAGTGAGGGTGCATTATGATATTTTCATGGATAGTTATGAGAAGCAAAAGAATCTTCAATCTTTGACAGCCCGCAGTTTGGACACCTTGGCTTCGATGCGTGCAGAGGCGGATGGTTTGATTTTGGATATATGGAACCAGGTTGAAAAGAAATTCGAGGAGGTCACTCCCAATGAGAAACGTTTGGATTTATGCCGTGATTATGGAATAATCTATTATTACCGTACCGGTGAGAAACGCAAAGAGTAAGTTGAAGAATGAGATTGATTGATTCACATTCCCATCTTTTTTTAGAAGAGTTTGCAGAGGATTTGCCTCAAGTGATGGCTCGTGCCCGTGAGGCAGGAGTCACGCATATTTTTATGCCCAATATCGATAGTACCACCATAAAGCCTATGCTTCGGGTGTGTCGTGAATATAAGGGGTATTGCTATCCAATGATTGGGTTGCATCCCACGTCTGTGGATGCGGATTATGAAAAGGAGTTGGATATAGTGGCCCGGGAGCTGGCCTCATCGAACGAATTTGTTGCAGTTGGTGAAATTGGTATGGATTTGTATTGGGATAAGACTTTTCTCAGAGAACAGCAAAGGGCGTTGGGCAGGCAGATTGAGTGGGCTTTGGAATACGATTTGCCGGTAGTGCTGCATTGTAGGGAAGCGTTCGACCATATATATAATGTGTTGAAACTTTATCGGCAGACTCCTTTGAAAGGAATTTTCCATAGTTTTACGGGGACCTCGGAAGAGGCCTGCAGGATTATGGAATTTGCGGATTTCATGATAGGAATAAATGGTGTGGTGACTTTCAAGAAATCAACTTTGCCCGAAGTCTTGAAGAATATTCCTTTGGAACGCATCGTGCTGGAAACCGATTCCCCTTATCTGACTCCGGTTCCCAATCGAGGCAAGAGGAACGAAACCGCATATGTTAAGGATACTTTGGTAAAGGTGGCCGGAATCTATGGGAACTCTCCTGAAAAGGTGGCCCAGGTTACTTCTGATAACACTTTAAAAGTGTTCGGAATGCTCAAATAAGCTCTTTAAGATTTTAAAGTTTATTAATTTTGAGATTTTATTTAATATAAAAC
>ENA-ORMN01002059-ORMN01002059.1-human-gut-metagenome-genome-assembly--contig:-NODE-2059-length-18272-cov-3.226272_pt1 | contig 18272 bp, 15 predicted proteins | sample MGYA00242102_ERZ508993 | MGnify/ENA primary metagenome ERZ508993 (study PRJEB26280, sample SAMEA2338770) | human gut metagenome | biome: human gut; feature: human-associated habitat; material: faeces... | reverse complement strand
CGCCGATAAGGTTTCCGGCGTGTTCGTCCCGACCGTCATCTGCATCGCTGTTGTTACGTTCATCGTCTGGATGCTCGTTGGGCAGACGTTCGGCTACGCGCTCGCGCGCGGCATTTCCGTGCTCGTCATCAGCTGTCCGTGCGCACTTGGCCTCGCGACGCCGGTCGCCATCATGGTCGGCAACGGCATGGGCGCCAAAAACGGCATCCTGTTCAAAACCGCCGTTTCGCTCGAAAAAACCGGCAAGGTGCAGATCGTCGCGCTCGATAAAACCGGCACCATCACAAGCGGCGAGCCCCGCGTCACGGATATTTTATCCGCCCCGGGCATCACCGAAAAAAACCTTCTGGAAGCCGCAAGTGCGCTCGAGAAAAAGAGCGAGCACCCGCTCGCCAAAGCCATCATGGCGCGCGCTGCCGAGATCGGCGTGCAGGCAAAAGAAGTCACAGACTTCATGGCAAAGCCCGGCAATGGCCTCACCGCTGCCCTGAACGGCGAAGTTCTCGCAGGCGGCAACCTGAAGTTCATCTCCACGCAGGCAGATGTCCCCGCAGATTTTAAAGAAAAGGCCGAAGCCCTCGCGCAGTCCGGCAAAACCCCACTGTATTTCAGCAGGGGCGGTAAGCTTATCGGCGTTATCGCCGTAGCGGATGTCATCAAGGAAGACAGCCCGCAGGCCATCCGCGAATTGCAGAACATGGGCATTCACGTCGTCATGCTCACCGGCGATAACGCCCGCACCGCAGAGGCCATCGGCCGACAGGCAGGCGTTAATGAAGTCATCGCAGGCGTCCTGCCGGACGGCAAGGAAAACGTCATCCGCAAGCTCAGAGAGCAGGGCGAAGTCATGATGGTCGGCGACGGCATCAACGACGCGCCCGCGCTGGCATATGCGGACGTGGGCATTTCGCTGGGCAGCAAGTCCACGGATATCGCGATGGAGACCAGCGACGTGGTTATCAGCCGTGATGACCCGATGATGATCCCCGAACTGCGCAGGCTTTCCCGCGCGACGATGCACATCGTGCAGCAGAACTTCGCCATCGTCATCGGCATCAACACGGTCGGTCTGATTTTAGGCGCGGCCAGCGGTATTTCCGTGATGATGAGCGCGCTGATGCACAACGCGTCTACGATTCTGGTCGTTGCGAACTCGCTGCGGCTGATGTTTTTCCCGCCGATGGAGGGCCGCTGACCGATGAGAAACGAAAAAGGAGCGCTTCACCTCGAAGTGCTCAGCGCGATGCCGGGGCGCATCCGCTTTCAGTTGGAAAAGCCGATTAAGAGCGACGTGCCGTTTCTGGGCATCAAGGGCGTGACGCGCTGCCGTTATAATCCGCGCATCGGGACGCTGCTGTGCGAATACGACCAGCTCACGGCGACGGAAGAACAGCTGCTGGTGAAAATCGGCGCGGTTTACGCGGGGCTGGTCGGCACGGCGCTGCTGCACATCAAGCATTCCGAAGAGGAAGGCTTTTCGATGGCACCGAGCGGCTATCTGGCGCTGTGCTGCATTGCGCTGGACGGATCGCTGACGCTGATGGGCTCGACGCTAACGCGGTTTACGCGCTGGCTTTCAGTCGGCGCGACGCTGGCGGCGGTGGCCGAGCACGGCTATCAGGAACTGCACGCGCGCGGCAGTTTTGACCCGGAAGTCATGTCTGTGGTATACTTAATCAATTCCATCGGCAAGACGAACGGTATGCAGGCCAGCGCGCTGGCCTGGGCACTGACGTTTGGCCGCCATCTGATTCCGCAGGAGCCGCGTGAGCAGGTCTACATGGTACGGCGCGCGGGCAACTCCATCAGTCTGACCCCTGTGAAGGGGAACGGCGACGGCGATGGCGTCGCATATGCGGGCAGCATGCTCCAGCGCGGCATGGAAATGATGGCGAAGAAGGGGTAAAGGAAAATGTTGGGGCGTTGCCCCAAACCGGAAACCCGGACTTCCCGACATCAAAACAGCGAATTTTCCCATTTATCGCAAAGCGATAAATGTAGTGGAAAATCCAAGAACCTCAGGTTCTTGGCAGGGTTTGGGACAGCATCCCAAATGTTCTATCAGACAGACAGGAGGAAAAAATGATGTTTAGCTGGAATAATCCGATGGTCAAGGGCGTTTTGATCGGCGTAGGTGCGAGCCTGGTGGGCTTTGCGGTCTACAAGCACAACGAGGAAAAGGTGGATGCGTTTCTGAACCGCCACGGCGTGAAGGTGAAAACCCCGACCGCAGGCTTTGAGACCATGTCCGTCGAGGATCTGATGCGCACCAAGGAGAACATCGAGGACCTGATCGCCGAGAAGGAGATGCAGGAGCAGAGCGTGACCGTGGATGCCGCTGAGGTTGCCGCGGCCAAGCCCGTGGATGCCGCAGAGGCCTGATCGAATCATTACGCAGCAAGCGCGCGCCGTAAGGTGCGCGCTTGTTTGCGTTTTGGCAACAAAATCCCATGCCGATCTATCGAAAGGCGCTTTTTTCAGTAAAAACTTTTTGATCGGAAACAAATGAATCTGCCGCAATGAAAACTGGCCTTTTTTGAATGATATTCTTTTAGTGAACACGAACGCTTTGAAAAATAAGAGCGAAAAAACAAATGAAAATGCTAAATGAAAGCAATTTATACAATTTGTCTAATCACAAAATGATAAAATACTACATTTATAGACAAATTGTAGATGACAAACAGATAATAAAGTGATAGAATGCATCCAAAACACCAACTGAAGGAGAGGTTACAGGTGAAAAAGGGAATTGCATTCGTATTGACTGTCGTGGGAAAAAGAAAAGACGATCTTAAAAAGGATGGTCCCTGCAGAAATAATAAGTAGATAGAAATAAGGGAGATAAGTGCTTTATGGGAAAAGAAATTGAAATAATAAAATACGAAGGAGACAATAACACTTTTATTTGGAAGCACCTTTGCGAGGATTTTAACAGCATGACACAGCTGGTGGTTCATGAATCGCAGGAAGCTCTTTTCTTTATGAACGGGCAGGCTTTGGATCTGTTTGGTCCAGGGCGGTACACGCTAGAAACGGAGAATATTCCACAAATAGGTAAGATACTGAATCGAAGAACGGGTGACACCTCTCCCTTTCACTGCGAGGTTTACTTTATCAATAAAGCCGAGCTGATGTCGATCAAATGGGGCACAGACAGTAAGGTACAGTATATCGAGCCAACCTACGGCTTTCCTCTTTCCATTGGTGCCAGCGGAGAGATGAGCCTGCGGGTAAGTGACAGCCGCAAGCTGCTTGTGAAGCTGGTGGGGACAGAAAACTTCTTAAGTCAGCAAAAATTGGTAGGTTTCTTCCGGGCATTTCTTATGACTCGTGTTAAGACTTACATTGCCCAAGTAATGAAAGCTAGCGCCATCAATATTTTCGAAATTGACGAACATCTCACCACTTTTTCCGAGAGCATTCACAAGTTATTGATCCAGGACTTTGCTGATTACGGTGTGGCATTAGAGCGTTTCTTAGTGACTGCAATTGTCAAGCCAGACGGTGATAAACAATATGAGAAATTCAAAGAATTGTATTTTCGACAATACGCTGATGTCGCTGAGGCGAAACTCCGCCAGCAAACGGATTTGATCTATGCTCAGACTGAGGCTCAGAAGGTAGTCATTGATTCTCAAGCTCAGGCTGCTAAGCGGGCTCAAGAGGGATATACTTACGCACAGGAACGCAGCTTCGATGTTGCAGAGAAGGCGGCACAGAATGAGGCTGTGGGGCAGTTAACCAATATGGGTGTTGGACTTGGCGCTATGGCTGGTATGAGTGGCGCAGTCGGGGGCATGGTAGGAAACGTTGTAAACGATGTTATGCAGGTGGCAGCGGAGCCGCTGCCTCATACAGTATCGCCCGCAGATGAGATGGCGGTATTCAAAGCGAAGGTAGAAAAGTTGAGCATCATGAAAGACGCTGGCTTGATTACCGATGAAGAACTTGCTGCTTTGAAAGCCGAACTCCTGAAAAGTATTTAACGATAGAGGAATGGAACGATGAAAAGAAACTTTAAGTTTTATGCATTGATCTGGGCAATTCTTCTGGTGCTATTCAATACCATTGTTTTTTTAATTAGAACTATCATTTCAGGATATGTAATCAATTATGATGCGCGATTTTGGATTGCGTGGCTGTTTGTGATGGCTGCATTTGCGGGCAATCTCCTGTGCGCTAACTGGGCATTTCGGGTAGAAAATCTCGAAAGGTTGTTTTACAAGGTACCGCTGATTACAGTCAGCTATATAGGATTGATTGTGATGCTGGTACTTGGGGGGCTTCTGATGCTGATTCCCAACTGCCCAGCATGGATTGCGGCTGTTGCATGTGTAGCTGTTGCGGCCTTTACTGCGGTGGCTATTGTAAAGGCCGACTGGGCCGGAGAGGCAGTTAGTGTCGTTCGTGAAAAGACAAAGGTGCAAACACAGTTTATAAAGTTGTTGACGGTGGATGCGGAGACTCTGTTGAGTAAGACTAAGAACCTGAATGATAAAGATAAAGCAGCTGCCCAAAAGGTGTATGAGGCGCTGCGGTATTCCGACCCTATGAGCAGCGAATCATTGGGAGAGATCGAGATAGAGCTGGCGGAGAAGTTTAAATCGTTTGAAACTGCAGTGAACACTGAGATGGATGTAACAGTAGCAGCAGAGAGTTTGTTAGAAACGTTGGAAAAGAGAAATCGACTGTGTAAGCTGAATAAGTGATGGAGGATGTTAGACTATGATAGATAGGGCAGAAGAAACATACAAGCACTTGTTTCCAACAGAATCGGTAAAGGCTGAGGCATTTGATAAGATTGCTGAACTATTTTATAATTGCAACTTTGGTTCAACAACAAAAATGAATATTGAAACGCTTATGTTTTCAATTTATCTCGAGCGTATTTTAGATGAGAAGGGTCCGGAAAACTTTAATGCCTATAGCGATTACACACTGTCAAAAGCATTGTGTATTACCCAATCACGAGTTAGTAGTTTGAAAATAAGAAAAGAATTGTTGTATCCTTATATAGGGTTTGAATGGAAGAAATCATTTGAACTGTTATCAAAAAAAGCAATATTTGAAGATGGCAAGATCAAACTCTATATTCCAGATAAAAATCTTTTTTTTGAAATAAAAAATGCTATTGAAGAAGTAGGAGGGTTTGTAGAGATTCAATTGACACCCAGCCTGCTTCAAGTGAACTTGCCATATTTTTTAGATTTGATTCTTGCAATTGATGGAAATGCTTCACGTACTGATCTTATAAAGAAAATAAATACAAAGATGCAAAAATATGGTAAAGATGTGAAGATTATGGAGGAAGAACCCATTGGTAAAGCATTGCTTAATCAAATGCCTAAGTTAATTATTGACCTCATTGGAGAGTGCATCCCTGTTTGGGGAGGATTTGCAAAGGTTATTGCCAACAATTTGTATGAAGCTATAAAAAAAGGAGAGTAAGCGATGACAATCTTCAAATGCAAAATGTGCGGCGGAACGCTGGAATTTACCCCCGGTGACACCGTAGCTGTGTGCGATAGCTGTGGCACTAAACAAACTTTGCCTAAGCTTGACGATGATCGACGCGCTAATCTCTATGATCGCGCTAATCATTTTCGTCGCAACAATGAATATGATAAGGCTATGGGCATCTACGAACAGATTCTGGCTGAAGACAACACCGATGCGGAAGCCTACTGGTCGCTCGTTCTTTGCCGCTACGGTATTGAATATGTAGAGGATCCGTCCACACATAGGCGTATGCCTACGGTGAACCGAGCACAGTTTACCTCAGTCTTTGACGATGACAACTATAAGTCTGCCTTGCACTATGCCGATGCAGCACAGAAAGAGGTTTATGCGTCTGAAGCCGAGGCTATTAATGAGATTCAAAAGGGAATTTTGGCCATTTCCCAGAAGGAACAGCCTTTTGATGTGTTCATCTGCTACAAGGAGACGGATGCTAATGGACGCCGCACCCAGGATAGTGTGCTGGCCAACGACTTGTATCACCAGCTGACTCAAGAGGGCTTTAAAGTGTTCTTTGCTCGCATTACCTTGGAGGATAAGCTGGGTACCGCCTATGAACCCTACATATTTGCTGCTCTGAATAGTGCCAAAGTCATGGTGGTATTGGGTACAAAGCCAGAGCATTTTAACGCCGTGTGGGTGAAAAACGAGTGGAGCCGCTACCTGGCGTTGGTGAAAAACAGCGGCGGTAAGAAGATGCTGATTCCCGCCTATAAGGATATGGATCCCTACGATCTGCCGGAGGAATTTTCCCACCTGCAGGCCCAGGATATGAGCAAGTTGGGCTTTATGCAGGATTTAATTCGGGGTATAAAAAAGATCATCTCCACCGATACCCGCCAAAATACAGTAAAGGATCCCGCTGTGGTAAACAGTGGAAATACAGCTGTGGAGCCGCTTTTAAGGCGGGTTTTCATGTTCTTGGAGGATGGCAACTGGAAAGAAGCAGATGATTACTGCGAAAAAGTGCTGGATCAGGATCCCGAGAATGCGCAGGCATACTTAGGTAAGTTGATGGCGGAACTTCATGTTAGAAAACAAGAGGAACTTTACGATTACGCCGAGCCATTTGATGGAAGCGGAAATTATCAAAAAATAATTCGGTTCGGAGAGGAAAGTCTTTTATGTGTTTTGAAAAAGTATATTACTCATATTGAAGAGCGCAATAAAATAGCAAGTCAGTCTGCTATTTATAATGATGCAACTGAAAAAATGCATTTGGGGACAGAGGAATCATGTAAAGCTGCTGCGAAGCTATTTCAAAGCATCAGCGGTTTTAAGGATGCAGATGCTTTGGCTGAAAAGTGTATTGAACAAGAAGAATGCAAGCGAAAAGAAAGAATAGAGAAAATATATATCAATGGTTGCGCACGCCTTGAAAAGAATTCTCTAATTTATATTGAAGAAGGAATACAAATATTAGAATCTATTGCTGGATGGAAAGATACAGACGAACAAATCCGTATAGGTAGACAAAAGATAGCTGACTTCAAAGCAAAACAGGAAGCCGCTCGCCAAGCAGAGGAACAGCGTATTGTGGCTGAGAAAGCCTTAAAGAAGCGTTATATTGTTATTACATTTCTGCTTATCTGCGCTTGTATTGCTGCTGTGCTTATGTTCACAATGGTAATCATTCCAAAGCTAAAGCTGAACAAGGCGATTAAACTGCTTAATTCCGGCGATTATGATTCTGCTTATGCGATATTCGAGGAATTTGGAGATAATGAAGCAATAACTTCGAGTAAATATAATAGAGCGGCTCAGTACATCGATTCCGGTGATTACGATTCTGCTTATGCATTGTTCAGGGAAGTTGGGGATAATGAGGCAATTATCTCAAGCGAGTATGATAGGGCAATTAAATGCATCGATTCCGGTGATTACGAATCGGCATATAGACTTTTGAGTGGTATGACATACAAAGACAGCAAAAACAAACTGCAAACAATAAAGCCAAAATATCAGCAAATTATGCTTGCAAAAGCTGATGTAGGCGATGTTGTGTGCTTCGGTGCTTATCAACAGGATAACGATATTTCTAATGGTAAAGAAGATATTGAATGGCTTGTTTTAGCGAAGGAAGATGACAAAATACTTGTCATCAGTGATAAGGCACTTGATTGCCGAGCTTACAATACGATGCCCGCTACCCATGTGAGATGGGAAAACTGTTCGCTTCGCAGATGGATCAACGACACATTTTTTAATGTAGCTTTTAGTATAGAAGAGCAAAACCAAATTCAAGACACAAAGGTTTCGGCAGACAAGAATCCGAGATATAGTACCGATCCTGGCAACGACACCACAGATAAAATATTTTTACTTAGTTCAAGCGAAGCGGAAAAATACTTTAGTTCAAAGCGTGCACGTCAGTGCAAGCCCACAGCATACGCGCTTGACTATGGAGTATATATTGGTGGAGATGGGAACTGTTGGTGGTGGCTCCGATCGCCCGGTGTTGATGAGAATTATGCTTCTGTTGATCAGAGCTGTGCTGCGTTTGTCAATTATTCCGGTTCGATTTTTTACAATGGTTTTGTCGACCATGCTTTCTTCGTGCGCCCTGCTTTGTGGATTAAACTCGATTCTTGATTTCATTTACCCTGTAAGCCTTCGCACATGAATCTATTTTGGCGCGATTGAGCTAGTTTAATAAGCAAAAAAACTAAAGAACTGCATCTTTAGAAAAATATAGATGACAAATGAATAAACAAAGCAATAAAATGCTCTCAAAGCACCAACTGAAGGAGAGAATATAAGTGAAAAAGGGGATTGCATTCGTACTGACCGTCGCCTTACTGGGAAAAGAGAAATCCATCTGTGGCCCGCCGACAACTAAGTGAACAGATTTTTTTCGAAGAGTAATGCAAAATGAAAGGAAGTACTTAAAATGGCAGACTACAAGCTTTTTCTTAATGGTGTAAACGGACAGATTACGGTATACGAGAATCGCGTGGTCATTGAGCGCAAGGGCCTGCTGGGCTTCATGACGCAGGGATTAGCCGGAGAGAAAACCATCCCGATGAATTCTATAATGTCTGTTCAGTTCAAAGAAGGAAATATGTGGACAAATGGGTTCATTCAGTTTGGAGTTATGGGTGGAAGAGAATCGGTTGGAGGGGTACTTAACGCCGCGGCGGACGAAAATACGGTAATGGTCAAACAATCTGAGAACTACCGAGCTCGTGAGATTAAAGACTATATTGAGAACATAATTCTTAATCGTGAAAAGAATCAGAATACTGCCGTTCAGCAGATCTCGCCAGCGGACGAGTTGAAAAAATTCAAAGAGTTGCTCGATATGGGTATTATCAATCAGGAAGAATTCCAGACAAAGAAGGAACAGCTTTTGAAGATGATCTAGGAAGGATTATATGTCGATAGCGTTGCATGGACCTTTATTAGAACAATATAAATATACGTGAAGGGATCGACTCGGAAACAAAGGGCTAAATGGGGCCACCTTCATCTATAACGGCTAAAACCCCGCCGGAGATGTTGTCCATTTCCGGCGGGGTTTTGTGCACATTTCATGGGGGAGTGTAGATTTGTCCACATTTGGTATAGATGGAGACATGGCAGGCTGGACACAAATCGTTTATATTTAATTCATGAAAAGCGTCCGCGGGAGGGGTCTGCGGAGAGCAACACGGGAGGTGCGGCAACATGAGTCAGTCTTCTCTGGCTGAAAAAGAGAGAAAGGCTATGCTGCGCAGGAAGAATTTCAAGAACAACTGGGAGGGATACCTTTACATTGCCCCCTGGCTGATCGGATTCCTGCTGCTGCAGGCGTGGCCGATGGTGTATTCCATCTATCTGTCCTTTACAGACTATTCGCTGTTCAAGGAGCCCAACTGGGTTGGCCTCCAGAACTTCAAGAACATCTTCACCATCGACTTTACCTTCAAAAAGTCGCTGCTGACGACCTTTAAGTTCGTTGTGCTCGCCGTGCCTCTGAAGCTGATCTTTGCGCTGTTTGTCGCGATGATGCTCAACAAGGCGGTGCGCGGCATGAGCCTGTACCGCACGATGGTTTACCTGCCTTCGCTGCTGGGCGGCTCTGTCGCGATCGCCGTTGTATGGCGCAACATCTTTGGCTTGGAAGGCTATGTCAACACCATCCTCAAGGCGCTCGGCTTTGAAGCGATTCCGTGGCTGGCCAGCACTACCTGGGCGCTGCCGACCCTGGTTCTGCTCAACGTATGGCAGTTCGGTTCCAGTATGATCATCTTTCTGGCGGGTCTGAAGCAGATCCCCGCCAGCCTTTACGAGTCGGCCAAGGTGGACGGCGCGGGCCCGATCCGCAGCTTCATCCACATCACCGTGCCGCAGCTTTCTCCGGTTGTGTTCTTTAACCTGATCTACGGTATGATCGGCGCGTTCCAGCAATTCAACTCCGCGTTCCTGATTTCGAACGGCGGTCCTGCGCATTCCACTTATCTGTACGCGATGATGCTTTACGAAAAGGCATTCACTTCCTATCAGATGGGTTATGCGGCGGCGCTGGCCTGGATCCTGCTGGCGATTGTCGCACTGTTTACCGGCCTCAACTTCATTCTGTCGAAGTTCTGGGTTCACTACGATTCTTAAGGAAGGAGGGTCACACAGATGAGCGTTGTGAAAGTGAAAAAAAGCAAAAAACATATTCTGAGGACCTTCCTCAATCACTTCTTCCTGCTGCTGTTGTCTTTCGTGATGGTGTACCCCATCCTGTGGTGGTTCTTCGCCTCCTTTAAGACCACGGCGGAAATGAGCTCCCGCGACCTGCTGCCCAAGGTTTGGACGCTCTCCAACTACATTGACGGCTGGCGCGTGACCGAGAAGCTCACCTTTGGCAACTTCTTTGCAAACTCCATCCTGGTCTCCGGCATCTGCGTCGTGGGCGCGGTGCTCAGCGCGGGTCTTGTAGCCTATGGCTTCGGCCGTCTGAAGTTCAAGGGCAAGGGCATCTGGTTCTCCATCCTGCTGATGACCCTGATGCTGCCCAGCCAGGTTACCGTTATCTCGCAGTACATCATGTACAACAAGCTGAAGATGATCGATACCTACTTCCCGCTGGTGTTGGGCTACTGCCTGGGCGGCGGTGCGTTCTTCATCTTCCTGCTGGTGCAGTTCGTCAGAGGTATTCCCAAAGAGCTGGACGAAGCTGCCAACATTGACGGCGCGGGCACCTGGGGCATCTACTGGCGCATCATCTTCCCGCTGATGAAGCCTTCCTTCGTCACGGTTGCGATCTATGCATTCATCTGGAGCTGGGACGATTTCTACTCTCAGATGCTTTACCTGAACTCTTCCAGCAAGTACACGGTCAGCTTGGGTTTGCGCATGTTTATCGACCAGGCGGAAATCCGTTGGGGACAGCTGCTGGCTATGGCGCTGCTTTCCATCGTGCCGTCGCTGATCCTGTTCTTCGTCAACCAGAAGGAATTCGTCGAGGGCGTTGCCACGACGGGCCTGAAGGGCTAACTTAACTTTGCGGCAATTCTAAAAATTGCAATAGAATTCTCAAGGAGGAACCACAATGAAGATCCAGAAGATCCTCGCAGTCCTGCTGTCGCTGGCTATGATGCTGTCGCTGGCAGCCTGCAGCAGCACTCCCGCTGCTTCCGAAGCTCCTGCGGCGACGGATGCGCCCGCAGCCGAGGAGACTGCCGCTCCCGAAGAGTCCGCTGAGGCGGAGACCCCCGCTGCGAACAGCGAAGTTTCCATGAAGTTCACCTGGTGGGGTTCTGACGTCCGTCACGAGGCCACTGAAAAGGCGACTAAACTCTACTGCGAGCAGAACAACGTCAACATTGTCACCGAGTACAGCGCTTGGGACGGCTACTGGGAGAAGATGGCGGTGCTGGCTGCATCCAACTCCATGCCCGATATCTTCCAGATGGACGCTGCCTACATCAACACCTACATTGAGCAGAATCAGCTGGCTGATTTGACCGACACCCTCGATCTGACCGGCGTGATGGATGCTTCCCTGATCGAAAACTACAAGCATGACGGTAAGCTCTACGGTGCTCCTGTCGGTGCAAACGGTACCGGTATCGTCTACATCAAGAGCGATCTGGCAAAGTACGGCATCGAGGAGCCCAAGGAGGGCTGGACCTGGGACGACATGATTGCCTGGGCTAAGGATGCTGCCACCAAGCTGCCCGACGGCGTGTACCCGCTGGTCGACGGCCGTGCCGGTAACCCCTACGAGTCCATGCAGAACTATATCCAGACCAAGTATGGCATCAAGATCTTGGACGGCAACACCTTCAACTTCACTCAGGACATGTTCAAGGAATACTACAACCTCTACGCGGATCTGCGCGATGGCAATGCCATCCCCACTGCGGAAGAGTCCCTGTCCTTCGTTGAACTTGATCCCTTGAACGACTCCTTCACCTCCCGCAAGGTTCTGCTTCGCCAGATCAACGTTGGTAACGTTGCCGGCCTGGCCGACATGGTTCCCGATGAGGAGCTGGGCGTTGTGAACTTCCCGCAGGGCGAGGTCGGCGGCGGCTGGGCCCAGTCTACCATGTTCTATTGCGTGGGCGCGAACTCCGCTTATGTCAACGAGGCTTGTGACTTCATCGAGTGGATCCTGTCCGACGTTGAGGCTGGTAAGATCCTGTCCACCGTCCGCGGCCTGCCCGTCAGCGATGCGGTCTACGAGGCGATCGAGCCCGACCTGACTAAGAGCCAGCAGTATGGTATGGAGATGTACAAGGCCATCAACAACGACCAGGTCAAGGGTCTGCCCTACTGGAATGATGTTCCTTCTGCTTACTCCAGCTGGGTCTCTGAGTTCAAGGCAACCAGTGAGTCTGTGATGCTGGGCGAGATGAGCATCGACGAGGCTGCTCAGTACCTCGACACCATCGGTCAGCAGGTTGCTGCGACCCTGAACTAATCCCTTAAGCCTTTAGAGAAAAAAGCACTGTGCCGCAGTGTGGCCCGAGCGGCTGCACTGTGGCTTTTCCATTACGATGGAAAAAAAGAAGGAGGAAATTCCGATGAAACTCGGTCTTGCCTATTTCCATGGTTACGATCAGGCCAAAGTGGATCTCGAAAAGGAGATGGGCCTGAAGTACGTCATTTCCGGTCCACATCAGCTCGATCCTTCCCTGCCCGCGCAGTCCTATGAGAGCCTGAAGCTCCTCAAGGACAAGTACCTGAGCCAGGGCCTGGAGCTTTCCATCATCGAAGGCCCCACCGATCTGGACAAGGTCAAGCTCGGCCTGCCCGGCGCGGATGAGCAGCTGGAAATCTTTAAGGAGCTGATCCGCAACTGCGCCAAGCTCAACATCAACACCATCTGCTACAACTGGATGCCCGTTCTGGGCTGGTTCCGCACCCGCACCGACATCGTCACCCGCGGCGGCGCAACCTGCACCGGCTACGTCCAGGAGGACATGAAGGGTGTGCCCGATACCTGGGCCGGCAAGGTCAGCCACGAGAGACTTTGGACAAATCTGGAAGCATTCCTCAAGGAAATCATCCCAGTCTGTGAAGAGGTCGGCGTGAACCTAGCACTGCATCCTGATGACCCGCCCGTTCCCGAACTACGCGGCATCGGCCGCATCCTGACCTCTGCGGCGGCGTTCGACCGCGTGTTCTCTCTCTACGACAGCCCTGCCAACGGCATGACTTTCTGCCAGGGCTGCTTCTCCACCATGGGAGAGAACATTCCGGAGATCATCCACCACTTCGGGTCGATGAAGAAGATTTACTTCGTCCACTTCCGCGATGTGGCGGGCGACCGCACCAATTTCCACGAGACCTTCCACGACGATGGCAAGACCGATATGTTCGCTGCCATGCAGGCCTATTACGACGTCGGCTTTGACGGCATCGCGCGCCCCGACCACGTCCCGACGATGGTGGGCGAGACTGCGCAGGAGGCCAGCTACGGCTTGCAGGGCAACCTGTTCGCCGTCGGCTATATCAAGGGCCTGATGGAAGCGGTTCAGAAGACCCGCGCCTGATTTCCCTGATAAATCTTAGACAGCCGAAGACGGCGGAACACAGCAATTTGTGTTTTGCCGCCTTCTTGCGTTTCGTTCGGATTTACTTTATAATAAATCGGATACTTATTAGGGGGAAAGGAGAACGTTATGCGCAGACGCATCGCGTTGTGGGCTGTTGTGTTGAGCTTGCTGATGTGTACAGCTTGCCAACCGAGCCAGTCTATCATCGGAAAGCCGACAGAACAGACAAAAACAATGCCGGAATGCGATAAAAAGCTCCCCATTTCCGCAAATATACAGGATGCGGAGGCTATGCCGGGCACGGCGCTGTGGGACTATTTCCAGAAGCTCTTCAATGTCGAGATTGATCTGTGGCCGCTGACGTTCAACAACCGTCACGAGCAGACGCGGCAGTGGGTCGCGTCGGGCAATATGCCCGATCTGATGTGGATGGATCTGGACGAGACGATGTTTGCGGAATACGCCAACTGGTCCTTGCAGGATATGTTCGAGGCCTATCCGACAATGGAAGAGTTGGAGGAGAAGTGGCCGAACATCGCAGAGATCTATAATCGCTCGGAAAATGTCGGTGATGAGCTGATGACCGTCAGCGGCAAGCGTTATGCGCATCCTGTGCTGCGTGAAAATCCAGAATATAACTTCATGTCCGCAATGGGCTGGATTTACCGCAGGGACTGGGCAAAGCAGCTGGGACTGTATCGGGAGGACGATATCTTCACCTGGAACGAATGGGTGGAACTGAACCACGCCTTCGTGGAGCAGGATCCTGGCGGAAACGGCGCGGGACGCACCATCGGCATGGGCACGGAGTTGTTCTATTTTCCCAACGCGATGGGCGTTTATCAGACCAGCGCAGAATACGGCTACGGCGCGTTTTCGCCCAAGGACGGCGAATATGTTTGGACGGCAGCGCGGCCGGAAACGCTGGAAGGGCTCAAGATTGCCAAAGAACTCTACGATGAGGGCATCATCTGGTCCGACAATCAGTTGGGACAGCTGCCGGACGATATGTTTAAGGCGGGCCTGATGGGTTCGGATTTCAACAATTTTACTATCGCAAGGCTTTATAACGTCCGCAGAGGGCTGAAGGAGAACTTCCCCGATATCGACGAAAATGAGGCCGCTGCGCTGGCGAAAGTCATCGGCCCGGACGGCACGATCTGGTGCAAACAGTCGCAGTGCTATTACGGAGCGGTGCTGATGCGCAACGGGATCGGCGAGGAAAAGATGACCCGCTGGCTCGATATGCTCAACTGGATGCTGTCCGACGAGGGGATTTATTTCCGCGCTTACGGCATCGAGGGCAAGGACTGGAAGTACAACGATGATGGCAGTGTGGAGTGCCTCTGGCCAGATTCCACTGTGATTGAAGGCTCAAAGGTTGATCCTTACCCAGATTGGAGCCGCATCTTCTTCCAGCGCTATGCCGACGCCTTTACGCTGGAGCAGGCGCCCAATCCCGCCTATCCGCAGCAGTACCTCGACGATCTGAACGACATTTATAACTTCCGCCGGGATCACGGCTTTATGCGGCGGTTTGACTACGAATCCTCGTATCTTTCCGCACCGAACAAGAACCGGTCGGGCAATTTCTCGACCGAGACCAGCGATATGATGATCGAGCTCATCACCACCGCCAGCGCGGAAGAGCTGCCGGAGCTTTGGAACAACTGGCTGATCAAGATGCGCCCAAAGGTGCAGCCCGTGCTCAACGAACTGAACACCATGATCTCTAACGTGCCCGAAGAGGTGGAACCCAAGCTCTACGCAAAGAAATAAAAGAAAAAACGGCGCCTCGCGAGAAATTTCGCGGGAGCGCCGCTCTGCGTTAGAGGGGAGAAGATCAGTTTTCCTTGACGGGCATTTTGACGCACACTGAAGTACCCTGTCCGGGCATGGAGGAGACCGTGATGCTGCCGGTGCCATCGGAGAAGAGCTGAAGCCTGCGCACGATGTTGAGCAGGCCGATCGAGCGCCTGCCGTTTTCGCTCTCCATCGGCTGTGCGTCGGGGGACTGCATGATCTGGTTCAGACGGTGCAGCTCGTCGTCGCCCATGCCCAGCCCGTCGTCTTCGATCATCAGGATGAGCATGTTGTTGTGCACTCGCGAAAGAATCCGCAGATGCCCCTTGCCCTTGCGCGGCTCCAAACCGTGATAGATTGCGTTTTCCACAATGGGCTGCAAGGTCATCTTGGGCACCACGCAGTTCAGCGTCTCGGGTGCAAGGTCGAAATCCGCCTCAAAGCGGTTGTCAAAGCGAATGTCGATGATGGAGAGATATTTTTTGATGATGCCGATTTCGCGCTCCAGTGTCACCAGCGAGCGCTCCTTGATGGAATAGCGGAAAATATCCGCCATGGCAGTGGAGATGGTGACGATCTCTGGGCTTTGATAATACAGGCCGATGGAGCGCATACATTCCAGCGTATTGTAGAGAAAATGCGGGTTGATCTGGCTTTGCAGGGCGGAGAGCTCGCTCTCGCGCAGGTGCAGCTGCATGGCGTACATCTGTGTCTGCCCCTGAATGCGCTCTTCGGACTCCTTTTCCAGACGGGAGAAGGTGTGCTCGATGGTATCGACAATGATATCCAGCTCGTTGTGGAAATGCAGATCGAGATGCGATAGGTCATTGCAGGATTGCAGCCGTGCGATGATGGTATCCACCGGCTTGGCCAGACCCATGCGGATGATGACGCCGGTGCTGATGAGCATGATGGCGCAGATCAGCGTGGCCACCCAGAGAATGCCGAGAGACGATGAATTGAACGCAGCGCTGGTGAAATCCATCATGTAGCGCAGCGTCCAGCCCGTGCCGGAGATGGGCTGCTCGGTCATCTCCTCCCGGCGGCCGGAGCGAGAGAATGTGTCGCTGCGGGCGGCCAGAACCGTGCCGTCCGCGCCGGTGAGCGTGATGCCGCAGAAGGTATCGGTCAGCTGTTGGTCGAGCACCTCCTGCAAGCGGCGCAGATCGCACAGCACGATGCAGGAGGCCAGCTTCCGCCGCGGGGTGATGCTGTCGGTATCGTAAATTGGCATCACATAAGCATAAAAAGGCAGACGCCCCTCCATTTTGAGCGCTTTAGTGAAGAAGGGAGAAAATGGCGTGTCCCCACGGATTTCAGGATAAGCGTTTTCCAGCGAGGACAGCACAACCGCGTCCATCAGCGTTCCCACCGTGATGGTAGTACCCTCCGCACCCGTCAGGCTCACGGCGAGGATATCCGTGTTTTCCCCAATGACGGTGGAAGCCAGGCTGTTGAACACCTTGATGCTCGCCGCGCGCTGCGCCACATTGGTTGAATCAAAATAGTCCTCGACGTAGTTGTTTTGCGCCAGCAGGGAGGAGACACGCGCAATGGCCGAGGCCTTGTTGGAGATCAGGTCGGTCATGTTGTCGGTCATGGATAGCGCATAGGTGCGGCTTTCCTGATTGGTGTGGGAAATGACGTTGAGCATATAGACGCCCAGCACCAGCATCAGGATCAGCATGCCGCAAAGTAGCGTCAGCGTGATGCGGCGTGAAATGCCGTTGATCCGAAAATGTCCCATCTGGCGTCATCCCTTCCGGTATTGCAGAGGACTGACGCCCGTCTGCTTGTGAAAAACGCGAGAAAAATAGCGGCCGTCGGAATAACCGCAGTTTTGCGCGATGTCCTCCACGCTGCGCTGGGTGTGGCGCAGCAGACGCATCGCCTTGGCCACGCGCAGGGAATTTAAGTACTCGCTGTAAGTGGTGTTCAGCCGCTCGCGGAAGAGGGAGGAGACATAATTCGGCGTCAAAAAGAAGTGCGCAGAAATATCTTTGAGCAGCAGCGGCTCGTCCAGGTGCTCTTCGACATAGCGAACCAGGCGGGAAAACGCATCCTCCGGCGCTTCACTGCGATCTCCGCTGGAGGTTTCCAGCAGGCGGCGATGCACCTCTTCCCCTGGCGCGCTCCGCCGCGCAGAACCGTTTTGGCTGTCCAAATGCAGATGCAGCTTGTGCAGCAGCTGCTGCGCGGTTTCCTGATCCAGCGGCTTGAGCAGATAGTCAAATGCGGCGTATTTCATCGCGGTGCGCGCGTTTTCAAAATCCTGGAGGCCGGATATGATGACAAATTCGGATGCGACGCCGTTTTGACGCGCTGTGGCCATCAATTCCAGCCCGGTCATTTCCGGCATGCGGATATCTACAAACACCGCGTCCGGCGGCGCGGCGAGGATCTGCGCCAGCCCTTCCTCAGGATCGGTGGTCGAAAAGGGCTGCTCAAAGCCTTCTTCTTCCCAGTGAAAGGTCCGGCAGATGCCCATCAGCGTCCACTTTTCGTCGTCGATTACAATTGCGCGGTACATTGCGCTCCACCCCTTTGCTCTGTCTCTCTACTTATTATATCAATCTGCTGTTTTTGTGTAAAGGTAGCGTCAAGTTGGACGGGAACGCTTTACAGCGGGCGCGCCGCCGCGCTATACTGAAGGCGGAAAAAAGGTTGGAGGGGATGGAAACTTATGAACATACTCGTGATCGACGCGCAGGGCGGCGGCATTGGAAAACAGATCGTCAGCGCTTTAAAGAAACGTTACCCGGAGCAGTATATTACCGCAGTGGGAACCAACAGTCTGGCCACATCGGCCATGTTAAAAGCCGGGGCAGATGTGGCGGCAACCGGAGAAAATCCGGTCATAGTATGCAGCCGAAAAGCCGATGTGATCGTCGGGCCGGTGGGAATCGTCATTGCGGACGCGCTTCTTGGCGAGATCACGGCGGCTATGGCAACAGCCGTGGGCCGGAGCCAGGCCAA
>ENA-ORMN01002056-ORMN01002056.1-human-gut-metagenome-genome-assembly--contig:-NODE-2056-length-18290-cov-3.977022_pt1 | contig 18290 bp, 17 predicted proteins | sample MGYA00242102_ERZ508993 | MGnify/ENA primary metagenome ERZ508993 (study PRJEB26280, sample SAMEA2338770) | human gut metagenome | biome: human gut; feature: human-associated habitat; material: faeces... | reverse complement strand
AACAGCCGGACAGTGAATCAGACCAATAATAGTCCGAAAGCACTGTCACGGCTGGAGATTTACAGACAGACGAAGAATGCGGTGAAAGTGTAATTAAAATATGTTTAATTCACTTTTCAGCTCTAAAATTCTTTTTTCAATTTCTTGTATGACTTTAATAAATTCAGAATCAGATTTTCCTGTCGGATCATCAAGCCCCCAGTTGTCATCAAACGGTCTGCCAATAAACGGACAACCTACATTGCACCCCATTGATATGGCAATATCAGGTTCGGGAATATCAGATACCAGCTTCGAGTATTGTGTTTTCTCCATATCAATTCCGTAGAGTTGTTTCATAATGCGTACAGCATCTTGATTTATCTTCGGTTTTGTTTCTGTACCTGCAGAATAGCTTTCAAAAACATCCCCTGCAAGATGATTACCGAGAGCTTCTGCTATCTGACTTCGGCAGGAGTTGTGAACACATATAAAAGCAACTCTTTTCATTCAGTCCTCCTGTAAAACGGGCATCTCGTTTTAATACACTGAGCATTTTTATTTGAAAAATCACATGAAAAATTATCACATTCCAAATCAATGCCGTATGTTTTACTAACAAACTCAGCAGCAGTTTTAATCGCAAGAAATCCGTTTCTTTTACAGCATCTCGGACCACCGATTTCAGAAACCTTCAAAAGAACATTTGATACAAGTTGTAAATTATGCTTGTAATATTCATTGCTTGAAAGAGGTCCTGTTTCATGAATAATCGCAAGTGCTGCACCTACAGATGAAGCAGAGCCACACATTCCCCATTTCCCGCAAGTTGCTCCGGGCATATCAGAACCACGATTTGCAAGTTCATCAAGTGCTGTGTCAAGATTGAATTTTACACCCGCATTGTACATTGCGGTCATGAAGGCAGCACCATCTATTATATGATGAATGGGACCGTGCATAGGAACGTTTGAAAATTTTATGAGTTTGCGCCATATCATATATGGGTTTTTGCTTTTTTCTTTTAAGCAGATTTCTTTTATCTGATTCATTGTTTATCCTCCTGTGATGTGAAAATAGATGAAATCATATTTATCAAAGTAATATCAATGTTATCTGAATAAGAGTAGTGGGACCATTTTCCTTCTTTTCTTACGTTGACAATTCCGTTATCACACAGTATTTTCATATGATGTGAAAGCGTAGGCTGTGTAATATTCAATGTTTCCAACAGCTTGCAGGCGCATAATTCTCCACCATGAAGCATCTGAAGAATTCGGATCCTATTTTCATCACCAAGTGCTTTAAAAACCGAAGCTACATTTTTACAGTCTGTCATCATTTGTACGCCTCTTTCATATTGGTAATTATCTATATGACATTATAACATATAGATTGATGGCTGTCAATATGTTTTTACAGAAAGGAGTGATTCCAGATGTTCTATACCCTAACCCTCGAAAACGAAACCGGTCAGCAAATCGACTTGTCCAAAACAGCAAACAGGTTCATGTTCTCAAAGATTGAAGGGCTGAATCCGCCTGCCGGAACAGTCAGCACATCAAGCTATGCCGGAATGGACGGCAGCTACCTCAACAATGCTTTCATTGAAAAGCGAAACGTGGTCATTCCCTTTGAAATGCGTGGCTTTGATGTTGAAAAACGCAGGCATGAGCTGTATCAGGTGGTCAAGCCATCACGATACATCAAAATATATTACTCCACAAAAAACATCTCTGTGTATGCTGAGGGTATTGTGGAGACCTGCGAAATGGAGAACTTTGAAATGCTGACCAAAGGGCAGATATCTATTCTCTGCCCCGATATTTACTGGTATTCCACAGAAACGCAGATTGCCGAATATTCCAAAATCCGTGGCGCTTTTCACTTCATTTTCCCCGATAACGATGAACCGTTTCCAATCGGTCAATACAGTACACAAAACATCATGACCATTGTCAATGACGGTGATGAAGTGGGCTTTACCCTTGAAATCAGCGGAGGTCCTGCAAAGAATCCAACTATTTACAACGCTTTGACGGACGAATATATGCAGATTCTCGGCGATATCAAAGACGGCGATATCATCACCATAACTACGAAAACTGGCAATAAGACGGTTACACTGGAGCGTGAGGGCGTTACCACAAATATCATCAATCGGCTTGTTTCGGGTTCCACCTGGCTTACCTTAAAGCAGGGAGAAAATAAGTTTTATGTCCGTGCGTCTGAGGGACTGTCAAGCCTGAAAGTCCGTCTGATACACCGCAATGCATACTTGGGAGTGTGATTTATGCAGATTGAAATATACAATATGATTCCGGCTGATGACAAACTCTCCATAACTCTGGAGGCAGTGTGCGACAGCTTTTCTTCTCTCCTGTGGGATATTGAATACTATGCCTGCGGTGTATTTGAAGTGTACATTGCCGCATCTCCGAAAAATATTGAAATCTTCCGGACAGGCAGAATTGTGGGGCGTGATGATGATAAAGAACACTACGGACTGATTGAATCGGTACAGCTGGAAACAGATGCAGAAGACGGCGACTATCTCATTGTGAGCGGTCGCTTTTTAATGTGTCTGCTGGAGAGAAGAATCATTTATCCCACTTTCAACTTTACAAAGAAAGTTTCATACGCACAGATCGTGAATAATGTGGTGCAGTATAACGCCTGCAGGACAGGTGCGAGAAAGATTCCGGGGCTTTCGATTGGTGATTCTTCCGGCTCTTGCTGGAATCAGAACACCAAACTGCAAATCAGCTACGATAACCTTATGAAATGGATATACACCATTTGCGAGAAAATCGGTGGGACTGCCAATATACGACTGGTAAAGACGACCGATGAACAGTATGAAATGCTGCTTGAATTGTCTGAGGGTACAGATAGAAGTATCTTACAAGAGGATAACCCACATATTGTTTTCTCAGACGGATATAACAATCTGCTTTCATTTTCCTATTCCACAGATAGTTCTGTGCAGAGAAACTATGCCTACATATTGGGCAAGGGCGAAGGAGAAGAGAGAAAACGTACCACATATTGTGACGGCGATGAACCGGAACATCTTGACCGCTATGAGGTGTACGTGGACGCAAAGGATATGGCGGACGAAGAACAGGAAGACGGCGCATCCAAACCAATTCCCGATGATGAATACATCAATCTTTTACAGGAAAAAGGCAAGGAGAGCATGGTGCAGCCCCTTGTGGTTTCTGAATCGCAGATTGCGGTACAGCAGGCACAGTTCCGATATGGTGTAGATTATTTCGTGGGAGATTATGTGACAGTGGAACACCGCAGATTTGGTCTGCGGCAGAATAAAATACAGCTGATCGGTATGATTGAGAGCTTCGACCAGAACGGCAGAAATCTCACACCCACATTCAAGGAGGTATGACTATGGCATTTTCATATGGATTTTTCAACGCAAAGAATCTCGACAGAACATATACTGCCGAGAATTTCTGTGACTATCTTGGCAGTATCATCTGCAACGGCATTCAGGACAATTACGGTCAGTGTTTCAAGCTGACAGCAAACAAGCTAAAACTGACTATCGGCAGCGGCAAAGCTTGGATAAACGGACATTACTTTCTTTCTGATACGCCGTATACTTACGACCTTTCAGGCTATGTGAATGAATCTCTGGGCAGATATTTATCAGTAGGTATCTGCTGTAATACAGGTGAAAACTATCGCAAGATAGAGTTTGAAATTCTATCCGGTACACCTGCCACATCGCCGTCAATTCCAAGATTCAAAGATACAGAAACCAAAACATATCTCACCCTTTGTGCCGTCAGGATTGATGCCGGTGCAGCAGAAATTAAAATAACGGATTACAGGGAAAATACAACCTACTGCGGATATGTACGCTGTATTCTCGGAAAATGCAAGGTCACGGATATGATGTCACAGCTTTCGGAGATTACAGCACAGATAAATGATTACAATTCAACCATTCTTCAGCTAACCAATCAGGTGTCAGAACTGACAACAAAGGTAGATGAAATGACCGGAGATGTGGTTTCAGTCGGCAAATGCGGTGCTGATATCAACTACGTTCTCTACTCTGACGGCAGGTTGATTCTCAAAGGCACGGGAGCAATGTATGATTATATGGGTGCATATGAAACAAGCGGAAACAAATCTCCGTTCTGCGAAAATGATAACATCACTTCTGTTGTCGTTTCAGAAGGCATCACAACGGTTGGTGAATATGCTTTCCAATACTGCAACAATCTGAAAACAGCCACTCTTCCGACAACGCTCAGAACCATCAAGCGAAATAGTTTCATACCGCACATTGATGAATATCTGGTGCATCAGAATCTTTATGGACTGACTGAAATTACAATTCCGTCTAAAGTGACCGAGATAGCAAAGTCTGCCTTTGCAGGTACAGCTATCAAATCCCTTACCATTCCCGCATCTGTGACAACAGTCGGTGAACAGGCGTTTGGAGAATGTCAGAAGCTTGAAACCGTTCGATATAGCGGTAAGGTCATCGGTGACAGAATGTTTGTACGCTGTATCAAGCTGAAGAATTTCACGATCACCAAAAGCACAACAGAACTTATCGGCGGCTGTTTCAACTACTGTGAAAGCCTCACGCAAATCACTTATGAGGGCAGTCTTGCTGAATGGAGTGCAGTAAAAAAGAACACCAACTGGGACGGTCATTCAAGCAGTACAGTAGATAGTCCGCTTGTCAGGATTCAGTGCCTGGACGGATATATGGAATATGATGCAGATGCGGAAACTTGGGAGGAAGTGAAGGCATGATAAAATTTCTTGTAAAGGGACAAAACATCGAAACTCTGGAGCATGAGGTCATTGCAGCTGACCAGATTGCTTTTGTAAAGATACACTTTGTATTTGATAACAGCTGGAAACCGCTGCATAAGGTGGTACAGTTCACTCAGGACGAGTTCACCTACAACAGAGTTCTTGGCTTTGATGAGACAAGCTGTGTGCTGCCGGCAGAACTCGCTGCTGGTGCTGTGAAAATGTCTCTTTTCGGTTATGATGCAGAATCATCGGAAACTGTCAGGGCAACAACGGTTGTGAAAACGCTGCATATCAGACCGTCTGGTTTTGACGGTGAGAGCAGCAATGTACCGCCAACGCCCGACCTTTATCAGCAGTTGCTTCAAAAGATAAGTGAAAAGGGAGCTGACGGCAAGTCGGCATTTGAGATTGCTGTAGAGAATGGCTTTATTGGTACAGAAACTGAGTGGCTGGAAAGCCTGAAAGGTTCTGACGGAAAAGATGGAACTGACGGAACAAATGGACAGGACGGTAAAGATGGCATTGACGGTGCTCCTGGAACTGACGGAAAATCTGCATATGAAATTGCCATTGCAAATGGCTTTATTGGCACAGAAGCGGAGTGGCTTGAAAGCCTGAGAGGTTCTGATGGCAAGGATGGTGAACAGGGTCCTCCAGGGAATGACGGAAAAGACGGCATCACGCCTGATATATCAGATTATCCGGATAAAGCAGATTTTGAGGAACTGCAGCAGAAATTACAGTCTTTGCAGGATAGCACTATGGATTATATCATGGGTCTTACAAGCAGATGCGATTCGTTTGATGCCGACACTCAGCAGCTAAGAGATTCTGTTCAGTTTGATTTTCAGACAAAGGAAGAAGAAATCCTTGCTCTTGAAACCAGAATTATCGCTCTTGAAAGCCGCTCCGGTATTGAATACATCACGGTCTTTTCTTCCGGCAGTGATGCTTTGCAGAAATATGGTGAGAGCGTCTACACTTATTACAACGATGGTTACCGTTCACTTGCAGGCTTTGCGGAAAGTTATCCCCATTTCTGCTGTGCAGAGAATGACTATGCTTTGTACTTCAATCAGTCGGATTTCAGCTGGGCAGGAACTGTATTTGTGCTTTGCCTGACACCGGTTGCTCTCACTTCTTCCATGAATCTGATTCTCAGCTATACAGTCGGCGCATCACAGGACGCTGAATTTTATCTGGTGAAGAAAGCTGATAAGACCGGGGCTGAACTGGCTCAGTATATCTATGGGGAAATTCAGGCAGGAAATGCAGTAACTTTACAATTCAAATGGCTTTATTCCGATACATATATTTCCGTGATGCAGTCATTGGAAAATGTACCGGATGGAGAATATTATCTTGCCTTCAAAGGCACATCGGACAATTCACATCCGATGGTAAAATCAATCAAATTTATGGGAGGATGATGTTTATGAAGGAATGGCTTTGTACAATCGCAGGCATTGTGGGCGGATTTATCGCAACGCTATTTGGCGGCTGGGATTCTGCACTTGCAACACTTGTGGTCTTTATGGGTATTGATTTTGCAACAGGTCTGGTCACTGCAGTCATGGGAAAATCCAAACATAGCAAAAGCGGTGCGCTAAATAGCAAGGCAGGCTGGATTGGTCTTGCGAAGAAGTTCTGCATTCTGCTCATGGTTGTGGTTGGTGTGAGAATCGATATTCTCATCGGCACAAACTACATCAGAGATGCGGTCTGCATCAGCTTCTGTCTGAATGAGCTGCTGTCTATTGTGGAAAATACCACGCTGATGGGCGTACCCTATCCGCCTGTATTCAAAAAAGCAATTGATGTTCTGCAAACAAAAGTAGGCAGAGTGGAAGAAGAAATCAAGGAGGAAAATGACAATGGCAATTCTGAAACCTGATAACACAACAACTCTTTGCGGTGTAACCGTCAACGAATTTCTGCTCACAAAACACAATCCAAACCACATCGATATGCCCTCCGTTTCTATGGAGGGCAAAGTTATCGGTATTACTGTTCACAACACAGATTGGATTTCGGTAGCAAGTGGAACGACACCTGCGGAGCAATACACCAGAGCAACTTACAATGGCAATATGAAAGACGTCAGAGTACATTATTATGTAGACAACACCTGTGCTTGGCAGAATCTGCCCCTTAGCCTCTCCGGCTGGCACGCCGCTGACGGCAGTGGAAACGGCAACCGCAGAAATATCGCTATTGAGTGTATTATGTCTTCTGCATACAACGATAAGGACAAGAAGTCGGAGGATAATTGTGCCAGGCTTGCGGCAGCACTTTTGAAAAAGTACAACCTGGACATCAATCACCTCTACACCCATACCCATTGGCTGAATGTCCGTGACGGAAAATCGGGTACTGTGGACTATCTCAATACGGCGAAGAATTCTTACAAAAACTGTCCTGCCTACATTCTGCCTCATTGGGCGGAATTTAAGAAGAAGGTCGAATCTTATCTGAGTGCTGGTTCTACATCTACAACTCCAAATCCTACACCTGCAAATCAGCTTTACAGAGTAAGAAAGTCCTGGTCTGACGCTAAAAGCCAGATTGGTGCATATTCTTCTCTGGAAAATGCAAAGAAAGCCTGCAAGACTGGCTATAGCGTTTTTGATAATTCAGGAAAAGTGGTATATACCGTTGCCGAAAAGACATATACAAAAGGCGCAAAAATTACGCTGAACAATACCACATTGTATTCCTCCAGCACAGTCAAGACTGGAACAAAGAAATCCGGAACGTACTATCTCTATGATGGACAGGTTGTAAATGGCAGAATGCGTATTACAAATTCTGCTGCAAACTGCGGAAAAACGCCTGCCGGTTCCTATGTCACCGGTTGGGTGAACAAGGCTGACATCTGATAACGATCCCCACGAGATATGAATTTTTCATATTTCGTGGGGATTTTTTGTTTTTCGGTACTCAAAAGCCATATTTCCGTCCTATGTAAAGTAGGAGGTGATTTCAATGACAGATGCACAAAAATCTACTGTACTCACATTGCGTTCAAAGGGAATGTCGTTTTCTATGATAGCGGAAACTGTAGGATTGTCTGTCAACACGATAAAATCCTTTTGCAGCAGACATAAAGGGCAGTTCTGCCTTTGCTGCGGCGAGCCAATCACGCAGCCGCCAAGAGTACGTCAGAAAAAGTTCTGTTCGGATAAATGCAGAATGAAATGGTGGAATGCTCATATAAAAGATGTTAACAGGAAAGCCATGTACGATTTTATCTGCTCAAATTGTGGTAAGCCTTTTCAGGCATACGGCAATAATCACAGAAAATACTGCTGCCACAGATGCTATATTCTTGCACGATTTGGAGGTGAAAAAGATGGATATTCAGAAGGAAGCCATGTACCAGGTGACGATGAGCATTGTAAAGAAGATGTTTCATGCAAATTTGATTTCGGAGGATGAATATCGTCAGATTGATACAATGTTCAGGGAGAAATACGAGCCGAAAATCGGCACATTATTCGTTGACTTAGAGCCTGAACAGCGGTAATATGTGTAGTGAAAGGAGGGCTGTTATGCGTAAAATCATCAAAATAGAACCTACGGAGCCCGTATTGCCAAGGCGAAAGCGAGTGGCTGCTTATGCTCGTGTATCAATGGAGTGTGAACGCCTTATGCATTCAATGTCAGCACAAATAAGCTACTATAGCGAACTGATACAAAAGAATCCCGAATGGGAGTACGCAGGTGTTTATGCTGATAATTTTATATCAGGAACAGAGACCAAGAAACGGCAGGAGTTTCAGAGAATGATTTCTGACTGTGAAAAAGGACTCATTGATATTATCCTTTGCAAGAGTATATCACGATTTGCCAGAAACACAGTGGATCTTCTGGAAACGATACGGCATCTGAAAGATATCGGTGTTGAAGTACGATTTGAAAAAGAGAACATCAATTCCTTGTCGGGTGATGGCGAACTGATGCTGACCATTCTCGCCAGCTTTGCACAGGAAGAAAGCCGTAGTCTTTCTGAAAATGTAAAGTGGGGCATTCGGAAACGCTTTGAAAAAGGTGATCCATGCAATCGAAATCCAATACTCGGCTATGAATGGGTTGATGACAAACTGGTCGTTGTCCCGGAAGAAGCAGAAATTGTAAAGAGAATATTCCGAAACTTCCTTGACGGAAAATCAAGGCTGGAAACGGAACGGGAACTGAATGCCGAAGGTATCACAACAAAGAGAGGATATCGCTGGATAGATTCCAATATAAAGGTTATTCTGACCAATATCACGTATACAGGCAATATGCTTCTGCAAAAGGAATACATTACCGACCCGATTACCAAACGCCGAAAGAAGAATAACGGCGAACTGCCAAAATACTATGTGGAAAATACGCATGAAGCCATTATAGATATGGAGACTTTCAGGTGGGTGCAGGAGGAAATGGAAAGAAGGAAAAAGTTAGGCCCTCTGGCAAACAAATCACTGAATACCTGCTGCTTTACAGGAAAAATCAAGTGTCCTTTCTGCCATAAAAGCTATATGCATGAAGTCAGAACAGACCGAGGTTATGCAGAATACTGGCTTTGTGGAAGCAGAAAGATAAAAGGCTGTCGCTGTACTGTCGGCGGCAGTATCAATCATAAGCACTTACAGGAAACCTGTGCAAAAGTACTTGGATTGCAGGAATTTGATGAGGCTGTTTTTCTTGAACGTGTGGATGTTATTTATGTTCCGAAGCGTGAAACATTAGAGTTTCATCTGAAAGACGGAACAGTTGTAACGGAAGCGTGTAAAAACACAGGCCATCAGGACTGCTGGACGGAAGAACGAAGGGCTGCCACTTCCTTGAAACGCAAAAATGGAAAAAGACCGAATCGGGCGGATATGACTTGTTTCTCAAAAGTGATTAAATGCGTAAGGTGCGGATGTAATTTCCGGAAAGGCACACGCACCTCTGCAAATGGCGACAAAGTTAGTCACTGGAGATGTTCGGAACATAAAGGATGTAATTCCGTAAGTCTTCGTGATGATTTACTGCGTACTATGGCAGCACAGGTTCTCAGCATCGATGCATTTAATGAAGAGGAGTTTGAACAGAGAATTGACCATATCGATGTGGAAGAAGACAGACTGGAGTTCTATTTTCGAGATGGTCATTCTGTAACGGATCATTGGCCAATACCAAGGAGGAAAAAATGCCAAAAATAACGAAAATACCTGCATCAATCAGCCGATACACATCAGCACCGATTGATGCACCTGTCAAGCGTAAGGTTGCTGCCTATGCTCGTGTGTCAACCGACAGCGAAGAACAGTTAACTTCATACGCTGCTCAGATAAGCTATTACACTGAATACATAAAAGGACGTGAGGACTGGGAGTTTGTTGGGGTGTACACTGATGAGGGTATCAGCGGTTGTTCCACCAAACGCAGAGAGGGCTTTCAGCGAATGATATCGGACGCAATGGCAGGAAAAATTGACCTTATCATAACAAAAAGTGTGAGCCGTTTTGCAAGAAATACTGTTGACAGCCTGACAACCATTCGTCTTCTGAAAGAAAATAACGTGGAGTGTTATTTTGAAAAAGAGAATATCTGGACGTTCGACGGCAAAGGAGAACTGCTTCTTACCATTATGTCAAGTATAAGCCAGGAAGAAGCACGTTCTATTTCAGAGAATGTAACCTGGGGACACAGAAAGCGTTTTGCCGATGGTAAGGTTAGTGTTGCCTACAGCCGGTTTCTCGGATATGACAAAGGCCCTGATGGAAAAATGGTTGTGAACCCGGAACAGGCCGAAATTGTAAAGCTGATATACCGTCTGTTTCTTGAAGGCATGACACCGCATACGATTGCTATTCATTTAACAGAGAAAGGCATTAAAACGCCCGGCGGAAAAGATAAGTGGAATGCAACTACAATCCGCCGTATTCTGACAAATGAAAAGTACAAAGGTGACGCACTCCTTCAGAAAGAATTTACTGTGGACTTTCTGACCAAAAAGACAAAGAAAAACTGTGGTGAAATACCGATGTACTATATCGAAGATGACCATGAAGCCATTATCGATCCTGCAGTATTTGATATGGTTCAGCAGGAAATGGAACGCAGAAAGACAGGAACATCACGCTATAGCGGTGTCAGTATCTTTTCAAGTAAAATTAAGTGCGGTGAATGCGGAGGGTGGTATGGGGCTAAGGTCTGGCACTCCACCGACCAGTACCGTAAAGTTATCTACCGCTGCAACAACAAATATAACGATGAGCGCTGTACTACACCGCACATCATGGAAGAGGAAGTAAAGGCTGTGTTTCTGAAAAGCCTGAATAAGCTGCTTGCCAATCGGGATGAACTGATAGAAAACGTAAAGCTGATTTGTGATAAGCTGACTGATACATCAGAACTGGAAGCCGAAAAAGAAAAATATGCCGAGGAAATGTCCCTTGTTGCGGATATGGTTCAGGCGGCAATGCTGGAGAATGCTCGTATCGCACTTGATCAGGAGGAATACCGGCAGAAAAATGATGTCCTTTCCGCACGATTTGAGGCAGCAAAGAAAAAGCATGACGAATTGGCCATGCGGATTGAAGAAATAGAAACACGAGGACAGAATCTCCGTCACTTTCAGGAAACGCTGGAATCCTTAAACGGACAGGTGACTGAATTCGATAGCGACCTTTGGGGTTCATTGGTTGATTACATCACGGTTTATGAGAACGGAGAAAAAACAGTTACTTTCAGAGATGGAAGTGTGATATAGAGGAATGATAAAATAAAGGGTCTGCTGCAGTATCTGCGTACTGCAACAGACCCTTTTTGTTTGACTCCTTAAGAGGTAGTGGATATGCGTTTTGGTCTTTCAAATATCTGATTGATAAAAAGAAGAAATGGATCAAATACCCGATTAAACAGCCACATATAAATTGAGCCAAATACATTTGTAAAAATACGAAGTAAAACTGCATAGGCAAGACCAAAAGTTGGTACAGCCACTGTAATTGCGCTGAATGCATTAAATGCAGATTGCCATACATAGCTGGCAGAGAATCCAGTTCCGATTCCTCCAATAATTCCAAGGCAAGGACGAATTTCTTCCGGCAAAATCAAATATGCAATGAAAAAGATTGCACTGCCTAATATATTGCCTAAAACACGGTGCTTTGTGCGATATTCAACATCTTTACGAAATGGTATCAGAACGGACATTGCGGCAATACCAATCCAGTATACTCTCGGAACATTGAGAAGTGCAGCGATTAACATTGCGCTGGAAATGCCCACAGAAAGACAGATTTGCCATCTGGTACGGGAAGAAGAAAGATGAATCTCTTTAAATAAGTCCATGAAGCTGCGTTTATATTCCACCTTGCGATGCTTAAAATATAGAATAGAGGCGGTCAAAACAGCTCCGATCAAAAGACTGATCAAACGCATCTGGTATGCTTTTCCGCTTACATCATAACCAAACAGGAGAAGATAGGAAAGCACAAAAGTGGAATGGTTGAACATCGTAATGTTATGACATCCTATCAGTGCCAGAGCGAAAATGCAGATGAGATTGATGCAGAATGACAATCCGGTGGGAGCGAGATTAGACAGCTTCGGACCAAATGCAAGAATACCATAGATGAAAAGAATTCCAAGTGTGCCCTGAGAATTCTGGATTCCAAGGTCGGAATATCGAACTGCTAACACGCAAAGCAGTACAACCACACCGGCAATGCTGTTTTCATTGCCAAAAAGTACAGAAAATAATGTGACAAAGGAAACACAAAAAGCAACAACCAGTGCAATTTTGAATAGATAAACAGCAATATGCTTACATTTATCTTTTGGATTCTTAAAGCTTGCAATATACGATTTTGAACCTGCCTGGTTGAGTTGAAGTTCCTGATAAAAATTCATAAGTTACCTCCCATTTTTCATCATTAGATCATTAGCTTCTTTAATGTATTTTATTAAGGCCTCGAATTTTTCATCTCCGAGAATTTTTCGAAGCCGATAAATAGGCTCCAGATAATACTGGTATGTCTTTTCCAGCTCCATTGTTCCTTTGGCAGTACAAAGGAGCGTATAACTTCGTTTATCATTTGAATTATATTTCTTTTGTAAAAGTTCTTTTCGTTCAAGATGTTCGATTAACCGGCTCACTGCAGATTTGCTTAAGCCTGTCAGTACCGTTAATTCAAGGGGTGTCAGTTCTGCGTCCGATAATACAATACGGGAGAGAAGATCCAGTTCCTGCGCAGATGTAATGCCGCCTTTTTGGGCACGCTTTATTTGAAGACTCGTAAAAAGCCGAATTTCCTGTGCTTTTTTCATCATTTCTATCCAGCTCATGTCTTTCATACCTCATGCCTCCTTTTTACCAGAAAATATAGTTCACAATGTAAACTATCCAGCAGTATACACCTATCAGATAAATTTGTCAAGCTTTTGAGATATATTTCAGAAGATTAAATAATTTTTTCTCTTTGGAGAGGAATCTTTCGTGCGATGTGATGAAAAGAGGAATATGCTTTGACTGGGTTGATTCTTTGCTTGGCACCTGAACAACGGTGCTGCCGTATTTTTTAAGAAAAACATCTTGAAAAAATGTGCGAAATTGTTTATAATATACTTATAACAAATTTCACAGTTCATCGGTGCATCATTCGCTCAAATGCACCCAGTAATCTACAAATGCAACCGCTTGGGTGCATTTTCGTGTATGCGTTAAATTGTATCACTTTCGGTACGGCAATAGATCCTGCGGCAGGCAGCGGAAACTTCCTGACAGAAACCTACATTTCTCTCCGTCGTTTGGAAAATGATGCACTATACGAGGAGCACCGTGGTCAAATGATGCTGGGCGGTGAGGGTGAATACAATCCGATTCAGGTTTCCATCGGACAGTTTTACGGCATTGAAATCAACGATTTTGCAGTGACAGTTGCAAAAACAGCCCTGTGGATCGCAGAAAGCCAGATGATGCAGGAAACGGAAAAGCTAATGCAGATCAATCTGAATTTCCTGCCGCTGAAATCCTATGCAAATATCGTGGAGGGCAATGCTCTGCGGATTGACTGGGAGAGCGTTGTGCCGAAAGAAAAGCTGAATTATATCATGGGAAATCCGCCGTTTGTGGGATATTCTCTGCAAAGTAAAGAACAAAAGTCAGATATACTTTCTATTTATGTTGATGAAAAAGGAAAGCCATATAAGACAGCTGGAAAAATTGACTATGTTGCAGGCTGGTACTTCAAAGCAACCATGCTTATGATTGGAACTGAAATCAGGACAGCTTTCGTTTCAACAAACAGCATTACGCAGGGAGAACAAGTTGCAGGCGTTTGGAAGCCACTTTACGACCGCTTTGGGATTCACATTGATTTTGCACATCGTACTTTCCGGTGGGATAGTGAAGCAAGCTTAAAAGCCCATGTGCATTGTGTGATTGTCGGCTTTAGTATCGCAGATAATGCAATGGATAGGCGACTTTTTGATTCAGATAGATACATTGTTGTTGACAATATAAATCCATACCTAATTGCAACTAAGACAGTATTTATAGAAGGACATACAAAACCAATATGCAATTCAATTATTCCAATGATTTCAGGGAATCGTCCAGCTGATGGAGGAAATTTAATATTATCGCAAGTGGAAAAGGATGAATTAATTTCAAAAGAGCCACAAGCTAAAAAGTACATCAAGCGGTTTATGATGGGATATGAATTTATAAATAATGTTCCAAGATATTGTTTGTGGTTAGTTGGAATAAGTCCTGCTGAATTAAGAAAAATGCCTGAAGTTATGAAGCGTGTTGAAGCATGTAGACAAGATAGATTAAACGGTGCTCCAGATAGACAAAAACTTGCTGATACACCTACTGTATTCAGAGAACAATTAAATCCAGATAAATTTATAGCATTACCTGTTGTATCATCACAACAAAGAAAGTATATACCTATGGGATATTTGAATAGTGATGTGATTGCAGGAAATAAACTTTTTATAATACCTAATGCAACATTTTATGAATTTGGGGTTCTTACTTCGAATGTTCACATGGCATGGATGAGAGCAATCGGTGGTAGATTAAAAAGCGATTATAGTTATTCTAAAAATATTGTCTACAACAACTTCCCCTGGTGCAATCCAACGCCCGAACAAAAAGCAAAAATCGAGAAAACCGCTCAGGCAATCCTGGACGCAAGAGCACTTTACCCCGACTGCTCCCTTGCTGACCTCTACGATGAAACCACCATGCCGCCGGAACTTCGCAAGGCACATCAGGCAAACGATTTTGCTGGGATGGCTGCCTACGGCTTTGACCGGAAAATCACAGAGAGCGAGTGCGTGGCGGAGTTGATGAAACGATATCAGGAGTTGGTGGAGAAAGCTTGATCTGTGCACGCATCAGCACTGACGTGCAGTCCGATTGCATCGAGCAATGTCCCTGTTCCTCATCCAAGATTCGTCACAGAGCCACTCTCTAACGAGAGAAATCAAAAATAAAATCTCATCTATATATATTTAAATTTATATAAATATTATCTAATAACCACATTAAAGAATTATAATTGCTTCCTGTTGGTAAAATTCTTGAATATGTACTTGGTATTGAAGCTAAATCTTTTAAGTTAAACTTTTGTGTATATTTACTTATTGTTGGTACACCACCTGTTGCCATATCACTAGAACCAAATCCAGGTCCACCTTTAATACAGTAAATAGTTTTACTTAAATCTGCGGTTTTTCCATTTTCACTATCATATTCTGCTATTTTCCATACTTTGCTACCTTCTTGTTGATAGCCATAGCCGGCTCTACGAAGTGAAACAATGCCTAAATATAGTGGTCCTGCACTTGCAGCCTTAACAGCACTAATGCTTCCAAGTGTAGCCACTGTTAACATAGTAATTAAAATGCTTGATACTAATTTTTTAAACTTTTTCATACTCTCCATCCTTTTGTTTATTTTTTATTATTTTAAATTTCTATACATATTTAATTATATTACATTTTAAATTTAAAAGCAATAAATTGTAGCAAGATTTTTCAACCATTTTTGTGCTTTTTATTGATTTTTGCCCCATATTAATATACAATAATTCTATCTAAAGAAAAGATGGTGGTTTTATGAATTATAAGAAACAAAAAGAAGTAAAAATAGATAACAAAAGCACCCATTTAAAATGGTTTGCGGTTATTTTTTTAATATTAATTTTATTATTAGTTTTTAGAATTTTCTGGTTACAATTCATTGATGGAAGTTTTCTAAAAGAACGAGCATATAAGCAAATTACTGCTAATAGGGTTCTAAGCCCTAAAAGAGGAACAATTTACGATTCTACTGGAAAGGCTTTAGCTGTAAGTTCTGAGGTTGATACTATTAGTGTAAACCCTTCACTTATAGCTGTAAAAAACGATGCTGAAGCTACAAATGCTTTAAAAGAAAAAGTTGCAAAAGCGTTATCAGATATTTTTGAATTAGATTATAATGAAGTATTAGTAAAAGTAACAAGCACAAATTCAGTAGAAACAATTGCTAAAAAAGTGGATATAGATAAAGTTTCTAAATTAAAGCAATGGATGGAAGATAATAAGTGGAGCTCAGGAATTAACATAGATAAAGACAATAAAAGATCTTACCCTTATAATAATTTAGCTTCAAATTTAATTGGATTTTGCGGGAGTGATAACAACGGTCTAGCTGGAATTGAGTATTACTGGGATGAAACATTAACTGGTACTCCAGGGCGTGTAACCACTTCAATAGATGCAACTCAAGAATCTATTCCAGACACTGATGAAAAATACATAGCTCCTGAAAATGGAAGTAACATTACTCTTACAATAGATGCAAATATTCAGACTATTGTAGAAAAATATTTAAAACAGGCTGTTGAAGAAAACAATTGTAAAAATGGTGGTGCAATGACAATTATGGACCCATCTACTGGAGATATTCTAGCAATGGCTACATATCCAGACTATAACCTAAATACACCATTCGAGCCAAACGAAACTCTTCAAGAAACTTGGGACACACTTTCTAGTGAAGAAAAAACAAACAGCTTATACAAAATGTATCGTAACAAAGTTGTTACAGAAACCTATGAACCCGGTTCTGTATTTAAAACTGTAATGGCTTCTGTCGGCTTAGAGGAAGATGTTGTAGAAACCGACACAGCTGGCGACTTTTATTGTAGTGGAAGCCAAATGGTTTCTGGAATAAAAATAAATTGTGCAAACAAATCTGGGCACGGAAGTGAATCTTTAAGAAACGCTTTAGAAAATTCTTGTAACCCAGCCTTAATTCAATTAGGTCAACGTATAGGAGCAACTACACTATATAAATATTTCAAAGCATTCGGACTATTTGATAAAACAGGAATTGCAACATCTGGAGAAGCTTCAAGCCAATTTCATAAGCTAGAAAATGTTGGTACAACAGAGCTTGCTACAATGTCATTTGGGCAAAGATTTACAATTACACCTTTACAAATGATAACAGCCGCAAGTGCAATTGCTAACAATGGTGTTTTATTACAACCAAGAATTGTAAAAAGCATAGAAAACCCAGACACAGGTGCAGTTACAAACATTGATGTAAAAGAAGTTCGTCAAGTAATATCTTCTGAAACAGCTACAAAAGTACGTAGCATGATGCAATCTGTTGTTACAGATGGTGGTGGAAAATACGGTGCAGTAAAAGGATATACAATAGGTGGAAAAACAGGAACGTCTGAGCCCAACCCTAACCACCCAGAAGATGGATATGTTGTATCTTTCTTAGCAATAGCACCAGTTGAAAATACAAAAGTAGTAGCATTACTAGTATTATATGGTCCACAAGTTAAAAATTACTATGGTGGTGCAATAGCAGCCCCAGTTGTATCTCAAGTATTAAGCGAAGTATTGCCATACTTAGGAATTCCTTCAAATGATGCAACAGAAGTAACAACAAATAATACATCTTTAATAACAATACCAGATTTAAGAAATAAAACAGTATCAGAAGCAAAACAAATATTGAAAAATTTAGGAATTACTCCTGTAACTTCTGCAAGTGATGACGAAATAGTAACAGTCCAAACGCCAAAAGCAGGCGTATCTGTTTCAAAGAATGGCGTATGTAAACTATATACAGAGGAAAATAGCACATCAGTTTCTGTAACAGTGCCAGACTTAAAAGGAAAGAGTTTGAGTAACGTAACAGCAACTTTAAAGAATAAAAACTTAAATATTCAATCTACAGGTTCTGGAATAGTAGTTTCTCAAGACCCAGCAGTTGGTGCAACTGTTGAAGAAGGAACAGTAGTAAAAGTAACATTACAAGAAGTTGCAAGTGACTTACACTAAACTAATAATTTTTTAATAATAAAATCAAGCCATGAGATAATTTTATAAATAATTATCCCATGGTATTTTTTTACTATTTCAATTTGTCTAATCCTTTTGTTTCCATTTTTTCTTCTGTTACAGCATTTCTTATCGCAATATTTACAAGCGAATTTATAGAAACAGAATAATTT
>ENA-ORMN01002054-ORMN01002054.1-human-gut-metagenome-genome-assembly--contig:-NODE-2054-length-18296-cov-5.091442_pt1 | contig 18296 bp, 17 predicted proteins | sample MGYA00242102_ERZ508993 | MGnify/ENA primary metagenome ERZ508993 (study PRJEB26280, sample SAMEA2338770) | human gut metagenome | biome: human gut; feature: human-associated habitat; material: faeces... | reverse complement strand
AAAAACGACAAAACTTAAAGATGAAGAAATGTTTTCGATGATTACATTTAAAAATCTATATCCGAAAGAATTTGCTGAATTACAGGCTGAGAGAGGAATAGTTAAGGATGCTTTTCAAGAAAAGGAAAAATTTGTAATTAATGAAAAGCAAAAACTTGAAGAGCAAATAGTACATAAAAGAGAAATTCTAAAAAATGTACATAATGATATTCTGTTAGATTTGAAGGAAATTAAAATTGTATTTTTGGGATTTTTATCATATGACAATCATGCCGGTTTTATTCAATGATTGTACCGTTGCAAAACAATTTTACAAAGAACCAGTTCCGGGACCACAACCGGAACCTGTGGAGGGCTTTTTTTGGGGGAACCAGTGATAATTCTTTTGACGAAGAAACACAGACAGGGATCACGGTAGGTTATAGTATTACAGATGATGAAGAGATGACACCTGAAATTGAGAAATATGTAAGAGAACTGGCAAAACGTTATGGTCAGGATGACAGGGTTATCATTTGGAATATCTGGAATGAACTGGGAAATTCAGGAAGAGGAGAAAAATCACTTCCGATGGCTAAAAAAGTAATAGGATGGTTAAGGGAGGAAGACGTAAAGCAACCATTGACAATAGAAATGTGGGGAGCGCAGGTAAAGGGAAACTATTATGAATGGCTAAACAACCCATGTTTTCATGGTGAGGTGGATCGGGAAAACATAGAACTCTCGGACATTATTACATTTCATTTTTATGGTGATTATACGCATGCACGAAGAATGGTAAAGTTTTTGAAACAGTTTAATCGTCCGCTGATTAATACAGAATGGATGCATAATTTGTATCATGCAGATTTTACTCCGTATGATCAGGAGGAGTTGGATATACTAAAGAAGTGTAATGAAGATAAGAATATCTGGAAATAAGGAACTAGGAGAAACAAAAACGTTGACGAAAAAAAAGAAATTTGATAAACTGGAAAAATAAAAGGGAGTAGCTAGCCAACCGTGTTCACTTCTTCGTCAGTACAGCTATTGATATTCAATAACTCGGAAAGTGATTAAATAGCGAGACTTTTACTGTAGATGCAGTAGGAGTCTCTTTTTTTATGCCTATAACACCTGCTGCAAAGAATGCAAAAGAAAGAGAGGAAGATACGTATGATGTTACAGGCAGGGATTTTGATAGTGGGTTTCCTTTTTCTGGTAAAAGGAGCAGACTGGTTTGTGGAAGGGTCTGCAAGCATAGCAAGAAAGTTTGGAATTCCCCAGCTGATTATCGGACTTACCATTGTTGCAATGGGAACGAGTATGCCGGAGGCTGCTGTAAGTATTACTGCAGCGATGCAGCAGAACGCAGGAATTACGATAGGAAATGTGGTTGGAAGCAATATTTTGAATATTTTTATTATTCTCGGACTTACGGCATTAATAACAAATGTGGCAATACAAAGGTCTACCTTGTTTTATGAAATACCGTTTATGATGTTTGTTACGGTAGTTTTAATGATATGCGGAATCACAGGAGGAAAAGTAACGTTTGCCGAGGGCATAGTCTTATGGGCACTGTTTCTTGTATATCTTGGCTATTTGTTTGTAATGTCGAAAAAAGGGGAAAATCCGGAAGAGGAGGAAGCGAAAAATTATCCTGTCTGGAAATGTCTTCTTTTGATGGTGGCAGGCGGCGTCCTGGTTGTAAAAGGAAGTGATTTTGCCGTCAGCGGGGCAACCGAGATTGCCCGATACTTTGGAATGAGTGAGCGTTTTATCGGATTGACGATTGTTGCTCTCGGAACATCTCTTCCAGAGCTGGTAACATCTGTGACAGCGGCAAAAAGAGGAAATGCAGGGATTGCAATCGGAAATATTGTCGGAAGCAATATTTTTAACATTTTATTTGTAATTGGAACAGCCGCACTGATCTGTCCTGTGCCATTTGAAACTAAATTTATTGTAGACACAGGAATCGCAATTTTGGCAGGTCTGGTTTTATGGATTGGGACGTACAAGAACAGGGAATTACGGAAAACGTGTGGTGTCGTTATGCTTTTATGCTATGCAGGATATTTTGCATATTTATGTGTGGTATAGGATGAACCATTTTTGATGAAACCATTATTTAAGCACCGACCATTTGGCCGGTGCTTTTGAAGTGCATTCAAAGCTATGCGAAACGGAAGAAAAAATCAAGAATCATGCTAGAATCTAGCTTCGGAAGGCGGAAAACAGTCCCAAAAAGTGCAACAATTTTCTGGAAAATATGCTATAATCTGATCAAAGTAGAGAAAAGCGGAGAGTAGAAATGAAAAAATTACCAGAATCAGAACAGGAAATTATGATGATTGTATGGGAATATGCGGAACCTGTCAGCCGATTTCAAATTGAAGAGAAATTGAATGTAGAGAAAAACATTGCACCGAGTACCATTTTAACATTGCTTACTCGTTTGGAAAAAAAAGGATTTATTCAAAAAGTGAGGAATGGGAAATCAAATCTTTATGTACCATTAGTAGAAAAAGAAAATTATATAGGCACGGTTGGAAAAAACATGTTAGATAAAATGTTTCAAGGGTCATTAGCAAAATTCGCATCGGCACTGTATGATGGAGAAAAACTTAGCTCAAAAGAGGTTAAGCAATTGCAGGAATTTATTGACAGACAAAAATAGAAAAAGTGGTGTAGAGGACATAGTTACAGATGGCATTTATCATAAAGTGGAATCTTTTCATAGGCATAGTCGCATTTATGGCATATGTTGTACAAAAAATAATGGGGAAAAGGCTCGGTCATTACTGGAGAAAGATAGTCTGGATACTTCTGACACTTAAAATGTGCTTTCCATTTTGGAGTGTGACAGAGAAATTTCGGCAACATCCTTTTATGATTTCTATGCCGGCATATTATATGGGGGAACAAAATCAAAAGACTGCGATCATGACGAAAATTGGAAACGTTTCAATTCGAGAGTGGATGTCAGGCGAAAAATTTTTGCTGTATATATGGATTGCAGGGATGATTTTATGTCTTTTGTTTCACGCAATACAATATAGAATATGGAAAAAAAGAATATTTGCAGAATGTAAAAAGATGCAAAAAAATTCCGTATTAGAAGCTCTAAAAAAAGCAAGCGAAGTTTGTAAAATAAAAAAAACAGAAATATGGGTCTGTGAAAATCAAGATTTTTATTCTCCTATGTTGTTTGGTGTACGAAATACAAAAGTATTGATTCCACAAGAAATGCTGGAAACGGAAAATTACTCCTATGAAGAATGGTATTTGATTTTTTTACATGAATTGACACATCAGAAAAAACACGATTTATGGTATAAAAGGTTTCTTCAAATTATAAGGGATGTTTATTGGTTTTGTATCCCAATGCTGTGGGTGCAAAAAATGGCAAATATAGATATCGAATGTGTCTGTGATGAGACTGTTACAAAACATATGAATCTGACGCAACGGAAAGATTATTGCAATGTTATTTTAAAAGTGGCTTCAAAACAAACGAAAAAAGAATTGTCTGGAGTTGTTTCAATGGTATCAGAAACAGAGATACTGAAAGAACGATTTTACAATGTGTTTTTAGCAAGAAAAAAACTTCGAATATACGTCACTGTTTTTCTTTTTGGAATAATTATTTTGAGTTTTTCGGAAATGCAAATAGCGCGACAAATATGGTCATCATCGCATATAGAAAATTGTCCCAAATGCAAAGCTGCGGTACAAGGAGAAGTGGTTTGGAATGCATGGGAAAATGAAAAAAATGTAGTATGTACACATCAATATGCATGGGGAGATGACTTACAGAAAGCCAGATATGGAGTAGAAAAAATCAGGTGTAATGAATGTGGAAATTTTTTTGAGATAAAGATCAGGCAAGAAAAAATAGTCTGCCATGGGTATAATGATTAATTAGACAAATGTAGAAAAAAAGATTGACAAAAAGTAGGAAGTATGGTATTTTTTTGTTATACAAATGTAGAATGTACGTTGACAGGTATAATAAATTTTTAAGGAGAAAAGTATGAAAGCGGTAAAGAAAAAAATTTCCATTTTTCTAATGACCTTAATGTTGGCCAGTACATTTTCTGCCAATGTAACAAAAGCGGATGTTATCGAAAGTAAGAATATTTTTGCGTATGAAGAAATTATGCCGTATGCTGCAGTTTGCCCGAGATGTGGAGGAAGAATAACATCGTCAACCGTATGGGGAAGCTGGATAAGCAGTGGTACAGTTACATGTACTCATGGTCACGCATGGGGAACTGATTTGAAGCAGTATAGAACAGGAATAAAAACTACAAAATGTTTAAATTGTAACGCAGGAAATACTGCTAATGTGAAAGAAACAAGAACAATTTGTCACGGATATGATAATTAATGGTTAAAACACAAGGCTGTTGTATGATATGTAAAAAAACAGAAGTCATGCAATAGCCTTGTGCTATATAGAAACATAGGGGGTAGCATAATGATGGGAAAAAGGTTGAAAGAAATTTTTGGTTTGATTCTGATTAACATCACATTAGTCAGTGGGAGCTTAAATGCAGAAACGGTATATGCAGATACACAAGCCAAGATTGAAATTGAGAAAACGGAAATGCCATTAAAAATTTGTGTTGATGAAGAAAATAAAAAAACGGTACTTCAAATAGTGGCAGCCTGGAAGAAAATATATAAAAATAATGGAGTGGAATTAATGGTAATCCCATCAGGGCAACAGGCTTCGGAAGAAAAAGTACAGGAGATCCAGAATGAAATTACGACAGGAGAAGGGCCGGATGTATTTTTGGCAGAAGGGCCGAATCCGACCTGGAGTGAGCAAAGAGCAGTTGTTTTTGAGGACCCCAAAAAAGAAATGTATCAGGGAACCTTTCTTTCGTTGAAACCATACATGAAATATTTTGATATAGATATTTTAGAAGAGAAGATTTTGTCTGCAGGTATGGCTAATGAGGAACAAATACTGCTTCCTATGACATACGATTATTTTCTATATGCATTTACAACACAGGATTTACCGGAAAATACAGAAATATCAAGAAATTGGCTGGAATTAGCCAGACAAAAAGAAAAAGCAATTCAACAGATTGTAGGGCAAAGAAGTGGGGTTCAATTTTTTGATACATTTAGTGAGGTAGTTGATTATAAGAAAAAAACACTTCTATATTCGGAAGAGCAGATAAAAAAAGTTTTGGATGAAACAGTAGCATTAAAAACAAGATCATTAGCTTTAAACTGGAAAATAAAAGATACAGGAGTAGTAAGTCTAAATGATTTGGAAGAACTTGGAGGTGAAAAAACAGTTCATACGGTATTTGCAATGCCGAATCAGGAAGGCGGATTCACTGCAAATGTTACACTTTATGCAGGAATTAATAAGAACACAAAGCAACCTTTAAAAGCAGTCTCCTTTTTACAAATGCTATACAGTGAAGAAGTTTTATCAGGAAAAGGAATAGAGTTAGAAGATAAAAGAGAGGCAAGCAATATAAGATTTCCGCAAGGGGTTTCTATTTACAAAAAGGAACTAGAAAAACGAATGCGGAGTCTTTCGAGACAAGATCAAAAACAAATCAAAACGATACAGGAAGAAGTAAAAACTGTTCGATTTTATTCGGTATGGGACAGGGAACTTAATTCCTTATTATCTAAGTATGAGGCACAGGAAGATGAAAGGCAAAAAGAGCATGTCTTCATAAAAACAATACAGAAATGGAAGGGAAAAATACAGAAATGACATAAAAAATCAGCCCTGTGGAGTGAGAGTTGCAAGAAACAGATTTTCCGGAGTACTGTGGAACAGTCTGTAAAGCCAAAGCGGATATTCGCAATCCGCTTCGTTACTTGCTCATAACTGAATAGCTGCTTCGCAGCTTATCAGGACTTGGTTGATTCGGTTAAATTCTTTTAGGGTTTGTCAAGGGTAATGAGGAGCTTTAAAAACAGGCTCCTCTTCACCCTTAATTTATATATCGGTTAATGATCTGTGCGTTTGAGAAATTGATTCGTATATATCAAGACACATATGACAGAGCATTACTTTTGACAGGAATTTTTAGAAACAATAACCTTTGTCGGTCGATACAGTTTTTCTCCGAAGAAGTAGCCTTTCTGTATTTCCTCGACAACTCTGTCTTCTTCCACCCGGTCGGTTTCTTCGATGTGCACTGCATCATGGATATGAGGATCAAATATTGTACCATTTGCTTCCATCGGTAAGACATTCAGCTGATATAAATTCTGCGCCAAAGCTGTACGGAAATCCATCATAAGAAGCTTTTCATCCATATAGGCCCAGCGATTCGTCGTTCGTTCCGAACTGACAATTCCATATTCGAGATTGTCTTTTACAGCCAGCAGCTTTTCAATCCATGTGCTGACTCGGATATTTGTATCTCCGTCATGACAGTCTGCAAATACTTCTTGTGTCTGTCTGGCGATCATCTGGATTCTCTTTCCAATTGCAGAAGCCTTCGTTGTGGGGTTCAGATTTTCCGCCCCCAGGCAAAACTCTTTTCCGGCCTGAAGTACATTTGCGAGAAGCTGTTTCGGTACGAAAACGGTGTTTATCGGGAAAGGTTCCGGTTTTTCTTCTGTGAATTGACTCAAATCTATCTTTGCACGTTTCTCTCCTGATTGCAGTATCAGGGTAAAATCGCCGCATTCCATTCCAACCTCGATCCATGCTTTCAGCCGGCTTGCATCCTTTGGAAATTCAGGACAGATCTCCTCCATTTTCTAGGTTCTGACTTTCCTTTTAGAATCCTTTGATTTCAGATACAGGTTCAGACCTTTTCCTTTGATTCCGGAATCCAGCAAAATGTCGAAACCATCTGTTCGCATGGGAATCATGTGTCGTTCTTCGTTAAGCCAGGTTAATGGAATGCATTCCTTTCCCCATTGGATGGTTGAAATTTCAATTCCGGCGGTCCATGGGAAAAGTACAAGCATGGTAATAGGCTTCGCGGTAGGATTGGTAAGTCTGGCTCCCTGGGCTGCAGTTCTATCCGCGGCCACAACGGAAAGATCCTCGTATCCGATTGTTTCCTGACCCAGTGTTTCTCTCGATTTCGTATCACTTAGATAATAGTACGTCATATTTGGAATCATTTCTGGAGTATTCTCTCCGATGGTATATTCCAATCCTTCCAGCATATTAGTTTGATCTGTCCATGCTGAAAATTCTGCCAGCAGATTTTACTTTTTACAATTTGAAATCACACGAACCCCAAATTGCTGGTCATGTTTCATATCTTGTGCTTTTGAAAGGGCACAAGCATCTGTCGCAGTCATAACCCTTATTACATGAAAGCCTGCTTTTTCCATGGCGGTCCGTACATTTTTCTGCGTTATAATTTCCGGTATAGAAAGGGCAAGCACACAATCGCTTATCTGTGCAAATGCAGTTTTTTGAAGCTCCATTTTCAATTCCTTCATCAGAGCAATACAATATCGAATCGAACAAGGCTCCAGGGTAGAAGAAACTGCGCTTTCTGCTTCCTGCATAAAGTCTTCTTCGTCTGTGTTTCTCTCGTGAAGCATCCGTAATATCCGCCTGACTCATAACGGTGAAGATACGGAGCAGTTACTTTTTATCAAGGGTTCTCGCGCATTACGCCGACCAGTGCATGCGGGACATATGGCTCTTCGAGATAAGCAGTCTCATCCGGTGTCAGCTGTACACCGATGGCTTTGACGCCCTCTTCAATATGCGATACCTTTGTCGCCCCGACAACCGGAGCAGTTACTTTTGTGAGCAGCCATCCGAGCGAAATCTGGATTCTCGTCAGCCCCTTCTTCTTTGCAAGTTCACCGACGCGGTCGATAATGATGGCGTCTTTTTCTTTCGTCGCATCATACTTTCCTTTTGCGTACGTATCTTCCTGCAGCCGTTTGGAAAGCTCCGACGGTTTTTTTGCCAGGCGGCCGGAAGCCAGCGGGCTGTACGGTGTCAGTGCAATATTCTGATCCTTGCAGAACGGAACCATCTCGCGTTCCTCCTCGCGGAATAGCAGATTGTAATGTCCCTGAATCGAAACAAATTTGGCCCAGCCGTTCTTATCCGCAATATAATTTGCTTTTGCCAGCTGCCATGCGAAGCAGTTAGAAATACCGATGGCGCGTACCTTTCCTGCAACGACAGCTGAATTTAATGCCTCCATCATTTCTTCTACCGGTGTGTGATAGTCCCACATATGGCAGATATAAAGGTCAACATAGTCCATGCCAAGATTCGTAAGGCTGCGATCGAGAAGACCTAAAATATGATCTTTTCCGCTCACCCCGTCTGCAATTTCCTGCGGGCTGCGCGGGAAAAATTTTGTTGCGACAACGACTTCATCACGTTTTGCAAAATCGTTCAGCGCGCGTCCCAGATACTGCTCGCTGGTGCCGCTCTGATAACCGGCAGCGGTATCAAAAAAGTTTACACCAAGTTCCAGACCGCGTTTTAAAATCGCGCGGGAATGCTCCTCGTCCAGTGTCCAGGAATGTATGCCGCTTTTTGCATTTCCAAATCCCATACATCCCATACAGATTCTCGATACCTTTAAATCCGAATTTCCAAGTTTTGTGTATTCCATGAAAAAATCTCCCTGTGCGATGATGTACTCCCAGAGTACATGATTTCGTGCTTTTCTAAGATACTTCCATTGTAAAATCGGAATACAGATTTGTCCAATACTTGATGCAAAAAGAAGGGTATGTTCAAAAAGCATGAAGAACGAGAGAAAGAACAGGAAAAACATGTGAAGGAACATATACAAAATCAAGTGAAAGTCAGTTTTCTAAAAGTAAAAAGTCAAATCAGAACATTTTTTTTCATCCCGGAGTATGCTAAAATTTTTTTATAAGACAAAGACAGGATGTGCGAAAGCATGTTGCAGGGGTTTTTACGCACAATCCGGAAAAGAGGAAACATGAAGAAACAGTATTACTGCAATCCATTAAACATGGACTACCGTTACCAGTTTATCGAGGATATGAGAAGCGGCGAGGACAAGATTTCCCGCGAGGCCGCCGATCCGTCGATGATTTTATTTCAGGGAAAATATTATATTTTTGCATCCATGACTTTGAGCGTCTGGGTTTCGGAGGATATGGTTCACTGGGAGAGCCACCGTCTGCCGGACAGCCTGCCGCTGTATGACTATGCGCCGGATGTGCGCGTGGTCGGCGATTACGTGTATTTCAGCGCATCCCGTCGTGGCACGATCTGCGATTTTTACCGCACGAAAGATATCTTAAACGGTCCGTTTGAGCGTATTCCGGGAACCTTCGATTTCTGGGATCCGAACCTGTTTCTTGATGATGACGGAAAGCTCTATTTTTACTGGGGATGCAATAACGTGACTCCGATCTGGGGTGTGGAGCTTGAACCGGAGACGATGGTTCCAAAGACCGAGAGAAAAGAACTGATCTACGGTCAGCCGGAAAAAATCGGATACGAGCGCGTCGGAGAAAATCATTCCAAAATGCCGCTGAGTGAAGAAGAAGCTGTTGAAAAATTCAAAGAATTTCTGAAAGCACAGGGAAAAGATGCGGATCATCTGACGGAGGAGCAGATCGGGTTTGCCAAAATTATGTTCAGTCAGAGACCGTTCATCGAGGGCGCATGGATGACAAAGCACAATGGAATCTATTATCTCCAGTATGCCGGCCCGGGAACGGAATACAACGTTTACGGTGACGGTGTTTACGAGAGTGATTCCCCGCTTGGCCCGTTCCATCTGGCAAAGAACAATCCATATTCCTATAAACCGGGCGGATTCCTGCGCGGTGCAGGCCACGGTTCGACGATGGAAGACCGCTATGGAAACTGGTGGCATACCGCGACAATGCAGATCAGCAAAAACCACGATATGGAGCGTCGTGTTGGCATCTGGCGGGCAGGCTTTGACGAAGATGGTGTCCTGTTCTGCAATCAGCAGTTCGGCGACTGGCCGATGGCAGTGGAGCAGGAAAAAGAAGATCCATGGGCAAAACCGGAGTGGTATCTCTTAAGCTATCAGAAAGCAATGAGTGCATCGTCCTCTGAAGAAGGCAGAGAACCGTCGTTTGCGGCAGATGAAAATATCCAGACCTGGTGGCGCGCAGCCGGAAATCAGCCGGGTGAGTGGATTTCGATGGATCTTGGTGAGGTAAAAGATGTCCGCGCCGTACAGATTAATTTTGCAGATGACAAAATCGATGCACCTCTGCCGGGCGAGCGTCAGGGGGAACGATATATCGACCCGAGCCAGCATAAGACCAGATGGCTGCTTGAGGCATCCGCCGATGGAACAAACTATTTTGTCCTGGCAGACAAATCAGACGCAGAAACTAATCTGCCACACGATTTCGTTGTAAAAGAAGAGGGTGTACAGATCCGCTATCTGAAACTTACTGTTTTTGAAGTACCGTACAATCAGAATCTATGCATCTCCGGCTTTCGTGTCTTCGGACTCGGCAACGGCGAAAAACCATTCGCACCGCAGTATCAGGCAGAACGAACCGGAACCATGGATATGCGCATCACCATTGAGCCGCAGACAGACGCCGTCGGATACAACGTCCTCTGGGGTTTTGATCCGGACAAGCTGTATCACAGCTGCATGACCTTTATGCCGGAGCAGAATATTGGCGCGCTGGTCGAAGGCGAAACGGTATATGTGAGAGTCGATGCGTTTAATGAAAATGGAATTACGGAAGGAAGCGTAAGGCCGCTTGCATGATACAATTATATTGAAAAAGCAGAAAAACAGCTCAGGTGCTCTTTGGAGAAATGAACATTAGAAATAGACAGATCAAACATAAGGAGTAATCATGGAAATAGATAAATTGCAGCAATTGCTTTCAGAAATGTCTTTGCAGGAAAAAATAGGACAGATGGTACAGCTTACCGGTGTATATTTTGACAAAGAGGCAGTGCTTACCGGTGTTGTTGGCGAACAGTTACCACCGGAATGGATCATTCAATATGCCGGTTCAGTGCTAGGAGTGATCGGTAAAGATAAAATTTATGATATCCAGAGCAGATATATGGAACAGCATCCCCATCATATCCCGCTTCTCTTTATGGCAGATGTTATCCATGGATGTCGGACGATTTTTCCGATTCCGTTGGGGCAGGCGTGTTCATTTCATCCGGAACTGGTGTCTGAGGCGGCTTCTATAGCTGCCTTGGAGGCATCTTCAGAAGGGCTCAGAGCAACATTTTCTCCTATGATTGATGTTTCAAGAGATCCCAGATGGGGAAGGATGATGGAATCCTTTGGAGAAGATCCATATGTAAATGGGATCATGGGAAAAGCAATGGTAGATGGCTATCAGCAGAAAGATGATGCCGGAATAGCGGCATGCCTGAAGCATTTTGCGGGTTATGGGGCAGTGAATGCAGGAAGGGAATATAATGATGTTGAAATATCCAAGCGGACATTTCTGGAACAGTATGTAAAACCTTTCCGTATGGCATTAAAAGCAAAGCCTGCTATGGTCATGACAGCTTTTAATGCTATTGACCGTAAACCGATAAGCGGAAATAAGGAACTTCTTAAAGGGCTTCTGCGGGATAAGGAAGGATTTGAGGGAACTGTAATTTCAGATTGGGGCTCCATAGGCCAGCTGGAAGAACAGGGAGTGGCAGCTAATATGGAAGAAGCAGCAATCCAGGCTTCAGAAGCCGGTGTAGACATTGATATGATGAGTCCTGCTTATATGCTGTGTCTGGAAAAACTGGTAGAAAGCGGAAAAATACCGGAAGCGTTTGTTGATGAAAGTGCATTCAGGGTCCTGATGATGAAAAATCAGCTGGGGCTTTTTGAAAATCCGTTTGCCGGTCTTGGAAAGAGTGGAAAACTGACTCTGCATAACCGGGAAAAGGCATATCAGCTGGCTGGCGAAAGCTGTGTCCTTTTGAAAAATGAAAAGCTGCTGCCATTAAGCATGAAGAAGAAAGTTATCTGGGCAGGTCCTTATACAGCGTCAAGAGAATTTTTAAGCCGCTGGTCAATTTTTGGAGAACATGAGGCAGTTGAAACAATAGAAGATATTTTACAAAAAAAGCAGATAGAAGCAGAATGTATTACAGGATGCAATATTCTTTCTGATGAAGAGTGTAAGGTATGGCAGGTGGAACAGGAATTGTCTGACAAGCCAAGGGATGAGCAGTGGCTGGAAACGATAACCCATGAAGATACGGTTGTATGTGTACTGGGTGAACATGAGTCCCAGTCAGGAGAGGCTGCCAGCAGGGCATTTCTGACTTTGCCGGAGGAACAGCAGGTGTTATTTGAAAAAATAGCAGAACGTACAAGTAATATTGTGACTGTGGTAATTACAGGAAGACCATTGGACCTGCGGAGGATATCAGAAAGATCCAAAGCTGTCATTATGGCATGGAGACCCGGCACTATGGGAGCTGAAGCAATCATAGATCTTGTGTATGGCAGAATAAACCCTTCCGGCAAATTAGCTGTGAGTATCCCATGGTGTGTGGGACAGGTGCCCATAAGCTACTGGGATGTAAAAACCGGGCATGTGCTTACTGCAGATAACCTGGAGAACCGTTTCACCAGCAGATATATGGATATTCCCAATACACCATTATATCCATTTGGTTTTGGATTATCCTATACAGAGTTTGATGTTTCGGATGTTGAAGTTCGGATGGAACAGGACAAAAGAGTGCATGTACATTGTAAGGTAAGTAATACAGGCAATATTGCGGGGGCAGAGGTCGTTCAGTGTTATTACGAAACATTACATGCATCTGTGGTGCGTCCGATGAAAGAGCTTGTCCGTTTTCAGAAAGTCTTTCTGGATCCGGGAGAAAAGAAGGATGTAGATTTCTTTATTGACCAGGAAGAATTCTCATATTATGGCAAAAACATGGAAACCGTCAGCAGCGGAATGAAACTGCGTATCAGTATTGGAAACAGTAGTGACCACCTTGTTTCTGAGAACATTATACAAGCATAGGAGAAAAGAGACATGAAGGATTTTGAAAATGATTTGATTTATTATCCTAATCCGGACCCGGTCAAGGAACCGAGATTTATTTTAAAATCTGTAGATGAATTGGAAAAATCAACAAAATACAGTGTTACCTGCAATGGAACAGAGCGTGTGGTATACCATACAGATTCGTTTGACTATGTTGTAGTAGTAGATAACGAAGCGTATGATCTGGAGATTTCAATCCATACACCATATGAAAAACTTGAAATCCGTCCGTCCAGCTTTGGCATAGTTCCTTTTGTAAAAGGAGAAACAGTCCATATCCATCTTGATGAACCGAGAAAGTTTACTGTAGAGACAGATGGTGGTCTTCATGATGCATTGTTTGTGCTTTGCTCGCACAGGATTGAGAAGCCGGCAGATACCACCATCTGCTTTGAAAAGGGCAAGGTATATAATGTAGGAGTTCTTACCTTAAAGTCCAATGATACGGTTTACATAGAGGAAGGTGCTGTTGTATCAGGTTGTGTATACGCAGACCATTGTGACAATATTTCCATTGTAGGAAACGGAATTATCAACGGAGCCTGCTGGCATCTGCCGGACAGTAATGCACACCGTTTCTTTATCTATGCCAAGTGGTGTAATAATGTACTCTTAAAAGGCTTTACTGCTGTAGACGGTCCTTCCTGGCATGTAGTTCCTGCGGCGTGTGACCATGTTGTGATTGATGATATGAATATTATGTCGAGGATTGTAACGGGAGACGGTATTGATATTACGAGCAGCCAGGACGTAGAGGTAAAAAATTGCTTTATCCGTTCCACAGACGACAGTATCTGCATCAAATCCCAAAGATTGTTTGAAGATCCGTCAACGGTACGTGACGTAACAAAAGTGCGTGTTCACAATAACGTGATCTGGAATGCAGAACCCGGTAATGCCATAGAGCTTGGTTATGCCCTCCAGAGCGAAATCCACGACCTAGTATTTGAGGATTGTGATATTATACACTGCCAGTATGAAGGAAACATGGGTGGTGCGGCGATTTCCATCCATCAGGCAGATGGCGGCCATGTTCATGATATACATTATAAAAATATCAGAGTAGAGCAGGCAGAACAGAAACTGTTCGATATTAAGGTTCTGCTTTGCAGATATACGGAACAGCTTGCCAAAGGAGAGATTAATGATATCTATTTTGATAATATCCAGGTGCTGAACGGAGATATCCCGGTCTCCATGATCCGGGGGTATCAGACACCGACAGAAGAAGTACGTGTCCATGATGTCCATTTTGATAACATTACTTTTATGGGGAATAAGTGTGAAACCTGGCAGGATATGCGGCTTGTTACAGAACTGGCAAATGACATTTATGTCAATGGTGCCAGAATATGCAGACAGATGAATTTCTGAGAATATCACCATTTTCTACTGGATGTACTTAAATAGCGAAGCCCCCACACCGAATCGATGTGGGGGCTGAATTTTATAAGGAATTTATAGTACGTTGAATAGGGCGCATCAAGTAAGTCTGAACGGACGAGTGTGCTACACACTGCTTGTTTCAGACTCGACGTAAAGTTTGCATCCATGCAGTACTTGTATTTACGGTCTTTGTATATGACTTTATACAAAAACGTCCGAAGTTCTACGTAAAATACGATGGTTGTCTTGAAAGTACATAAAAGATATGCTATAATTTGCATTGAAGTTCGGACGAAATTGTACAAAGTACGAGGTGAGCTTGATGATAAACCGTGACTCTTATTTAAACCGATTGGTTCGGCATCGTTGGAATGGAGAGATTAAGGTCATTACGGGGATTCGACGCTGCGGAAAATCTGTGTTACTTTTCGATTTGTTCTATGAGTATCTCCTTTCACAAGGTGTAGCAGATGACCACATCATAAAAATCGAGTTGGATCAACGGCGGTTCTATAAATTCCGCAATCCTATTACACTCTGCGAGTATGTAGAGTCTGTTGTGCAGGCAAAAGCAAACGAGCAATTCTATTTGTTCATTGATGAGGTTCAGCTTACCACAAAAGTGGTCGATAAAGAAAACGGTGGTATTGAAGTTACAATTTACGATATGCTGAATGAATTGAAGGCCTACAAAAACTTAGATGTTTACGTGACCGGCAGCAATTCTAAAGGCTTATCCAAGGATATTGCAACAGAATTTCGAGGCAGAGCTACGCAGATCCATGTGTTCCCTCTTTCTTTTGCGGAATTTTATTCCTATGTGGGTGGTGATGAACGCAAGGCGCTGGATACCTATATGCTTTACGGTGGAATGCCCCGGCTGCTGATGTTGGAAGATGAAAAGGACAAAAAGGACTATTTGGCTTCTCTTTACAGTGAGCTGTATGTAAAAGATATTGTAGAGCGTAATAAAATTGAGCGAGAGGATATCTTAAATGATATTCTGGACTTCCTTGCGTCGCAAATTAGTTCACTGACGAATCCAAATAATATAGCAAACGCTATTGCTTCCATGAAAAAGGAGAAGGTTAATCCAACGCTCGTATCCAATTATGTGCAGTTCATTATGGATTCTTTTCTGATTTCTATGGCAAAGCGGTATGATGTCAAAGGGAAGACCTATTTTAATTATCCCAACAAATATTATTACACAGATGTTGGACTGCGGAATGCAAGGCTGAACTACCGTCAGTATGACCCCGGCCATATCATGGAAAACATTATATACAACGAACTTCTGCAGCGGGGTTATTCTGTTGATGTTGGGGTAGTCTATGACAGAACCAATGGAGGAAAGACACAAAAAGAAATTGACTTTGTGGTAAATGATGCAGACAAGAAAATATACATTCAATCTGCTTTTCGTATGGATACCGAGAAAAAGGAATCCGCGGAACTGTTATCGTTACTCCTTGCAAAGGACTTTTTCAAAAAAATTATAGTGCGAATGGATATTCCGCATAGCTTTTATGATGAAAATGGTGTTTTTCATTGTAATTTCATTGATTTATTGTTAGGTAGAGTCGAACTATTTTGACCGCTAAAAGAAAATCTTTGTAAAAAAGCTCCACATTGCTTTTTGCAATGCGGAGCTTTTTTATAACACTTATGCGAATGACTTATTGACGAAGATATGATCTGCAATGATTACGTTGGAGAGGACAACAGCTTCATAACCAGTCCACGCATCGTTTTCTCTTCCGATATGGTGGTGTCCCTTCTCGCCCGTCTCATTGAAATGTTGCTAGATTTATCTGCAAACTTTTCAATGAGTCTGTTGTTTTTACTCTTGCGTTGGAGTATAACATTCAGTTCTTGACAAGAAACCTATAAATTTGCTACTATAACAACATCTCCCCCAGGCCTCTACGCACAGCGTATGCACACTTGGGGGAGTTTTGTTTGTTAATATCAGAGAGGCTGTGAGGTGAGAATTTTACGGAATACGGAATGATTCCAAATACCGTTCAAAAATCTCACAGTTGGCCAAGGTTACCTTGTCAATTTTGTAAACAGCCTTAGCTTCTTTAGCGAGCGCTGTGAATTTTGTCAAACCCATGCTGTACTTTTCAGCACCCTCTTGGTAGCGAACGAATTTCTTGGCGTTCTGCTTTGTTTTATCAACGTCTTTACGCGAATAAGCCATAATAAAACTCTTTTCGTTTTAGCTTGCCCTGTTTTCTGTTCTGGGATCGTAATCTTGAAGTTTTATCTTTTTTGTGCATCAGCCTCACAATCTTTATAATATGGACCTGTCACGCAGCAACCTCTGCAACACTTATACGAATCATTCGATACCCAGAGCCGGAAGCGGGCAACAAACTCGTATAAAGCTGTTATTCGCTGCATTGACCGCACATCTTTTCTTTCTCTGCAATCTTCACCTTGCAGACCACCGCATTGTCCAGTACATAGCCAACTTTGGCCGTGGCGCTGTCTCCGATTTTGTCATACAACCGCCCGGCGCTGATGCAGTCGCCCAGCACCGTGTGCGGGCTGTTCGCCACATAACCTGCGCAACCAAGCCCCGGCAACTCTGCCTTGATTGCTTCGCTGTCATATTCATTGTCAGGCTCTTTGACCAGCTTTACCTTTTGCCCAACCGCAAAAGGCTTGCTGCCAAAATGGAACTTCAATCCGGTGATCGTGATAAATGCTTTCATAGGGAACCTCCTGTCATTTGCATAAACTGTTGTGTTACCAATCCAACTCGTCCATAGCGTCATCTACGCCTGCTGCGTAGTCCGGGTCGCTGTCGTAGCGATCCTCATCGTAGTCGTCATCATCGTAGATGGCATCGTAGCCATCGTCATAGGAATCATACGTCTTGTAGGATTTTTTGCTGCTGGAGTAAGAACTGCTGTACGAAGATTTGGAGCTGTAAGAAGCGCTGCTCTTGGTGGAAGATTTGGAAGGGCGATGTACCCAGCAGTAAGCTGAGTCCTTATCCGCTTCTCTCGTGCAGCCGTCCTTGATGCAGGTGTATTTATGTTTTGTGCTGGAGCTGCCGGACGGTCTGGAGCCGCTGCCGGAGACGCTGGAATTGCTCTTAGTAGGTTTATGTACCCAGCAATAGGCAGAGCCCTTAGCCGCCTCTCTGGTGCAGCCACTCTTGATACAGGTATACTTGGCAGCGAATGCGCCGGTGCACAGGACGCAAGCAGTCAGCGTAACGAGCACTGCGCAAAGAATGCTTTTCCAAATAGTCTCTTTCATAGTAAAGTCCTTTCTGTCATGTACGATATTTTACCGGTGACGTTTTCCGTCAGAAATCATCACCGCCGAAATCATCCGAACCAAAGTTGTCTGAACTAAAGTCATCAGAATCAAGGTTGTCCGAATCGAAGTTGTCCTCATCATTATCAAGTTCATCCATTTCGTCCACATCATTATCGAACTCATCCATCAGCGCCTTACGTCTTTCCTCTTCTTCCCGGATACGATCCATTGCCAGAGAATAGTGAACATATCCGTCAATGCCCTTACCGTAGACCCCGAAATCCATATCCTTCAGCATAGTAGTTACCTCCGCTTTGTATTGGGGAAGGGAACCGCTCCCTTCGATACTTCTATTATAAATCATGGCCTGTCCTATAATTTGGACTTTAAACACATTGTACGAAATTATACAATTCTCTGCTTTGATACAAACAAGCGCTCTCTGCAAATTCGCCTCATCTTGAGGATTTGCAGAGAGCGCCTGTTAAATCTACTGTTTCATCACCTGATAATTTTCATCTTTGGGTCTTCAAGTATTATGAATAAGGGATACAAAGGCAAACTGGGAGTTATCAATTTCCCATATCGATAATTTCTTAGTTTGATGTAAATCGCTGTTTTTTTAGTTTTTTATCAAATGAAGTACGTCCCGT
>ENA-ORMN01002048-ORMN01002048.1-human-gut-metagenome-genome-assembly--contig:-NODE-2048-length-18338-cov-5.225072_pt1 | contig 18338 bp, 14 predicted proteins | sample MGYA00242102_ERZ508993 | MGnify/ENA primary metagenome ERZ508993 (study PRJEB26280, sample SAMEA2338770) | human gut metagenome | biome: human gut; feature: human-associated habitat; material: faeces... | reverse complement strand
GCCATTGCTGCTACTAACTCTGTTTTATTCATGGTGTTTCCTCCTATAATTGATGTTCTCTTATTTTTTTGGCTTTGCCTTATATATATAAACCTTTTGGCTTATAATGTCAAGGTTTTTCGCATATTACAGGCGGAAGGACGCCCCATTTATTTCATGGAATCAACCATTTCAAGAACTGCCTTGCCCATTGCATCGGATTTCTCGTCTGCATCTGCAAGAGAGGTTCCTTTTACTCCATAGTAGAATTTTACTTTCGGCTCTGTACCGGACGGTCTTACGCATACCCATGCATCGTCTGTAAGCTCATAGTAAAGAACATTGGAATTCGGAAGGCCTGTCGGTTTCTTCTCTCCTGTAGCAAGATCTGTGATCTCATCCAGCTTGTAGTCACGGACAGCAGTTACTTTATGTCCTGCAAACTCTGCCGGCGGATTCTGACGGAGTGTTGTCATAATCTCCTGGATCTTCTGGAGTCCCTCAATGCCTTTCATGGTAACTGCCTGGATCGCATCTTTATAATATCCAAACTCCTCATACATGTCGATCATTGCATCCCAGAGAGTCTTGCCCTGTGTCTTATAGTAAGCTGCTGCCTCACAAAGTGCCATAGTTGCAACGATAGCATCTTTATCTCTTGCATAGGTTCCGATCAGGCAGCCGTAGCTCTCCTCAAATCCGAAAAGATATGTACCCTTGCCACTGTTTTCAAATCCAAGGATCTGCTGTCCGATGTATTTGAATCCGGTAAGTACTTCGATGAGGTTCACGTTGTATCCCTTGGCAATCGCATCTGCCAGGTTTGTTGTAACGATTGTCTTTACAAGAGCTCCGTCTTCTGGAAGGCTTCCGTTTACAGCCTTTCTCTGGCTCAGCTCATAGTTTGCGAGAAGGCATCCGGACATGTTTCCTGTCAGGTCATGATATTCTCCGTTTTTGTCTTTGACACGAACGCCAAGACGGTCTGCATCCGGATCTGTTGCAAGAACAAGATCTGCATCTACTTCTTTTGCAAGTTTCAGACCAAGTTCAAAAGCTTCTGCTGCTTCCGGATTCGGATAACTTACGGTAGGGAAATCACCATTTGGAAGTTCCTGTTCCGGTACTACATATACATTTTCAAATCCTAATTCTTTGAGGATTCTTCTTGCAGGAAGATTACCTGTGCCGTGAAGCGGTGTGTATACAATCTTGATATCCTTCTGATATTCTTTGATTAATTCCGGATTCTTGACCTGTTTCTTTAATTCCGCAATGTATTTGTCATCCACTGCAGCACCGATTATTTCATATAAGCCCTGTGCCTTTGCATCTTCCATGCTCATGGTCTTAACGGTTGCGTAATCTGTGACTGCCTTTACCTCAGCCATAATACCTGTATCATGAGGCGGTGTGATCTGTGCGCCGTCCTCCCAGTATACCTTGTATCCGTTGTATTCCGGCGGATTGTGGCTTGCGGTAATGTTAATGCCTGCGATACAGCCTAATTCTCTGACTGCGAAAGAAAGTTCCGGTGTCGGTCTTAAAGATTCAAAACGATATGCCTTGATTCCGTTTGCTGCCAGGCAGAGTGCTGCCTCATCTGCAAATTCCGGCGACATATGACGTGAGTCAAACGCAATCGCAACACCTTTTGCCTGTGCCTTCTGTGCAATAATATAATTTGCCAGTCCCTGTGTTGCTTTTCTGACTGTATAGATGTTCATACGGTTCACACCTGCTCCGATGACACCTCTTAAACCCGCCGTACCAAATTCGAGTTCTGTATAGAATCTGTCTTCTATCTCTTTTTCATTTCCCTCAATTTCTTTTAATTCTTTCTTTGTAGCCTCGTCAAAATATGGGTTGTCCAGCCATTCCTTATAAAGTTCCATGTAACTCATTATAAATACCTCCTGTAATATATATTTTTACAGATTTTCATCTGTAGATCGCTGTTTTATCCCTTACTGCTGTTCTTTCAGATCCGGGAATTTTATGTATACATCTGTGTCTGTGCTGTCGAATGTATAACTGTATGCAGTGGTAACATAACCATCCGCCCTCAGTACAAATATATGATCTCCTGCACTCTTTGCAAAAGTCACAGGTGCTTTTCCTTTGTAAATGCCATCCATATAAATCTCTGCTCCGGAAGGCCCGCTGACAACGACTTCTTTATTCGCGGTCTTTGCATCGGCTGAAATTACACCGTCCTCCCGTTTTGTAGTGGTTTCGCTCTCAGAAGATGCCGTCGTGGTTTCTCCCGCCTTGGTTTCCCCGGATGCTTTGGTTGTTGTGGTTTCGGAAGAAGATGCCGTGGTCGTCTCCGCCTCCGTTGTTTCCTGTGCAGATAAATCAATGGTCTTATTCATGTAAATACTGCTTATGACGATTTCTTCCGTATAATCCGTATATTTATTGGATGTGATAACTACTTTATGCGTACCATAAGATAATGTAACCGGTTGTGCAACATCTACGGCTGCATCATCGATAAATACATTATATTCCGTACCTGCCGGCTGGATATTGAACTTTACGCTTCCCTGCCGTTCCACCGGTCCCTGGAATTCACTCAAGCTGACAATGGTTTCATCATCACGCACCACAGTCACTTCTTTGGAACCGCCAACTCCGCTCTTCGATGCCGTCAGGGTATAAGTTCCTTCCGGTGCAACGATAATCATATCATCCGTAATTACTGATACGATCTTATTTCCTACCTCCACCAGTCCGCCAACCAGATTAGTCTCATCAGTAAGCCTTATGTATCCATGTCCCCTGCTGACATTAATGGAACATATCTTATTGTCAATCCCCTTTGCAATCAGGGTATCCACGGAATTTAATTCATGAATATCTATCTGTCTGTCTCCGGAAACAACCACCAGGTTATCATCGTAATAATACTTGTCGCTGCCAATGGTAAAGAGCCGTTTATCGTAGTCTACGCTCCATTTGCTCACCGTTGTATTCTCCCAGGCACTGTCCGCTTCTTTTAATGAGAGCAGCTTCTGTGTACCACCCATATATACGACTTGTGCAATCTCACCCGGCAGAATATCCTGCATAAGCAGCTCTGTTCCATAACGGTTCTGAACACTTGTACCGCCCGTATAATTCAGGGTAAACAGCCTGCCATCCGTAATTCCCTTTACGGTTATCTGTGACTGCGTTAAATCAAGGTTCGTTACAACTACCAGTTCTCCCGGATTACTCTGTGCATCGGTTGCCGTAGTCTCTGAATTTGTCTGATTCTGTTCATCAATTAATCCTGCCAGCCCTCCGCTCCCGGTGGTACGCTTTACACAGCCGCACAATGCAGCCGTCAGAAGCAGAAGAAGCAGTAACTGTAATAGTCTTTTCTTATACATTCCGGATTTCCTCTTGTACTTATGTTAATACATTTATTGTATACCAAATACATAAAAAATACAAGTGCGAAAATGCAGGAAGCATGGTTCAGAACAAATCCGTACATTCTACAAATTTCTTTTTATTTGCCTGCTGCTGGCACACTTTACGCATCTTATCCTTCATCTGATCCGGAAGATATGCCTTGTTCCCATTGTAATAATGATTCAATACTTTCCAGAATTTTTCCGGATAACCCAGGCATATTCTTAAAATCTCTTTTTCTTCTGCGGACAGACTCCTGACTTTATCATAATTTTCCAGCAGTTCCGCCCCATAACGTCTGCTCCAGTCATGTTTTTCCATAACTTTTCTCATAAAAAAATACAGATCCCGGACAAACATTCCTTTTCCACTGTGTTCAAAATTAATTACTGCCATTTCATCTTCCTGCCGGATGAGATTGTGATAATTAAAATTTCCATGGCAGACACATCCCCGTTCCTTTGCCTGCTCGTTTAATTCCCGGTAACCGGACTGTGCAAGTTTTTGCTCCGCCAGCTGTCCCAGCACATAGAATTCTTCAAACCTTGCCAGCACCGCATATTCAAACTCTGTTTTTCTTGTCTTTTCCCTCATGTAACTGCGGATTCTTTTCAGTTCCGTATTATGCCTGCGCATTTCGTCGAGCTGATCCGGAAGTTCCGGTATGTACTGCGCATCCTTTATTTTTACAGAATCCAGTACTTTATGTAACGCTGCCATCGTGCGTGCCGCCCGGTTGATATCTTCCCTGTTTCTCACATCACATTCCGCCCCCTGGTAATGCTGTACCAGAATATAGCGGATACCCGCACTGTCCGCGGAAAATAATGCATTTTCTTTATTTCTCAGGATATTGCTTACCAGCGGAAATCCATGCCCGATAATATAACTGAGCAGTTCTGATTCATAAATCAGTCTTGCAGCACTTCCCGTATATTCCAGCAGCCGGTAATATCCCTCACTGCACTCTGCAAGCATCGCTCCCCGCCCTTTTATTACCCGCTTTACATCCAGATCGTACTGTTCAAGTACCTGTATCCCTCTGTCATTCAATCTTATCACTCCTCCACATAATGCATGATTTCTGGTTTCGATATGCTATTCTATGAACGAAATGATATAATTATGCCTTGCATACAGGACGAAAAAAACTGCCACAGGCTCTGCGGCAGTTTTCTAAGATACTATAATGTTGGGGGCCAAAAAAGCCTTACGGATTACTCCACACGGATTCTTGTGATGATTCCTTCTACCTGGGCAGCAGCTTTCTCATAATCAGCTTCTGTCATTAATTTTGTAACAAATCCAAATTCTCCGGTTACCCCATCCACACTGATTACTTCTACATCACCAAATACAGCTGTAACATCTTCCAGTCTGGCATCAGCAGTTCCGCTTACTCTTACAAAAAATCTGCTCTCTGCGGATTTGATATCGGAAAGTTCCAGCTTTTTACTGCTCCAGAGCTGCATGATATGTGTATTTTTATGCTTTGCGGCATCTACAACATCGGATACAACGGCACTGGCAGTCGGAAGTTTTCCGGCTCCGCTTCCATAGAACATAACGTCTCCAAGTACATTTCCTTTTACGAGGATTCCGTTCAATACGCCATTTACACTGTACAGCGGATCATTGTCATCGATCATGAATGGTGCAACCATGGCAAAGAATTTATCTCCCACACGTTTGCTCTTACCAAATAATTTGATAACTCTTCCCATCTTTGATGCATATTTAAAATCTACGTCCGTAATCGCTGTGATTCCTTCGGTATAGATATCTTCATAATCCACATGCTGTCCGTATGCAAGTGAAGTAAGAATGGCAATCTTTCTGCATGCATCATAACCTTCCACGTCAGCTTCCGGATTTCTCTCTGCATAACCAAGTTCCTGTGCTTCTTTTAATACGGTATCAAAATCAAGACCTTCCTTGCTCATCTTGGTAAGGATATAATTGGTTGTACCATTTAAAATTCCAGTAATTTCCATGATTTCATCAGCAGTAAGGGACTGGTTTAAAGGTCTGATAATCGGAATACCGCCACCAACACTTGCCTCAAAGAGGAAATTCTTGTTCATCTTCTCGGAAAGCTTTAATAATTCCGGTCCATATTTTGCTACCAGCTCCTTATTGGAAGTACAATAGCTCTTTCCATGTTCCAGAGAAGCTTTCGCAAAAGAATATGCAGGATTAATACCACCCATCGCCTCTACGACAATATCTACTTCCTCATCATTTACAATCGTATCAAAATCATGCACAAGAATATTCTCAATCGAAGAACCCGGAAACTCTCTCAAATCAAGAACATACTTGATATTAATATCATCGCCGATTCTCTTTGCGATACTCTCTTTGTTTGTGCTGATAACTTCAACTACTCCTGAACCTACTGTGCCATATCCTAATACTGCTATATTTATCATGTCTTTGTCTCCTTTTTCCTGTTATTCCATTAGTCAATTACGAAGCTTATAAGTTGTATTTATTATGTATGCAAATCGAACAATTACTAAGAAGGTACTATGAGGAAGGTACCAAGGAGGGACCCAATCTATTGGGAGGATACCTTGGTACGGTCGATATTTAGTACCGCTACCCACGCACTAGGGAGGGACCCGGTAAACCGGGAAGATTCCCTAGTGCCATAGCCTAATGTAGCGAGAGCGTGCCTTCATGTAATTGCTTCATTTGCATACACTCTATACACACTTCAAAGTTTCGTAATTGTCTAATTATTCCATTGCCAGTATCTTTACATATTGTATGCCGTCCTTTTGTTCCAACTCGGTCATCATCAATGACATATCAAGCATTGGAGGAATCTCCATACTCATAGTCAGAGATGCCACACCATTAATCGGTATGGTCTGATGAATCGTCAGAATATTTGCCGAATAATGTGCAATTATCTTTAACACTTCGGACAACATTCCCGGCTGATCGTCCATCTGCAACACAAAGGTAACGGTTCTGCCCTTAACATTCTCATGAAATGGGAAAATATCATCTTTATATTTATAAAATGAACTTCTGCTCAGTCCTACCTTTTCGGCAGCTTCCTGTATGGTCATTACCTTTTCTGTTTCCAACAGCCTTTTTGCCTCTATCACTTTTAACAGAACTTCAGGTACTGCCTTTTGTTTAATCAGATAATATTTATTGTTTTCCTTTTGTCCCATATTCTGCTCCTTGAAATGAAGCCCTATTCCTGTGTGCTTTCACTGTTTACCAGTTCATCGATTCTCTTCATTTCTTCGTCTGAAAGAAGATAATCCACATTTATAAGTACAATTAATGTATTATCACTCTTGATTACACTTTCAAAATATCTTGTATTTTCATTGATACAGATTGGCGGTACTGGAAATTTATTCTCCTGTGCCACATCATGAATTTCCTTTACACCATCTACTTCCAACGCAATCTTTGAATCCTTTACCCGGACAATAATGAACTGGATATCCTGATTCTGTACTGCCGGAAGACCGAATTTCTTTCTCAAATCATACACCGGTATAATTTCCCCACGAAGATTCATAATTCCTTTGATATAACTGACGGTATTCGGTACCCTGACAATCTGCTGTTCTCTTTCAATTCCAAGCACTCTGCCGATATCCACACCATAGTTTTCACTGTCCAGCTTAAATACTACCGGTTTCATTTCTTCCATAATAGATTTATCCCTCCATCTCCTACAGGTCTGGCCTGTTTTATCTTTTACTGCTTTTGTGAATACTTTAAATATGCATTAATGAACGGATCAATATTTCCATCCAGAACACTCTGTACATTTCCGATCTCCTGGTTTGTCCGGTGATCCTTTACCATGGTATAAGGCTGCATGACATAAGAACGAATCTGGCTGCCCCATCCATTGTCCGATACTTCTCCACGGATTCCGGAGATTTTCTCTTCATTTTCTTTCTGTGCTCTGAGATAAAGCTGCGCCTTTAACATCTTCATGCAACGGTCTTTATTCTGGAACTGGGAACGCTCATTCTGACACTGTACTACTATTCCGGTAGGTATATGCGTAATTCGCACCGCAGAGGATGTCTTATTGATATGCTGTCCACCTGCACCACTGGAACGGTAGGTATCTATCTTAAGGTCATCTTCATTTATCTCTATCTCAATATCTTCGTCAATATCAGGCATAACATCACAGGAAACAAAAGAGGTCTGACGTTTGCCTGCCGCATTAAACGGAGATATTCTGACCAGTCTGTGTACTCCGGCTTCGCTTTTCAGATATCCGTATGCATTTTCGCCACGAATCTCTATGGTTACTGACTTATATCCGGCTTCATCGCCTTCCAGGAAATCAATGACTTCATAGTCAAAACCTTTTCTTTCTGCCCATCTGGTATACATCCTGAACAGCATGGATGCCCAGTCACAGCTTTCTGTTCCGCCGGCTCCGGCATGTAATGTCAATATGGCATCGTCCTTGTCATATTCCCCGGACAGTAATGTTGTAATCCTTAGTTCTTCGTATCTGCTGATAAAATTATCTACTGCTTCTTTCACTTCCGGAATGAGTGACTCATCTTCTGTCTCATTTCCCATCTCCAGAAGTGTTTTTGCATCATCAAAACATTCCTGCAGTTCTTTAAAATGATGCACCGTATCTTTTAATCCATTTAATTCTCTTGTCTGATGACTCGCTTTCTGTGGATCGTCCCAAAAATCCGATTCTTCCATCTTTCTTGATAATTCTTCGATTCTCATCTGCTTATTATCAAGGTCAAAGTGAATCCCTCAGTTCTTCTAATGGTCCTTCATATCCGTTCAAAATATATTTAAACTGATCTAATTCTACCACTTAATCACTTCCTTTTTTCTATAATATACTGATGCCAGGGTGCTAAGGTCTAAGACCACTTGAGCTCGCTCATAAGTGGGCGAAAGACTTTAGCACCCGCCCCGATATGAGCATAAAAGTGGGATACATCCCACGATATGCGAATATAGGGCAGGATTGTGGGAGTGCGTAGCACGAAACAATCCGCAGGCATCTAAGTTTGGGGAATACCCTTAGCCTAAGACCATCTTCTTAGGCTTATTTGACCTAAGACCATCTTCCCACTTGCCTTCGGCAAGCGGGCCCCTTCTTAGGTCCTACCTCCTTATGCCCGGTGCATGCAGCACTGTTTGTATTTTTTTCCGGATCCGCATGGGCATGGGTCGTTTGGATAGATTTTCTTTTCTTCGCGGACTTTAGGTGCTCTGACTGCGGATTCGTCTTTGTTTGTACCGGTTACTTTTGCTACCTGCTCTCTTTCGATCTTCTGTTCAAGCTGTACATGCATAAGAGCTTTTACGGTATCTTCCATGATTCCCTGTTCCATGTCTTCAAACATTTCAAATCCGGATATTCTATATTCGGATACCGGATCTCTCTGTCCCAATGCACGCAGACCGATTCCCTGACGCAGCTGATCCATATCATCGATATGATCCATCCATTTTCTGTCAATTACCTTTAACAGAATGATTCGCTCAACTTCTCGAATCTGCTCTGCTTCCGGAAATTCTGCTTCTTTTTCTTCGTATTTTGCAGCTGCTGCTTCTTTTACCTGCTGTTTTAATTTGGCTGCAGTCATGCCGGCAGCATCTTCTTCTTTGATTACAATCGGATCAATCGGAACAACCGGAAGCAGGATTTCATTTAATTCCGCCATATTCCATTCGGCTGCCGGCTGGTCATCAGTTGCAACCATATCAATCTTCTGTTCTACAACATCGCCAATCATCTTGTAGATTACGTCACGCATATTTTCGCCGTCAAGTACACGCCGTCTTTCTTTGTAGATGATTTCTCTCTGGTCGTTATTTACGGCATCGTAATCTAACAGATTCTTACGGATTCCGTAGTTGTTGTTTTCGATCTTCTTCTGGGCATTTTCAATGGCATTGGATAACATCTTATGCTCAATTCTGTCATTTTCTCCAATACCGGTTGCATTGAATACTGCCATCATTTTCTCTGAACCGAATAATCTCATGATGTCATCTTCGAGTGAGATGAAGAATATGGATTCACCCGGATCGCCCTGACGGCCGGCACGTCCACGCAGCTGGTTGTCAATACGTCTTGATTCATGACGCTCCGTACCGATAATCTTAAGACCGCCTGCGGCTCTTGCTTCTTCGTCAAGCTTGATATCCGTACCACGGCCTGCCATGTTTGTCGCAATCGTTACATTTCCGTGGATTCCGGCTTCTGCTACGATCTCGGCTTCGAGTTCATGATATTTTGCATTCAGGACTCTGTGCTTGATGCCTGCTTTTGTCAGAAGTTTGCTTAATTCTTCGGATGCCTCAATGGTAATTGTACCTACCAGAACAGGCTGTCCTTTCTCCTGGCTCTTCTTGATTTCTTCTACGACGGCATTTAACTTGCCCTTCTTTGTCTTATAAACGGCATCATCCCGGTCGATTCTCGCAACTGGTTTATTGGTCGGAATTGTAACAACGTCCATACCGTAGATATTACGGAATTCCTGTTCTTCGGTAATGGCAGTACCTGTCATACCTGCTTTTTTATCATATTTGTTGAAGAAGTTCTGGAATGTAATGGTTGCAAGTGTCTTGCTTTCCCTCTTAATCTTTACATGTTCCTTTGCTTCGATTGCCTGATGAAGTCCGTCGGAGAATCTTCTTCCCGGCATGATACGTCCGGTAAATTCATCAACGATTAATACTTCGCCTTCCGGACTTACAACGTAATCCTTGTCTTTAAACATTAAATAATTTGCCTTCAGTGCAAGGGACATATTATGCTGCAGTTCCAGATTTTCCGGATCTGCATAATTGTCAACATGGAAATATTTCTCTGCCTTTTCCACACCCTGCGCAGTCAGGTTGACAAATTTATCCTTTTCGTTTACCACGAAATCTCCGGTTTCTTCATAGGTTTCACCCATGATGGCATCCATTTTCGTAAGTTCATGGTACTCGCCCTGTGTCAGCTGTCTTGCAAATACATCACACAGTTCGTATAACTTTGTAGACTTTCCGCTCTGTCCGGAAATAATAAGAGGGGTTCTTGCTTCATCGATTAATACGGAATCGACCTCATCGACGATCGCATAGTGCAGACCTCTCTGTACCATCTGTTCTTTGTAGATAACCATGTTATCTCTCAGATAATCAAAACCAAGTTCATTATTTGTAATATATGTAATATCACAGTCATAAGCGGCTTTTCTTTCATCATTATCCATGCTGTTCAGAATACATCCGACAGTCAGTCCCAGGAATCTGTGAACCTGTCCCATCCATTCCGCATCTCGTTTTGCAAGATAATCGTTTACGGTAACAACATGCACACCCTTGCCTTCCAGTGCATTTAAATATGCAGGCAGAAGACATGTCTGCGTTTTACCTTCACCGGTACGCATCTCTGCAATACGTCCCTGGTGGAGAATAATACCACCCATGAGCTGCACTCTGTAATGTTCTGTATTTAATACTCTTCGGGCAGCTTCACGCACAACCGCATATGCTTCCGGCAGAATATCATCCAGTGTTTTTCCTTCTTCCAGACGATCCTTAAACTCCTGTGTTTTTCCGCGAAGCTCCTCATCTGATAAGGCTGTCATCTCATCCCTATAGGAACATATCTTGTCCACAATCGGGGTTATTCTTTTGATCTCCTTTTCACTATATGTACCAAATACTTTCGAAAATAGTCCCATCGTAATCCTCCAATATACTTTTACATCTGTTATTACCTGTCTTATCAGGTCTATACATTTCCTATGGGAAAATAGGTATGATGCACCCATTGTTTGCATCATACCTATCTATTTTACCACTTGTATGGACTTTATTCAACTATTTCATTTTGCTAATCTATAAATTTTTTTTGAATAACCGGGATTTATAACTTTTTCAGTCTCCAGGTGCGGCTCTGAAAATCTCCCCAGAAGTCTGCAACCAGTCCGATCTCCATCAGTTCATCTCCATAATATGTCTGATCTTCCCCGATGATTTCATATCTGGCATCCGGGTCAAGTGCCGTAAATTTCATTCTGGAGATTCCCGGATTTACCTCGCAGAGGATTCGGAAATACGCCGCAAAAATCTGGTTTCCATCCTCTGAAATAAACTGCCATGCCGCCGTATTTCCCTCAAATGGATTTTCCAGGCGATACATCTGTGCCGATGGGAGAAATTCTCTCAGTTCCTTGTATACGGCAACCTGTTTTTTCACTTCTTCTTTTTCTTCTTCCGTGAATTTCATCAGATCCAGTTCATAGCCGAAGTTTCCACTCATTGCCACATCACCGCGCATTTTTAAAGATGTCACACGGTTTGCCTGATGGTTTGGCACTGCAGACACATGTGCGCCCATGGCACTAACCGGATAGCACAGACTTGTTCCATACTGGATATAGAGTCGTTCCACGGCATCGGTGTCATCGCTGGTCCATGTCTGCGGCATGTAATAAAGCATACCTGCATCAAATCTTCCGCCACCGCCGGAACAGCTCTCAAACAGTACCTCCGGATGGGAGGATACGATTTCTTCCAGTACCCGGTACAGTCCCAGCATATAGCGGTGCGGCATTTCTTTCTGTCTCTCCGGTGGAAGACCTGCTGATCCCAGTTCTGTCATATGACGGTTCATATCCCATTTGACATAGCTAATCTCTGCCTGATCCAGAATACCTCCAATGGTTTTGATCAGATAATCGCAGACTTCTTTTCTGCTCAAATCCAGTGTCAGCTGGTTTCTGCACTCGGTCCGCTCCCTGCCCGGGATATGGATGCACCAGTCCGGATGTGCCCGGTATAAATCGCTGTCTGGGGAAACCATTTCCGGTTCAAACCAGAGTCCGAATTTTACACCTGCTTCATTGACTTTCTCTGCCAGCGCAGCTATGCCGTCCGGAAGTTTTTCTTTGTTGACATACCAGTCACCCAGCGAACAGGTATCACTGTTTCTCTTTCCAAACCAGCCATCATCCAGCACCAGAAGTTCAATGCCCAGTTCTTTTGCCGTCCTTGCCAGTCCGAGAATCTTCTCCTCATCAAAGTCAAAATAAGTTGCCTCCCAGTTATTTGCCAGAATCGGCCGTACTTCGTCACGGTATCTGCCGCGCACAAGTCTGCTTCTGAATAACTGATGAAAGGTTCTGGACATTTTGCCAAAGCCCTCAGATGAGTATACCATAACTGCTTCCGGTGTCTGGAAGGTTTCGCCGCTCTCTAACAGCCAGGAAAAATCATAGCCATTCAGACCAATCCATGCTCTTGTCTGGAAAATCTGGTCCACTTCTGCTCCAGCCGTAAAGTTACCGCTGTACACCAGTGCAAATCCATAAACTTTTCCTCTGTCTTCCCCGGCTCCCGGCTCTGCCAGTGCAAAGAATGGATTCATCTGATGGCTGGAAGCCCCTCTGCGGCTCTGCAGTTCCTGTATTCCGCTGCGCAGCTTCGTCTTTTCAATATGGCGTTCCCTGCCCCATGCTCCTGGCAAATCCACCAGTTCATAGTCGGAAGTCTCAAAATCCACACTGGCACTGACTGCCTTTTCCAGCCGGATACGCTCCGCACTCTCATTTCGGATTTTCACACTTCTGGTAATCACATCCAGTTCCTTGTATACAGTATACATTAATGTTACTTTCATGTGTTTCAGAGTGTCTGACAGCGTGATTTCCAGTGTATCGGCTTCTTCTTCATTCTCCACATAAGTTGCCGGCAGTCCCTGTAATCCCGGCTTGCCCGGAAGAATTCGGTAACTCTCATAGACCAGTTCGACTGCCCTGCTGCCATCCTCAAATACTGCCTGCACTGCCGGCATCCGGTAATCGGTCTGACATCCCGTCGGATATTCCTGCCGGATATAGTCCAGTGAATACGACTTGTCACTGCCATCCGGTGCAGCCCCGAAAGAAATCCAGCGGTTTAACTGGGCATTCTCCACATCCGGGGTATGTATCTTCTTTCCCCAGTACACATGTGCCAGATATCTGCCCTTTACCACTCTCATAATATAACTTGTGTCCTTTGACTGAAGATGAAATATCTTCTGTTCCTCATCCACCCAGATACTCATAGTTTTTTCCTCCAATATTGTTTATTTCTTCTTTACGTCCACAATCTCAGCCACATACATGGTGTGATAGTTTTCATCCCCATACCATTTTGCCAGTGCTTCTTTATCAATGAAACTTTCCTTTGCCATTTCCTGCGCAAACATCTTGCGGCAGACCAGGGTAAGCTCAGCTTCTTCAAATACCGGTGCATTTTCTTCCAGTGATACATGCAGTCCACATTCTGACACCTTATCCGCATCCCTGCCGGAAACTGTCCCCATATAATTGAGCATTTTTCTCTGGTCATCACCAAAGAAAGAAAGTGAAAATGTGTCCCCGTTATCCACAAATTCCTTTGTATATCTGGTCTGACGGATAAATACAAAGGCAACATTTTTGCCCCACATAACGCCCAGTCCGCCCCAGGAAGCCGTCATGGCATTTACCTTTCCATTCTTTGCTGCACCGACTAACATCCACTGCTTTCCTATCATATCAAATACATTCTTACTGATTTCATTTGCCGTCATCGTATGACCTCCTATATTTTATAATATTGGGCAGTATTTTTGCCCCTGAATCAATGCCAGCGAATTGCTCCGCAGAAATCTGCTTTCGCAATTCTGCAAATATTCGGAATCCGCTGATTTGCTGCTCAAATCACTTCTTCCTCATATTTGGCAGGTCCCAAGTTCAAAAGCCTTATCATGCAAGCATGAACGGCTTTCTGACCTTTGTACCTTTGACATTACTATATATGCTGGAAAAGATTTTTTCAATAGCAAAATGTGAGATGTTTTTCATATAATCTCCGGATAGATTTCCATAAATCAAAAAACTCCGGAACAGAGGAAGCATCCATCTGCCCGGAGGTAATCTTTCTATAATGCTTTAATTCTTTCGAGTGCCTTTAAGGTGTTTTCATAGGAACCGAATGCAGTCAGTCTGAAGTAGCCTTCTCCGCTTGGTCCGAATCCTGAACCCGGAGTTCCTACTACGTTTGCTTTTGTCAGGAGCAGGTCAAAGAATTCCCATGAGGTCATCTTGTCCGGTGTCTGCAGCCAGATGTATGGTGCATTGATACCGCCTGATACCGTATATCCTGCTGCTGCAAGACCTTCGCGGATTACTTTTGCATTGTTCATGTAGTAAGCAACCTGTTCTTTTGTCTGCTTCTTTCCTTCTTCTGAATATACAGCTTCACCGGCTCTCTGGATGATGTACGGAGCACCGTTGAATTTAGTTCCGTGTCTTCTTGCCCATAAGCTGTTCAGAGTCACATCGCCGCTCTTTAATTCCTTTGGAATAACCGTAAATCCGAGACGTGTACCAGTAAATCCTGCGTTCTTTGAGAAACTTCTGATTTCGATGGCACATGCCTTTGCTCCTTCACATTCGTAAATGCTGTGTGGAACATCCTCTTCTGAAATATATGCTTCATAAGCTGCATCGTAGATGATTACCGCACCCACTTTTAATGCGTAATCAACCCATTTCTGAAGTTCTGCCTTGTTAATGGTAGAACCGGTCGGATTGTTCGGGAAGCACAGATAGATGATATCCGGTGTTTCCTGTGGAAGTTCCGGTGCAAAGTTTGTCTCTGCGGTACATGGCATATAGATAACATTTGTCCATTTTTCAGTTGCTTTATCATATGTACCGGTTCTTCCTTCCATGGCATTGGTGTCCACATATACCGGATAAACAGGATCACATACAGCGATCTTGTTGTCTACGGAGAAGATATCCCCGATATTTCCGCTGTCGCTCTTTGCTCCGTCACTGATGAAGATTTCATCGAGTGCAATCTCTACACCTCTTGCCTTATAATCATTCTCGGCAATCGCTTTTCTTAAAAATTCATATCCGAGATCCGGTGCATAACCATGGAAAGTCGCTGCATCTGCCATTTCATCTACGGCACTATGCATTGCCTTGATAACTGCTGGTGCAAGCGGCTGTGTCACATCGCCGATTCCAAGGCTGATAACCTGTCTGTCCGGATTTTCTGCCTTATAAGCTGCTACTTTCTTTCCGATTGTGGAAAACAGATAGCTTCCCGGAAGTTTTAAATAATTATCGTTAACTTTAAACATCTTTCTCTCCTTATATCGCATTTGATTTTCTCATACCTTTTATTTTACCCTCAAATTTAATTATTTGCAACTACATCTTTTCTCATTAAGGTAGTTTTGTCTAACCAAGCATAATCCGGATAACCATCTGTGCGGTTTCCGCCATCCCTGTTCCGCTGTCCATACTGATTTTCTGGATATATCTGTGAGCTTCCTGCTCCGTCATGTTATTTTTCTCCATAAGTATCTTTTTTGCCCGGTCAATCTCTCTGCGATCCTCGTCCGACCGCGTCTTTGGTATATTTTTCCGTTTCTTCTTTTTTCTGGCAATATTCATGGATAACATGGCTACCGTATTGACAAAATCTGCTGCTTTTAACGGCATCAGTACAGGCACAACCCCTTCACAGTCCGCATCGCTTATTTTTCCTGCGGAGGCTAACAGAATCATCTCAAAGTCACCTGCCATATTTGCCCTTAATTCAGAAAAAAGCATATCTGTCAGCTTATATCCGCACACAACGATTCCATCATTATAATCATCTATGGTACTTAACACGTTTGCACCGGATGTACAGACCGCCGTGACCGGATATCCGTTCCGGACGAGTAAATTCTTAATGCCGATGGCATCCTCCATCTTTGGAAATGCTATTACGATATTCGCCATAGTAAACCTTCTTTACGCTTAAATTTTATATAAATACTGCTCGATTTCCCAGTCGGTAATCCGTTCCTCGTAATCCTGCCATTCTTTCAGCTTGAGCTGTGCATACTCATCGGAAATATGTTTTCCAAGAACCTGTCTGACAAAATCATCTTTCCTGAATTCTTCCACTGCCTGGTAGAGATTCCGCGGCAGTCTTTCAATTCCTAACTCTTCCACTTCTTCTTCCGTAATTTTATAATTATTTTTATTAACCGGCTTCGGACACTCCAGTTTATTCTTAATTCCATCAAGTCCTGCTGCCAGGCAGACAGCCAGGGTCAGGTATGGATTGCACGAAGGATCCGGACTTCTTAATTCCACTCTTGTTCCCTGTCCTCTTGCTGCCGGAATGCGAATCAGCGGCGTACGGTTTGTTTCCGACCATGAAATGTACACAGGTGCTTCAAATCCCGGTACCAGACGTTTGTAGGAATTGACCGTAGGATTGAGAACCAGCGACATTCCCTTGATATGTTTCATAATACCCGCAATAAAATAATATGCCTCTTTGCTGAGTCCATTCTCCTGATCGGCAAATATATTGACACCATCTTTCGACAATGACATATTCGTATGCATTCCGGAACCATTTACCCCTGCCTTCGGCTTTGCCATAAAGGACGCATGCAGCCCGTGTCTTTTTGCAATCGTCTTGACGGTCAGCTTAAATGTCATGATATTGTCCGCCGTACTCATTGCATCCGCATACTTGAAGTCGATTTCGTGCTGTGCCGGTGCCATCTCATGATGGGAGGATTCAATTTCAAATCCCATCTCTTCCAGATTCAGTATCATGTCACGTCTTGCATTTTCTCCCAGATCCAGCGGACTTAAATCAAAGTAACCGGCATGCTCATGGGTAATGGTGGTCGGCAGTCCGTTATCATCCGTATGAAACAGGAAAAATTCACACTCCGGTCCGACATTAAAGGTATACCCCATTTCTTCTGCTTCTTTTACCACTTTCTTCAAAATATATCTGGAATCTCCTTCAAACGGTGTTCCGTCCGGTTTATACACATCACAAATCAGTCTTGCAACTTTTCCCTGCTGTGGTCTCCACGGAAATATCTCCAAGGTGTCAAGATCCGGCTTAAGATACAGATCAGATTCTTCCAGTTTTACAAATCCGTCAATCGCTGCCCCATCAAACATACAGCCATGGTCAATCACCGATTCCAGCTGGCTTCTGGTAACTGCCATATTTTTCATCGTTCCAAATACATCCGTAAACTGCAGACGGATAAATTCCACATCTTCTTCTTCCACAAGATTCAATACATCATTTTTTGTATACATTTATAACCTCTTTTCTGCGAAAAAAGGGCGCAATAATCCCGGCTTCCCGTTCTTATCACGCCCCATTGCATGCCATTTGTTAAATTTTTATTTATTTTACCACGAATTATTCATTTGTACAAGTGATATTTCTACAAATATTTCTACCCAATCAGCACATGCTTTCCCTCAAAAGCAAATCCATAGTGCCTGATTCTTTCTTTCGGAATCCCCAGTGCCAGCAGTTCCGCATCATAGTTTTTCTCTTCTATCTGACGCAATGCTCCTTCTATGTGACGTTGATTGTTGTGTTGTTCATCGAAGTTGAAACAAATAACCCCAATAAATCATAGAAACATCGGAAGGATCTATGGGAAATGCTATTTGTAGGAGAATAATACCCAAGTCATATGTAGCACCACCTTGTAACCATCACACTGATCGTTGTATCCTATTACACCAACTTCACTCGAATCGGTGTTGTCGTATTCGCCATCTTTGATGCTGCAGACGTACTCCTTCATCTCCAATCTCACATAGGCTCTCCTTCCTTTAGCCAAAATCTTTCAGTATGCCTTTTGGAAAGTTCCAGGATATACAGTGTTCGTACTCTTTACACGTATGAAGTCCATATACTTGTCAACCATAGTCATGTGGATTTACACCCGTCACTATCTCCTGATCGTTGTAATGATCAATATCATTACAGAACCACAAAAATACCTTCCCATTCGCTGGGAACCGGCAAATGGGTATTTTGTTTCAGAAACTCTTTCAAGACCCATCTTCTTAACCTTCTTTGTGCTATTAGAGATCCTCCAAGTCTTCTGG
>ENA-ORMN01002047-ORMN01002047.1-human-gut-metagenome-genome-assembly--contig:-NODE-2047-length-18344-cov-42.863525_pt1 | contig 18344 bp, 10 predicted proteins | sample MGYA00242102_ERZ508993 | MGnify/ENA primary metagenome ERZ508993 (study PRJEB26280, sample SAMEA2338770) | human gut metagenome | biome: human gut; feature: human-associated habitat; material: faeces... | reverse complement strand
GTGGAACTTTCAAGGGAAATGGAGGCGAAATGGTCGCAAAAATCAGTGTAGGAAAGTCGTTGTACGGCGCGCTTGCCTACAACGGGGAAAAGATCAACGAGGCGAAAGGGCGTCTGCTCACCACCAACCGCATCTACAATGACGGCACGGGGACGGTGGACATACGCAAGGCGATGGAGGGCTTTCTTGCCTGTATGCCGGAGCATACGAGGGTGGAGAAACCGGTACTCCATATCTCTCTCAACCCGCATCCCGACGACGTGCTGACCGACACGGAATTGCAGGACATCGCACGCGAGTATCTGGAGAAACTCGGCTACGGCAACCAGCCGTACCTTGTTGTCAAGCACGAGGACATAGACCGCCACCATCTGCATATCGTGACAATCAATGTGGATGAGAAAGGCAGGCGGCTCAATCAGGATTTCCTTTTCCGTCGCAGCGACCGCATCCGGCGGGAACTGGAACAAAAGTACGGGCTGCACCCGGCGGAACGTAAGAATCAACGGATAGAGAACCCGCTGCGCAAGGTGGACGCTTCGGCGGGCGACGTGAAGAGGCAGATCGGGAATACCGTCAAGGCTCTGAACGGACAGTACCGTTTCCAGACGATGGGTGAATACCGCGCCCTCCTTTCCTTATATAATATGACGGTGGAGGAAGCGCGGGGAAACGTGCGCGGACGCGAGTATCACGGGCTGGTCTATTCCGTCACCGATGATGCCGGGAATAAGACGGGCAACCCGTTCAAGTCCTCGCTTTTCGGGAAGTCCGCCGGCTATGAAGCCGTGCAGAAGAAGTTTGCCCGTTCCAAGCAGGAGATTAAGGACCGGAAACTCGCCGACATGACAAAACGCGCCGTCCTTTCCGTGCTTGAAGGCACGTATGACAAGGAGAAGTTCGTTTCGCGGCTCAGGGAGAAGGGTATCGACACCGTGCTGCGCTATACGGAGGAAGGACGCATCTACGGAGCCACGTTCATCGACCACCGCACGGGCTGCGTGCTGAATGGCTCGCGCATGGGCAAGGAGCTTTCCGCCAACGCCTTGCAGGAACACTTCACGCTGCCTTATGCCGGACAGCCGCCGATTCCGCTGTCCGTTCCGGTGGAAACAGGAGAGGATATGCGCAGACAGACCGCATCCGACCACGAGGACACGGTGGGCGGTGTCGGTCTGCTCACTCCCGAAGGTCCGGCAGTGGATGCCGAGGAGGAAGCCTTTATCCGGGCGATGCAGCGCAAGAAGAAAAAGAAAAGGCGCAAGGGCTTGGGAATGTAATCGAGGTATCAACAATCAAAAATTTTCAATCTATGTCACAACAAGAAGACGATTTGAGGGCATTGGCGAAAATCATGGATTTTCTGCGTGCCGTGAGTATTATTTTAGTGGTCATGAACGTGTACTGGTTCTGCTATGAAGCCATACGGCTATGGGGCGTGGACATCGGCGTGGTGGACAGAATCCTGATGAACTTCGACCGCACGGCGGGGCTGTTCCGTTCCATCCTCTACACGAAACTGTTTGCCGTTCTCCTGCTTGCCCTGTCCTGTCTGGGGACAAAGGGTGTGAAGGGAGAGAAAATCACTTGGGGAAGAATCTGGACGGCACTTGCCGCAGGGTTCGTGCTGTTCTTCCTCAATTGGTGGATACTGGCATTGCCGCTGCCGGTTGAAGCGGTGACGGGGCTTTACGTGCTGACCGTAGGCACGGGCTATGTATGCCTGCTGATGGGCGGTCTGTGGATGAGCCGCCTGTTGAAGCATAACCTCATGGATGACGTGTTCAACAACGAGAACGAGAGCTTCATGCAGGAAACACGGCTTATCGAAAGCGAGTATTCGGTCAATCTGCCCACACGCTTTTATTACAGGAAACGTTGGAACAACGGCTGGATCAATGTCGTGAATCCGTTTCGTGCGTCCATCGTGTTGGGTACGCCGGGCAGCGGAAAGTCATACGCGGTAGTAAACAATTTCATCAAGCAGCAGATTGAGAAGGGCTTCTCGATGTATGTCTATGATTTCAAATTCAGTGACTTGTCCACGATTGCCTATAATCATCTGCTCAACCACCCGGAGGGGTACAAGGTGAAGCCGAAGTTTTATGTGATAAACTTCGACGACCCGCGACGCTCGCACCGTTGCAATCCCATTCACCCGGACTTCATGGAGGACATCACGGACGCTTACGAGAGCGCGTACACCATCATGCTCAACTTAAATAAAAGTTGGGTGCAGAAGCAGGGCGACTTCTTTGTGGAATCGCCCATCATCCTTTTCGCGGCTATCATCTGGTATCTTAAAATTTTTCAGAACGGCAAGTATTGCACGTTCCCCCATGCCATCGAGTTCCTGAACCGCCGCTATGAGGATATTTTCCCGATTCTGACCTCTTATCCCGAACTGGAGAACTATCTCTCACCGTTCATGGACGCATGGCTCGGAGGGGCTGCCGAGCAGTTGATGGGGCAGATCGCATCGGCGAAAATTCCACTGTCACGCATGATTTCCCCGCAGCTCTATTGGGTGATGTCGGACAGCGAGTTCACGCTGGACATCAACAATCCCGAAGAGCCGAAAATCCTCTGTGTGGGCAACAATCCGGACCGTCAGAACATTTACGGGGCGGCTCTCGGTCTGTATAATTCCCGTATCGTGAAGCTCATCAACAAGAAAGGGATGTTGAAGTCGTCAGTTATCATCGACGAGCTTCCGACGATATATTTCAAGGGGCTGGACAACCTTATCGCCACCGCACGAAGCAACAAGGTTGCCGTATGTCTGGGATTTCAGGATTTCAGCCAGTTGGTGCGTGACTATGGCGATAAAGAAGCCAAAGTCGTGATGAATACTGTCGGAAATATCTTCTCCGGTCAGGTGGTGGGCGAAACCGCCAAGACGCTTTCGGAGCGGTTCGGAAAGGTGTTGCAAAAACGGCAGTCTATCTCTATCAACCGGCAGGACGTTTCTACATCCATCAACACGCAGATGGACGCGCTTATCCCGCCGAGCAAGATTTCCGGATTGACGCAGGGCATGTTTGTCGGTTCGGTGTCCGACAACTTCAACGAGCGTATCGAGCAGAAGATTTTCCACTGTGAGATTGTCGTGGATGCCGAGAAGGTGAAACGCGAGGAGAAAGCCTACAAGCCGATACCCATCATTACCGACTTCACGGACGAGGATGGCAAAGACTGCATGAAGGAAACAGTGCAGGCGAATTACAGGCGCATCAAGGAGGAGGTGAAACAGATTGTTCAGGAAGAGTTGGAACGCATCGCTAATGACGAAAATCTGAAACATCTGTTGCAGCAGAAATAGCCGACAGGAGGCAGTCGGTAACGGAAACGGGCGGGACAAGTTTGATACCTTGTTCTGCCCCGTTATAAGCATATTATTACCAAGTAGTTAAATATAAAGCAAAAAACAGATGATGGCAAACAATATCGCATCATCTGTTTTTGCTTAGAACAATTTATTTCTCCAACAATCGATATCGTCTGATGGAACGGCTATCCATAACATTTTTTTAGGTCGTGTACATGCAACATACACAATGCGGAGTTCTTCATTATTGTCAACAGAATACTTTGCAGGATTATTCAAAATCGTTGCATAGTTCGTGCTGACAGCTTTTTTAGATAGAAATACTAAAATAGCCTCCAATGTCATGCCTTTTACCGAATGAATTGTTTTCAGGTAAGGTCGCTCTTGCCGAAAGAGATGATTTACTGTTCTAAAAAGCGATTCAATACGGACATTCGCCTTGCCCAAATCAACAGTTAGATTTATGCCCGTTTGTTGAAGTTCCGTAATCCAATTAGACAGTGTATTATTCGTTGAAGGTAATTTTTGAATAAACTCAACCATTTCTGCTCTATGTCTTCTAAACCCTACTTCCCCTATTTCTTTTCGTATTGTACTTGCGGGAACATACCGTACTCGCTTTGTTATTTTATAGCAACCTTTTTCTATAAGAGATAGTCCGTCAGTATATTTTCCATGATCAATCAAATATTTTCCATATACAATATCTCTAACGCCGTAGTGTCCGTTTATCCACGGACTATTCTGTCTTGATGAGCTATCATTGTTTACTAATCCAAAGTTTGTTTCGCCAAACTTTTGTCCTCGAAATACAACTGCATATTCAGATTCATCCAATCCCATCTCATTGCATTTTTCGATGAAATGATTCGTAATTTGATTGACAGATTCCGGCGTGTCGAGATGCCCTTTAATACATGGCTCGTCTGTGTAATCCTTGTCACTTGCTATTGAACACATTTCATTTCCTGAGAAACGATTAGCTAATTGACATATTTTTTCGGAGCTACGTCTATTTTCCGACAAATCCAATGAATGCCAATCTGGATTATTGTATTTTTCCATAAATAAATGTGGACTGGCAGTATTCCATTCAAAAATTGCTTGGTCAGGATCCCCAATCAACATAATAGATTCCGCTCCATATTGAGATAATTTATCAATTATAGCCATTTGCAACTCTGTTGTGTCTTGAGCTTCATCAATTATCAATATAGGAAATCTACGGACAAGATTTTGTGTTATTGAAGGATATTTATCTAATATTCTGAATGTAAAATATATCGCATCTGCCTGATTGAACTTGCCTGCATTGAAATGTTTCCATTTCATCTCTTTCAATTCAGATATAATCTTTTTAGGTGAACCATCTTTCTTATTGGGATTATCCCAATCCGCTTTTCCGAAATGATATGACTGATATGGGGCTAATCGCAATAATTGGTCATTAAGCCCAAATGATATGAGATCGAAATAGTAGTTGGTATCACGAGATGTAATTATTCGTTCACCGTGCTTACCCCTAATATATCTTGTTTGGGTCGGATCATAATCAAACCATTTATTAAATGCGGTTCCTACTATTTCAGGACGACAATCACATCCCATAACTAAATGGGCATAAGGCAGAAATATGTAAGTATTTATAAAACTATCAATCGTCCCTATAAATGAAGGATAACCTATATTTCGACAACCGAATGTCTCTTTAAGTTCTTTTTGTATAACCTCACATGCAGTGTTGGTAAAAGATATGGCTGCAATTCCTCGGTGTCTCGATAAATTATTCTCTCGTAAAAGTTTTGCCATACGCGCAGCCACAGAGAAAGTCTTTCCACTTCCCGGACAGGCTTTCACGACAATTCTCGGCTCGTTGCAACCTACAACAGCTTGTTGTTGTGCTGATAATTGAATATCCATACTTTTATTCTGAAGGGGCTATGAACAAAATAGCATCCTTTATATAATCAGGTACATCGAACGCTACTTCGGTTTCTAATCTATCACAAAGTTGTAATGCAAATTCCGCTTTATCTTTATTAGATTTGAGTTTTTTCATTAAAGTAGAGACATTAAAATCACCACTTAAATCATCTGTTTGAGCATGTATTTTTCGATATACATCTCGCATTATAGCTTTGTTACGCTCAGATTGTTCGAATAAATCATGCTCAAGAGTGTGTGTAGCCAAACATACTTTCAGGTTATGTTTCTCTAAATCCTTTGCTTTTTGCGCTCTGTCAGATATATCTCCATTGTCTTTGGGATCGCTGTCTGTAATGATCGCACATTTCGACAATAGTCGCTTTCTCTCATCATCATTGTTAAATAATAACCCAAAATGATTGAATGCGACACCTCCGATATTGACTAATTCAATGCCACTTTTACACAAGTCGATTTTTTCGGTCAAGAATTTCTTTGCGAGAATGGGTATAATAATCGCTTCTGCGACACCTTCTACCAACAACACTCCGTTAGCAAAAAATAATTGAGCTTTTGTCGTGTCCAAGAATTTTCGCAAATGTCGTTTACTTTCTTTCGGATAATCATCTTCCGATAATTCATCAAATGAAAATGACTGTATAATACTTTGTTTACGTTGCAAAATGGAAATATTATTGACATCCGATTTAGCCGTAATTGTCGGTGAGTGCGATGTTACAAATACTTGAAGTCCTTTGCTTTGTAATTCATTTAGATACTCGAAGAAAGTATTCTGATACTGTGGATGCAAGTGTGCTTCGGGCTCTTCCACAAGTAAAGCGTTGTAGATTTCCAAAGCATGGTCTTCGCATCTGTTGATAAGATCTCCTAAGACAACGGATGTGAAAATAAGATTGTTTTCACCTAAACCATTTTGAGATAGGGTAAAGTATTTCTGTTCTTGTCCGGCTTCGACTGTTTTATAAACCGGACATTTTAATTCGATACCACGTACAACATCCGAGAACTCTCGGCCTACATAGCGCATTTCTATATCAGGATGTTTTAGAGTTATTCCTGTACCTTCAAGATGCTCATTAACTTTGCTCTTTCCTGTAGTTAAAATATGTTTCCAATCATAAGCATCATTCTCGAAGATTTGGTATAGATTTTTTGCAAGTGATTTTTTCTTTTCTTCATTCAGAGGTATGCTTTCGTTGCCTTTGTCATATTTTGTAAGTTGGTTGAATAACTGCGATGTTTTATTGTCATATGAATAAGGTCGCAGACAACTTACGGCATCTCTTAGTGGACTTAAATAGGTATAAAAGATTTCTTGTAAAGATTCATAAGGTACTTGCTGCCCTTCGTTGTCTCCACCCCATATTATTCGTTTGAAATATTTTTTCTTCCCATTATTTTCTTGGATGAATTTCAAATGCAACTGTATCGTTTGCTTGTCAGGATTGTCTTTATCTTGTGATATGAAATCATAGAAACATTCCCTTTCAATTGACGCATCTCCAAATTCAAATATCAAGTCAAATTGTATGACTGTGTTGATTTCTGAAGGATTTTCCGGATTAACATGTAAATCTCCGTCTTGCACATAAATAAAGTTATCTGGTTTACCGCATCCGAGACATATACGTAAGGCATCTATAATTGCGGTTTTTCCCGAATTATTTTCTCCAATCAGTATATTTATACCATTCTTGAAATACAAGGTGATATCATCGAATACTCTAAACTTACTAATATGCAACCGGCTTAAATACATACTCTTATAAATTTTTACATTACACAAATTCTAAATAATTTTCCCTGTTCACCACATGAAACTCTACGTGTGGATATGCTTCTTGAAATACTTTTGGAACAGTCGGCATCTTGTTCCCCCATTTAAATTCCAATGCGGTCAGATTATTAGGATTCTCTTCGATAAGATCAATCTCTTGTTTATCGTAAGTACGCCAAAAATAGAACTCCTTATGCAGCCCTTCGTTGAAATTCGCCTTACGACGCTCTCCGATGATATAGTTCTCCCACAATGCACCAACATCCTGCCGAATAGCCAATGGTGAAAAAGCACCTATAATAGCATTTCGAATGCCATTATCATAGAAATACCACTTCCCAGCTTTCGTCACCTCCTTGCGAAGATTGCGCGAGTAAGCCCCAAGACGATATATAACGAATACTTTCTCCAAGAGGTCAAGATATTTTTCAACTGTTGTTTTGCTCATGCTGAGCTGTTTACCTAACTCATCGTAAGAAACTTCACTGCCCAACTGAAAAGCTATCAATCGAAGCAGATCGCGCATCTTGCTCGAATTTTTTAAGCCGTCAATTGCTAAGATATCTTTAAGCAGGTATGCACCTACAATATCGCGTAAATAGTCTGTTTTACGTTCATAGTTCTCCATCATTACTACTTCAGGATATGAACCGTAAATTAAACGGGCTTCAAGATTCTGACGAGTTTCAAAAGGGGTTTCTATTTGTGCTATTTCCCGTTGCGAAAAAGGAGTAAGTAAAAATTGCGTACTGCGACCTACCAACGGTTCACCAGTCTTATTCAGTAAATCGAATGATGAAGAACCACTTGCCAAGACGCTTATTCCCGGTATTTCATCAACTATCAACTTCAGAATACTACCGATTTGTGGTATGTTCTGTGCCTCATCAATAGCCAGCAAATCAATACCATCCAATAAATGCCGATAATTGGCTATTGAGCGATTCTCCAATAGTGCTAATGTGTCGTAGTCTTCGCCGTTGAGCATCATCGTCCTACCTGAATAGTTGTCCACAATTTTACGCATCATTACCGTTTTACCAACACGGCGGGCACCAAAAATTAATACTGCTTTATTGGGCGCGATTCGTGCAGTAATCTTCTCTTGAAGTATTCTATTTACTGTTTCCATACCTTTATGAATTATAGTGCAAAGATAATCATAATTTTTTAATTGGCGAATTTTACACAAAAAACAAACTGCAAAGTGGCGATTTTTATAGATCAATCTTAAAGTAGTTGTTTCATCGTTCGTAGTAATTATAAATGCTAATAGCACTAATTGTTCTATTATTTCCCAGACATAATGTTTTGCAGTTTATCTTTATCGGATTGAAAGGTTTCATATAGAACTAATTAGTATGTAATCAAATATAAACTAAAAAGACAGGAATACATGCATCCTGTCTTTTTATTTATAATGGATATTTTTTATCTTCTCATGCGCTCCATTTCTTCGTCGCGGAGCATTCTCTCGTTCAGTTTCTCCTGCATTCTGTTAAGGAAATAGGTGCGGCTTTCGTTCTTCCGGCGTTTGATGTCTATATAGAAGCGGTAGCAGTCCTTTGATTCAACCCCGAAAATCTTGTAGAGAAGCGGGGCCAGCTGTTTGAGCGGCATGTTGCCGTTGTTGATGCAGCCCATCTCGTTGATGCCGTAGATAAGTTCCACGAGGTCGATGGCGTTGCCCGTCCATTGCAGGGGTGAGGCGGGATTTTCGGTTGTGTTGTCGGAGGATGTACGGATGGGGATTAGTGGTGGCACTTGGGGAGCGGCAAGGAACTTCTGCATCTTCCTCACGAAAGAGAGTGCCTTGCTGATGTAGGCTGCAACCTCCCTCTTTTCTTCGGGAAGATTGCGCACGGGATGGTGCTGCAACTCGATTTCAATGTAAGCCAGCGCAATGATGGTGCGGTTGGTGTCCACATTGCCGCTGCATAGTTCGATCACTTGCGTGGCGAAAGCCGTGTATGCCGTTTCCATATTGCAGTCCCCGGCTTCGTTTATACGGCGGAAGAACTCGGTTTCCGCCAATAAGAAATAATTCATGTCCTGTCAATTTTGAAATTTTACACTCTGTTTTTCGGTATGCGCACATGAATATGATTGGCAAAAAGCGTGTACATAAAAGAAAAAATCCGGCACGCTCTCTGCAAGGTGCTGGATTTCAGTGTGATAATTTCTCAATTTATTTATCCGACAGGAATTGTATTCAGCTTAAAGTGTTCATTTACTGAACATTCGTCCACTTTCCGGACATCAAACGCACGCTTTATAGATATGGCGGACCACTCCGTTGCGGTACACCTTCTGTGAGGTCAGCGTCCATTGTCCCTGTGGCAAGGCGGACTGGAAGAAACGCTTTCCCGTTCCGGCAATGAAAGGAATCGTGTAAAGTATGATTTCATCCACCACACGCATACGCAGCAGCCCGTTGATGTAGTCCGCCTTTTCAGGAGTGACTTCTGCCAGATAGCAGATGTCTGTTGTGGATTTCCGCCATTCGTCAAGCATAGATATGGAATAATCCGGTGTGATATGATAAAGGGCGTTTTCCCTTATCTTATTGATGCCGCAATCTTCAAGGCGCAGTTCCTTATACGCTTTGCAACATAACTCGGAGCTTTGACAACCGTCCATCGTGAGGACGGCAAGAATCTGTACTTTACCCATTATCGTTTCCTTTCGTTGGGCAAGGACAAAAAAGTAGCGTGCAAATCACACTACTTTCGAGCGACGGCTCTGGTAAAGCCTTTTACGGAGAGTACGTGAATGCACGCTATGCGTAGGCATAGCATAAGCATCACGCAATCGTCTCCGTAGTGTCAATTTACCAGATTTTCGCTCGAAACGCCTTGCGGTCTTATGTTATATATAGGCGGCAAAAGGCTCTGCCAGTCGCCGTTACCTTCTAATATGTCATGCAAAGATAGCCATTTTCAGCGAATTGCGGGCTATGGTTGCTCAAATTTATACTTCAATCCATATTCTTCCAGTTTATTATAGAGTGTTGTCCTGCCTATTCCAAGCAATTCGGCAGCGACCTTCCGGTTCCCGTCAGCCTGCTTCAAAGCACGCAGAATCCGCTCTTTATCTTCCTCATCGTTGCGTAGGGAGAAGCCGGTAATAGAGGTTGTTTCGGTTATCCCAAGTTCCAGATGCTCTTTCGTGACAAGTCCCGTCTGTGCCTGCAACACCGCGCCCATGATTTTCTGCCGAAGCTCGCGCACGTTGCCCGGCCATGAATGGGTCAGCAACGCTTTCCGTGCTTCGGAGCTGAATCCGCTAACCTTGCACTCCAATTCATTATTGGCAATCTCGCGGAAAAACTCTGCCAGCGGCATGATGTCTTCCTGACAATCACGCAGCGGCGGAACGGTTATATCGAAGTCGTGCAGACGGTACAGCAAGTCCTGCCGGAAACGCTTTTCATTGACCGCCTTTTCCAGATTCTCGTTGGTGGCAGCGATAATACGGACATTGAAACTTCTATCCGTCCTGTCACCAACGGGGCGGTATCGCCGCTCCTGTATGGCACGCAGAAGCATCTGTTGGGTTTCCGGTGCGAGGTTGCCCACTTCGTCCAAAAACAGCGTGCCGCCTTCGGCTTCATGGAAATATCCTTTCTTGGCACTGTCCGCACCGGTGAATGCGCCTTTGACGTGTCCGAAAAATGCCGATGGAGCAAGCTCTTTGTTTAACGATCCGCAGTCCACAGCCACGAACGGCTTGCCGGAACGTTTGCTTTTATCATGCAGATGGTGGGCGATATGCTCCTTGCCCGTGCCGTTCTCTCCGAATATCAGTACGCTCATGTCGGTTGGTGCTACCAGCCTTATCCGGTGCATGATTTTCCGGAAGGCGGAACCGTCACGGGCAAACACGGGCATACGGCTCCGCCCGATATTCCGCTCTTTCAGTATGGTACGGAGAAGAGGCACGAGTTTGTCCTCCACGAGTTGTTTGGGTATGTGGTCCAGCGAGCCGAGTTTCATACTTTCAACCGCCGTATGCACTTCGGCATAGTCGGTCATGATGATGAACGGCTGCGTCATACCCTCTTTGCGCATCCAACGCAACAGGTCGATACCATTGCCGTCAGGTAGGCGCAGGTCTGAAACCACGATGTCCCCGTCAGCGGCTTGTTGCAGAAGTTTCCTCGCTGTCGAGAGGTGGAAAGCCTGCACGGTACGGAATCCCTCACGTGCCAGCAGGTTACAGACAAACTCGCAATACACGATGTTGTCCTCCACCACGATGATTTTTATCTTATCCATTGTTGTATTTCTTCCTTTCTTCTTTTGCCAGCCGGATTATCTCCGAACCCTTATCCAGCACAGCTCTTACGGCATTGCCTATTGCTTTGTCGTCAGGTGTGCCATTGTGATGAATCAGTTTATAAAGTTCCCTCAACGGTCTGTCGGCACGGAGTATCTCCCAAGAGCTGCGCAGGTGGTGTGTTAGGGCGTCCAGTTCCGGAAGGTCTTTCCGTTGTTCCGCATACCTGAGCGACTGCATTTCCTTTTCTGTTTCCGTTATCAATTTCTCCAGCATGACGGCTTCATTGCCGTAGGATAGCAGGGAGGTGAAACCCGGCTTTTCATTTTGTGCCGCATTCATGGCGCATTTATTTGAAATCTCCATCAGTTCAGATATGGAGAACGGCTTGAACAGGCATTCTGTGAATCCATGTTCTATAAGTTCCTCTTTGCCGCAACTGCCCGAAGCGGTTGTCACGATTACCGGGATATCCCTTGAATTGCCAACGTTGGAAGTGCGCAACAGTTCCAGCAACTCGAAACCGTTTATATCCGGCATATTCAGATCCGTCAGAAGAAGGCTGTATTCCTTTTTTCGTATCAGTTCCATCAGCTCCGCAGCATTGGTGCAGGTATCGCAGTGTATCCCTTCCTGTGCATACATTTCTTTCAGCATCAGGAGCAGCACTTCGTCATTGTCGATGGCAACCACATCGTGGAATGTATGGTTATGATGAACCTGTGTTTGATTTATCCGTTCCGGTAGTTCCTCGGCTGTCTGCATGGGGATTTCCACCGTGAAACGGCTACCTTTGCCTTTATCGCTCTCCAGACGGATTGTGCCGCCGAGCATTGTCACAATACGCTGAACAATGGAAAGACCTAATCCGAAGCCATCCTTTGCGGCAGCGTTTGACAGACGTTCAAACGCCCCGAATACCCGTTGCTGTTCCTCTTCGGTCATACCTGTACCCGTATCTTCGACGATAAGTTTCAGCAGACCGTTATCATAATCTGCCCGCAAAGAAACACTGCCGTTCTCCGTGAACTTGATAGCGTTGGACAGCAGGTTGTTCCCGATTTGCAAGATGCGTTCCTTATCTGTACATACAAAGGCATCCTTGTGGCAATGTATTGTCAGAGTCAGTCCTTTGTTTATGGCGATTGGCATAAACTCCGTTTCGAGCGTATGTGTGATTGCGGAAATCCTACATGCGGAGAAATTAGGCTGTTCCTTGCCGTTGTCCAGCCGGAAAAAATTCAGCAGGGTGTTCAGCATTTCACGCATGCGGTCAGAAGATTCCTGAATGTTTCGGATATACGTCCCGGTTTTATCCGTATTGCAGTCTTTCCGCATCAGTCCGGCATAACCCGTTATTGCCGTCAGTGGTGTACGTAATTCATGGGTAATGGTATGAACGGCTTTCTTGCGAGAGGCTATCAGTGCCTCGTTTCGCTTTGCCATTTGTTGCAGTCGCTCAATTAAATCTGCGGTTTCCTGTTTATATCGCTTGATGCGGTTGGCATTTCGGTGTATGATGATATATGATATGACCAGTAGCAGTATAACGAACCCTGTCAAGCCCCCAATCTGAATGAACGACCGTTCCCGCATGGCTGTTATCTCGGCTTCCCGCTTTTGTAGGTCAGTTTGTACTTTCCCGTCTATTTGAACAACCAGTCCTTGCAGTTGCCTGTTAAGTTCCGCATTTCGTGCGGCAAGGCTATCGGCATGAACCGATAAGCGACGGCTTTGCGCCTGTTGTTCGGTTCTCATATTCCGGTTAAAGGAACGGTGCATCGTGGTAGTCACAGTTGGTTTCGCTTCTTCCTTTTTGCCGAAGATGCCCAAGAATCCTTTTCGTTTAGGTTTCTTGGGTTGTTCTTGCACACTTTTCTGCGCGATTACGGGTACTTGACGGGGTATCTTATCGTTGATGGCTTGTTGCTGTTCAAGTATCTGCACGATTTGGCACATCTGCCGTTCCTTATCTTCGAGAAGATGGCGTACGCTGTCTATACGCTCTGCCGGATAGGTAGCTTTGAAACGGCAGAGCATACTGTCCATTGCCATACGCTGTGCATGGTAATGTTCGATATCTTTATCGTTCCATTCCAGTATTGTTTCACCAAATAGAGAGAATTTTATCATTTGAATATTGATATTGTTTATCTCTTTTCGGAACTCGTCTATTTTTTTATTCACCTGTAAGAAGTTACTAATGACAAAAAAGAAATTGCCCGTTCGTTTTACGGGTCAGCACTTTACTATTGATAAAGTGCTAATAAAAGATGCAATAAGACAAGCAAATATAAGTAATCAGGATACGGTTTTAGATATTGGGGCAGGCAAGGGGTTTCTTACTGTTCATTTATTAAAAATCGCCAACAATGTTGTTGCTATTGAAAACGACACAGCTTTGGTTGAACATTTACGAAAATTATTTTCTGATGCCCGAAATGTTCAAGTTGTCGGTTGTGATTTTAGGAATTTTGCAGTTCCGAAATTTCCTTTCAAAGTGGTGTCAAATATTCCTTATGGCATTACTTCCGATATTTTCAAAATCCTGATGTTTGAGAGTCTTGGAAATTTTCTGGGAGGTTCCATTGTCCTTCAATTAGAACCTACACAAAAGTTATTTTCGAGGAAGCTTTACAATCCATATACCGTTTTCTATCATACTTTTTTTGATTTGAAACTTGTCTATGAGGTAGGTCCTGAAAGTTTCTTGCCACCGCCAACTGTCAAATCAGCCCTGTTAAACATTAAAAGAAAACACTTATTTTTTGATTTTAAGTTTAAAGCCAAATACTTAGCATTTATTTCCTGTCTGTTAGAGAAACCTGATTTATCTGTAAAAACAGCTTTAAAGTCGATTTTCAGGAAAAGTCAGGTCAGGTCAATTTCGGAAAAATTCGGTTTAAACCTTAATGCTCAAATTGTTTGTTTGTCTCCAAGTCAATGGTTAAACTGTTTTTTGGAAATGCTGGAAGTTGTCCCTGAAAAATTTCATCCTTCGTAGTTCAAAGTCGGGTGGTTGTCAAGATGATTTTTTTGGTTTGGTGTCGTCTTTTTTTAAGCTGCCGCATAACGGCTGGCAAATTGGCGATGGAGCCGACTTTTAGCACAAATGTTGAATAGAATTACTAATCTTCAACATTGCACAAAAGTTCAATAGAAGTACTTCACCGGCTCTATTGCCAATTTGTTTGTTATGTGCCGTTTTATTCCATTTTATACATTTAACAATTGCTGAAACGTAAAGTCGGGTTTAAACATTTCAATTTCGTTTTGAGTTGATTCTTCTTGTGCTTCTTTGCCATAGATAAACATTTGCTGTTCATAATTTTTAACAGCCTCTTCAATGCTATTAAATTTTCCATCGGCTAGATTATCAGACAATATCAAGGCATCCACCAACCCACTATTTACTCCCTGCCCTGCAAAAGGCGGCATCAAATGTGCGGCATCCCCAATCATTGTTATGGGTAATGGGCGCTTGCTTTTCCAAGGCTTTTCTAAAGGAAATATCCGTGTAGCCAATCCTACAAATGACAACGTCGTATGAATCAATTCTTTGTAGCGTTCGTCCCAATCGGAAAATTCTTTCAGAAGAAAATCAACGACACTATTTCTGTTTTGAAAATCTACCTGCGTTTGGTTTTTCCATTCATCAGGTGTTTTAAAACTTATTCCAAAATGCAATGCACCATTATTATTGGGGTTAGCAAATAATAAATTACCTTGGTGAGATGCCATTAGCCGGTTTCCATTGCATAGCTGAAAAAATCCAGGACAGTTTATCTCTGGTTGATGAATATCGGCTTGTATATTGAAAGTACCTGTTTCTTCAACTTCCGTGTCGGTAACAAATTTTCTTACCTTGGACATCCCGCCATTGGCAAGAATAACCAAATCTGCTGTTTCACTCGGTTTATTCTCAAAAGTTAGTGTCCACTTCTTCTTACCAGGTTCAAGCATAACAAGTTTTCTATCCCAAATAACCGTGTCGTTTTCTAAACTATTCAACAAGATAGCCCTTAAGTCATTTCTGTTTATTTCAGGATTGTCAAATCGATTTTCGGGCTTTACATTTTTTGTGGATAAAATATTGCCTTTTTTATCAGCAATATTTACACCCATTGGTAAGGCTAAGTCATAATAAGTTTGTAACAATCCCGCTTTTTTCATTGCTTCCTGACCTGAACCTTTGTGTAGGTCAAGGGTTCCACCAAAAATTCTTGCCTCTCGGTCGTTGTCTCTTTCGTAAACTGAAACGTCTATGCCGTTTTGCTGTAATAATTTTGCCATAGTCAGTCCAACGGGTCCACCACCAATTATTGCAACGTTCTTATCACTAAGTAAATTCATTTGTTTGTCTGTATCTATTCGCATTGTCATTCAAAAATGGCCCATAACAATGGCTCGGCGAATTGGCGAAGTAGCGAAGCTGTATCGAAGATACAAAAGCGGAGCTATTTAGCCAAGTCGCTTGTTGTAAGCAGTCCGCGAAGCGGCGGCTTACGGCAAGCGACGTAAGTCGCCGAGCCATTGTTAGCAAGGAGCGCAGCGGATTGCTAACAACGGTTTGCAGCTATACGCAGGCAGGGATTTTTACCACTAAGCTACCTACGATGAACTGAACTTTAAATTTACCACTTTCCTGTCTTACGAAGCACGAACCCCCTGCTTGCGTATAGGTGATGTTATGCGGTCGGCTTTCATTTTCTCTTCTTTCTCGTTAATTTGTCAAGCAAAGTTACTAAATTTGCAGTCAAGCAATTTCAATTTTTGAATTATGTATTTCAGCAGACCTTGGACTTCTATCTAAGTGATAGGCAGTCCTGAATAAATTCCAATCAATCTTTTAGGGCAAGACAATCAGTCTATGCTTTGTGTGTGCTGTCATTTTTTTTGATGGCATTGCTTTGTCGTAGTTGCTCTGTCGGGTAATACTGTCTATTCACTTCTCTGTGATTTGAATTCATGTCAAGTTCTAATGCTTCTATCTCCTGCCATTCATAGAAGCTATTATATGCTATACATCCGATAAGAACGGAGATAAGTATATACCCCAACCGTATTGTCTTATAGAAATTCCTGGATCGTTCCATTATTTTGATGATACTGATTTTTCAAACATGAATAAAAGTTTATCCTTTTCTTCCATACGGGTATTATCAGAATAACCGCCTTTTGTTATTTGATACCCACACGGCTTAACCATAAAAGTGCCTAAGCCTTTAGTGTATGAACTTACTTCTGAGGCATAGTCTTTACTTGTATTTAATGGAACTTTCCCTTCAATAAGACACCACTCATTATTACAACTGATACCTTTAATCTCAGACATCATTTTTTGCAGATCTGTAATAGCTTTGGAACTTGCTACTTGTGGTATCTGTAACTCAAAATAGAGCATCGGTTCGAGAATATCCACTCCTGATTGTTGCAAAGCCAACCTGAAGACATAAGGAGACAATTGTCTAAAATCGGCAGGGGTACTTATCGGACTATAATAAAGGGCATAAGTAAAGGTTACTTTCAAATCCGTCACTTCCCATCCATGCAATCCCGATTGGCAAGACATACGGATTCCTTCAAAAACGGCATTTTGAAAAGAATGGTTCAGATAACCAAAGGAGATTTCACTTTCGATTTGCAACCCTGACCCTATCGGTAAAGGTTCAAGAGTCAGTCCTATGGAGGCCCAGTAAGGGTTGGGAGGGACTTCGATATGGATAATCTTATTCACCTTCTTTTTAGGTCGTTCTTTGTAGATAGTCTTGATTTCATCAAAATGGGCCTTTACGGAGAATCGTTCTTCCAGCAATGTTTGTATGATTTCTTTTTGGGTTAAACCATATAACGAGATTTCCAATTCATCACTATATGAATTTATGGAAAAGGACAGAGACGGGTCTTCAATAAACAATACATTTAGAGCGGATATCAACTTGCTTCTCTCTTCGGGCTTGTCTGGTCGGACAGAAGATTTGAGGGCGGGATGCTGATGAGATAATCCTTGAATCAGACAAGGTTTAACACCTAAATAATCTCCGATTCTTAATTCTTCTATATCTTCTATAATTGCGATATCATTAGCAACCACTTCATCAACATTTATCTCTTTGCCCTGATAAATGGTTTTTAGATTTTTAATCTTGATGAATTTTTCAGAATCATTGACTTTTATAACGGTTCGAAGTCTCAGCCTTCCGTCAATAATTTTTAGAAAACTTCTTTTATGCCCTTTGGGGTCATGTTCTATTTTATAAAGATAAGCTGAAAGTCTATTGGGGACTGATGCCGGAGGAAATATAAAAGAAATGATGGCGTCTAACAACTCATTGATGCCAATATTGCACATTGCTGATCCATGCAAGACCGGATAGGCTTTGGCTTTTGCCACAAGAGCGATTATCGCATTCCAATAATCTGCCGGTAAGATTTCTTTATCCGCCAAATATAGTTCTAATATATCGTCGTCATGGTTGCATACAAATTCTTTGTGTTCTGCCCTTATATCTGTTGGGGTGCAAATCGGGTAAACGACTCCATCGACAACCGTTTGCATAAACAAGACGTCTTGCGACAGATTTGTTTTTATGTCCAGATATAAACGCTCAAGATTTACGCCGGCACGATCAATCTTATTGATAAATATAATTGTCGGGATTTGCAGTTTTTGCAAAGTCTTGAACAGCAACTTTGTTTGTGCTTGTATGCCTTCCTTTGCCGATAATATGAGGACTGCACCATCAAGCATTTTGAATGTCCGCTCCACCTCTGCAATAAAATCCATGTGTCCCGGAGTGTCAATGATATTGCATTTCACACCATTCCAAACAATAGATGTCGTAGAAGCCCGAATAGTAATTCCTCTACGTTTTTCTATATCCATAGAGTCTGTTATGGTGTCACCTTTATCAACACTGCCGCGCTTTTCCGTTGCTCCGCAGGCAAATAGCAGATTTTCGGTTACGGAAGTTTTTCCTGCATCAATGTGAGCAAGAATTCCTAAATTTATAA